>Ga0256839_1002428_pt1 | contig 20752 bp, 19 predicted proteins | sample 354166metaG_FD_185968 | JGI IMG/M metagenome (GOLD analysis project Ga0256839, IMG submission 185968) | Hydrothermal vent microbial communities from Mid Atlantic Ridge, Atlantic Ocean - 354-166 | ecosystem: Environmental > Aquatic > Marine > Hydrothermal vents | place: Atlantic Ocean: Mid... | reverse complement strand
TATATCTCTACCGTTAAAAAGCAAGGGCATCATGTCTTCAGCGCATTGAGCGATGCATTTGAGGGTGCTGCGCTGATTCCTTCTGATGAAAAAATGTAATGGCTTTGAAAATAGGCTGAGTAGTTACCAAATAACTTTATCGAAAATTGATGGCGTGTTAACGCCACACTGACGAGGGTCAATGCCCGGTGGTTTCAAGTTTTAGGGTGACTTCCTTCATACAAAAATGACAGTTATTGTTCGAGCGACCCTTAGCAAGATTGACCTGGAGCGTCTATGCCGTGTTTATAAGCGGCCAGAAAAATAAATGATATTTCAGATTGAATACAAAGTTGACTCGCTGGGACAGCTTTTTCAATCGATACCCTTCATTTTCAACATGTTCTTAGTGTTGGAATCCAAGGCCTCCCAGACAAGCGCCTGGTAGAACAGGAGGTGTATGTTGTTGTGGCGTTGACAGGTGACGTGTTATTTCCAATACGACTACTGTAAATACTGACACGACCCAGTTAATTCGCATGATTCCTCCCGACTCGAAACCTTTTTTATCTCTCGTTCGTTGTAACGTGGATTTTTGATAAAAATGTGTGGCTGTGAAAAATAGTAGCAGAGGCCGCATGCGATTTTGTTGGCATTTTTTAGAGAAACCTAAAAAACCTTACACATGGAGCGGTAACTATGAATTTAAAAACAGTATTGGGTGGATGTATCGGCATTGCCAGCATTATGCTGGTGGGTTGTGGTGGCGGAGGAAGTGATCCGTCTCCTTCTGATCCATCGCCTTCTGATCCAAGTCCTTCTTCAGGTGTGAATAATGTCACCCTTGGCGGTACTGCGGCAAAAGGCATTATTAATGGCGGCAACGTAGTGGCCGAGGAGCTGGATGCCAGCGGTAGCGTGCTCGCCGGGATTGGCAGTACTACTACCGCTGCCGATGGCAGCTACACCCTTACCATCGACGATGATTATAACGGTGGTCCCATTAAGATCACGATCAATGCTGATGAAAATACCCAGATGAAATGTGATGTGCCATCGGGATGCGGTATGCGCACGGATGACATTGCAGACAGTGATACCGTTATTGACTTCAGTGAATGGTATAAACCTGGTAACGGCAATCTGACGATGATGGCGTTGCTTGCTGGAGCGGTTAGCAATGACACCATCAGTGTCAATATCACACCTTATACGCATCTGGCCGCCAGACGTGCCATGGCAGCCCCTTCACTGACGCCTGCTGAGGTGTCCGATGCAAATTCCAGGGTGTCCAGCCTGCTGGGAGGTGGGGGCATCAATATTCTCAGCACCCAGCCTCTGGATATCACTGATGCCGCCGTCGTTGATGGTGCAGACGCAACTGAAATTGCCTATGCCGCCCTTTCGGCTGCTATCGCTGGTCTGGCAGATACAAGCGGCGGCACTCCGGATATTAATGCGGTTCTTGAAACCCTGTGGGGCTCGTTCACCGATGGCGGCCTGGTTGCTGATGACAGTGGAACGGTGACGGACGACAGCACCATTTCTCTGCAAGAAATCGTGGATGGCGCAACAAGCGTTTTTGCCGAAATGAATATCGCTGATACTTCAAATACCTTGACGTCGTTGCAAGAGGTTATCGATGCTGCTACTGGCGGCAGTATTATTCCAGACCCTGGCCCCGATACGGGTGATACGGCGCTGGAGAAGGTCAAAGCCTTCGTAGGCGATGTGCGCACCTGGGGCACCGTCATTGAGGAAGAAACCAGAGTCAAGGGTGATGCTTTCGCCACACAGGTGGACTTGGCAGCCACTGCGGCTGATGCCAGCGTATCGACAATGGCTGGTCCTGCGATTCGGAACGCGATTGTTGCCGTATTCAGACGTCTTACGCACACAACGGCCACTGAGCTTAATGACGATGCTTATAGAACCGGAGCGCAGGATGATCCACAGTTTACGTCAGGTACCATTGCACACTCAGGTGGTGTTGTAACGATTACCGATGGCGTTATTGATGGCGTTACCATTAATCTGAGCGTACAGCTGCCGGATAATGAGTCCACCGTAACCTCTACTCTGACAGCTATTATCACTTCAGCAACACTGAGAAGCGCCTCTACTGATATCACCATTAATCGCGGTGCCATCGATGCCACGCTGGTTACACCGTACTTCGTCGATTATGTGGCCGTAGACACGGGTACTGCCGATCAGCCTGATATTTCGGGAGGCTCTATCGACCTGGATGCAGAGCTGACGCAAAAACAGGATGACCTTGGAACAGTGCTGGCTTCACCGGTCACCTTTGCCGGCACATTATCAACCACGCTGGTTAATGCCGTAAAAGATGGCACAACCGGCGAACTTTCCTGGCTGACGCCCGCTACTCTGGGCATGACGGGCAATATCAGTGATACCGATGGCAACAGCTTTGATGCCAGCCTGACGGCCAACATCAGCAATGCCGACAGCTTTACGCCTGTGACAGGGCCGGGTACTGATTCCGATATTGTGCTGGAAAATGCGGATAACTGGATGGTGGGAACGATTGGTCTTAACTTTGTATTACAGCTGGATGGCCTGCCGGAGGCTTCTGTCAATATCAGCGGTGACCGGACAGCATTTGAGACCGGTACGGCGACAGTAACCATCATCTACGGTGTGCGCAAAATTGTTATTGCGGGCGCCTTCAGTGATGAGGTATCAACGGGTAGCGTGACTATCACTAATCAGGACGGCGTCAGCATGAGCATTGCGGGCGCAGATTTTAATGCATTAACCGGTGATATCGAATACAACGGCCAAATTTATGGCAGCATCGACACGCTGGAGAATGGCCTGACAAAAATCACGTATACCGATGGTTCTTTTGAAACCTTGTAAAACTTATTTGTCATTAATCATTATTGGGCGGCCATCTGGCCGCCCTTTTTTTTCAGAATTATTTTTGTACCGGGTGAACCGGCTGTTTTTTCCGGCGGGTAAAACCTAACCCGAGAAGACCCAGGCCCATCAATGCCAGGCTGGCAGGCTCCGGTATTGTGGATACAAGGGTAAGTTCTGTTAATGTGCCAAAAACACTGAGAACCACAGGCCCGAAAGGCTCTGTTACCACATAGCCAAAACTGGCTTCGGTAAAATCTGCAATATCGGGTGGCGTGAGTGGTAGTGAATCATCATCAAAGACACTGCTGGAGCCACCGAAAAGCTGAATACCCAAGCTTTGGAAGCCAAAGTCGAGAGCCTGGGCAGTGTACCAATCACCACCCGGGGTATTCCAGACATCAATTAACATGTCGGAGCTTAAGCCGGAAACCGTATTGCCACCGATAGTAGCCTCCATGCCGTAGGGGAGCAGTACACTATGATACCCCCCATATTGAGGGTCTGCTGACCAGTCCGGACTGGTTGATTCGAAGGTATAAAAACCGGTAAAGGTCGTCCCGACACCCACACTGCCCCCGAAGGCATCGCCGGTACCCGGGTCATAAAAGTAGTTCGTTACCGTGCCCGAAAAACTAAATGTGACAGGCACGGCATAAGACGGTGCAGTCCACAACAGTGTCAGCAGTCCAAATGTTGCGGCGAGGTAATAATTTTTGAATGTCATGAGGGAGCCCTCCTTTGCTTGAACACTGTTATTGGTCATATACATAATTAACCATGTACAATAATTGAGCAATATTCAGGCCAACCCTGTTAACTTATTGTTTAATAAGTTGAATTTTTAGAATGGGATGATGTGATATTGGTTTTGTAAATTATTTCGACAAAATGGACTGTTATCATTAACGAGTGGCTACCCCCTTGTTTTTTCTGGAAATACAAAGACAGCAAGATCAGTGGTTATTACACCCTCTAAACGATCAACTGCGGAATTTAGGTTAGAATAGCCATTCGCTTGTGACGTTGACGAGCGCTTCCTCCCCGTCTGGTCGTGACCAGGGAATTTTATTGGAAACATATCCGAAGCTTGTCAGGGACGCGAATTCAGATGCGAAAGAAATATCCGGTTTTCAAAATAACTCTGAATATCCTTGTTATTTTGATTGTCTTTTTTTCTGTCAAAATCTTTCTGCAGCGAGACCTGGTTGAAGGTCGTGTGCCCCCATTGGCAGGAGTCATGCTCAATGGTCAAAGTATTGATATCGAACATTATCAGGGTAAGCCACTATTGCTTCATTTCTGGGCAACATGGTGTGGCATCTGTAAACTGGAGGAAGAAAGCGTTTCTTCCATTGCTGAAAATCATCAGGTGCTCAGTGTATCCATGCAGTCTGGTGATGCCCATAAAGTGCAGTCATACCTTGATGAAAGGGGGGTTAATTTCCCCGTGATAGTGGATGAATATGGCGAGATAGCAAAACGCTTTGGTGTAAGCAGGGTACCCACCAGTTTTATCATTGATCCACAGGGAAAGATTGCCTTTACCGAGGTGGGGTATACCTCGAACTGGGGATTACGCCTGCGGTTATGGTTGGCAGGTAAGTGATTGTTTTACTGGAGTTTGTGTTCTGCCATCGCGGTCGCGATACAACAAAATTGCTGCGCCGGAAACGCAATGGGTTTATCGTCTGGTACAAGCGTTTGGAAAAACACTTAATGTGTGCAGATCTATTTGATCACAACAGGTTGAATCTAGGGTGAGGGCTTCATCGACCCGATATTATTACTCATTTATAAACTGCTCTCCGTAATCTTCACCTGCTTGTTTAAACTCCTGCATATGACCAATATCAATCCAGTATTCATGAATAGGGAAGCTGCTGACAGATTTTTTATTTTCCAATAAGGCGTTAATCAAACTGGGCATATCATAAAAACAATCGGCAGGGATGTCGTCCAGGGTGTGCGGTTCCAGCATATAAATACCGGCATTAACGCTGAAGCGCTGGATTGGTTTTTCCACCATGTCGAGCACTTTGTGGCCTTCAAGATTGATAACGCCATAAGGAATCTGGTGGGTGTATTCACGGGTACACAAGGTGGCACTGCCAGACTGTTTTTGATGAAAACGCAATAAACGCACAAAATCAACTTTGGTCAACAAGTCGCTGTTCATCACAAAAAAAGGGGTTTCGGGTCTTTTAGGTAACAGGCTTAATGCACCGGCGGTGCCCATGCGTTTGTGTTCTTCGATATATTCAATGTCAACGTTCCAGCGACTGCCGTCGCCGAAATATTCCTTGATCATTTCACCTTTGTAATTGATGCAAAGATAGATGTTGTGAAAACCATGGTCAGCAAAGTTTTCAATGATGGTTTCCAGAATCGGTTTTGATCCTACTTCCAATAGTGGTTTTGGTTGTGAGTGGGTCAGTGGATGCAGGCGTGTGCCCAGTCCGCCTGCCATTAATACGACGGGATTGTCACGTACGGGTTCTTTGGGAGGTTCAAAGCGTGCAAGTCCGACCATGCAGCCGTTGGCATCAAGCAATGGCAAGTGTCGCAGGGTATACCGTTGCATGGTGCGTTGCCACAGGGATTCGTCTTCATCCAGCAGGCCGGTGGTGGGGTTGTCATTCATGAACGCGCTGATGGGGGTGTCGAGTCCATCACCACGCAACAGTGCGCGGCGGATATCGCCATCGGTTACGGTGCCAGCAAGATGACAGCCATCATCAACCACCAGGGCAATTTGCATGTTGCCATCGGATATGGTCATCAACACGTCTTTCATGTTGGCGTTGGAATGGATGGCGGTTTTTTTCCAGTCGTAGATGTGAGTTGCGTGGCTTTTCATCATGTCAGCGGCCTGTTATCAAAATCTACACCTTGATCACCGTACGTGTGGTCTGTTTTTGGCCGGTACGCCGACCGCCAGGCTATCGGCGGGGACATCCGCGATAACTACGGCTCCTGATGCAATAATTGCGCCATTGCCAATGCTGATACCCTGATTAATGACGGCACCGGCACCGACATGTACTGACCGGCCGATCTGACAGGCTCCGCAAAGTACGGCACCACTGGCAATATGCGTGTGATTGCCGATGGTGCAGTGATGCTCCACCAGTGCCCGGCTGTTGATCAGTACATTATCACCCAATTGTGCGCAGGTATTGACGATGGCACCGGCAAGGATTTGCAGTCCCTGGCCATAAGAGACCGAAGGGCTGAGGCAGGCAGTGGGGTGAATGATGTCAGCAAAACGGTAATGTTCTGCGGTAAAACGGTTGAACAGTGTTGCCCGGTGTTTGATGTCGCCTGTTGAGCCGAGGCCGTTAATCAGGCTGACTTCATCAGGGCTGTGCGACGATAATATCGCCGGGTCATCACCCAGGAAATTCAGCCCGGCTAACATTGTCTTATCATCCGGGGGGTGTATGTCGGTGAACCCCAGCAGGGTGTGTTGCAGGTTGCCGATGATTTCTGTTAACACGGCAGCATGTTCACCACCACCGACAAGAATCAGTGGCTTATTCACTGAATCACCTCATCAGCGTCATAATTTTGTCGCGCTGTTTGTCCCAGAATCTCCCAGTAGTCCATGGGCGAGCGTCCGTTGCCGGGGCGTTTGATGATGACATTATCCGCAGTGAAAGGCTCTCCGCAGCTGATTGCCTGTGCGGCAATCAGGCTTTTGCGGGCGGCAACCATGTTGGTTTGTTCCGCCGGGCCGGGTACTTTGTCGGCTGAGCCCAGGGCCAGTGACAGGTCACGAATACCATCGATCATTGTTTTCAGTTCTGCGGGTTCCAGTGAGGCAAGGTGATCGGGCCCCGGTAGCTGACGGTCTAACGTGAAGTGTTTTTCAATGATGTGCGCGCCGCGTGCCACGGCGGCGAGTGAAACATGAATACCCAGTGTGTGATCGGAATACCCCACTGGCAGGCCGAAAGTTTCCGTCAGGGTATCCATGGCGCGCAGGTTGACCTGATCCGGCGGGCAGGGGTATTCGGTGGTGCAGTGTAACAGCGCAACGTGTTTTTTCAGTAGCGCCTGCCCCTGTTGATTGCAAAAGGCATCATTAAAGGCCGCGCGTGACGGAGGGGTTTCGTCATGTAAAAAACCGAAAGCGAGTACACCCAGAGCTTCACGGATCTCGGCCAGTGTCGCCATACCGGTGGAGAGAATGAGTGATCGCCCGGCCTTGCTGATTTGTAACAACAGCGGGCCGTTAGTGAGTTCGCCGGAGCCCAGTTTGAGTCGGGGCAGGGCCATATCATCGATCAGGAAACGGGCGCTGTCCGGGTCAAACGGTGCGGACAGGAAGGCGATGTTGTGTTTTTGACAGCGGGCAAGCAGGGCATGGTGGTGGTCGAATGACAGGGCGAGACGTTTCAGCATGGCAAGCTGGGAGCCCGGAGCATCGCAGGAGCCGCCTTCATTACGGACTTGATAACCGGCCTGTGCGGCGTGGCGGCTGGCCAGCGCCCCGGGGTTGAAGGTTTGAAATTTGACGGCGTCCGCACCGGTTTCAGCAGCGGCATCCACCATGGCCAGGGCGCGGTCCAGATGACCGTTATGGTTCACACCGGCTTCGGCAATCACATAAACAGCATCATTCATGATTCTCTATTTTCTCCCGGACCGAAGTGTTTAAAAAACAGTTGGGCAATCTCAAGGTCTATTCGGGTATCAATGTCCACTGAACGTTCTTTCGGCATGAGGTAGGCATAACTGTTGTCGTCCATATCGAGACTGCCACTCTCAATCAGTCGTGTGCAGTTGTAGACGTAGACAGCACCGTTCAATTGATAACTTTTGGGTAAATCCTGGGAACGTGTATTGCGGATGCCTGGCCGGTAGAAATGGGCCATGGACAGATCATCCGGCAGAGTATTGCTCCATTCCGGCGGGTGGCCGGTTTCGCAAACACTGATAACCGCATCGGCTTGTTTTTCCAGTAACAGGTCGATAGCACCATCAATGTCCTGCGCAATGCGCAAAGGCGAAGTGGGTTGAAGTATCACTACGTAATGGTAGTGTTCTCCTTTTTCTCCCAGGGTTTTCAGCGTGTACAAAACAGCGTCCAGGCTGGTGGCGGTATCACCAGCCAGCTCCGGGGGGCGCAGAAAAGGCACTTCGGCACCGTATTGTTGGCCGATGTCAGCGATTTCCTGATCATCGGTGCATAACACCACACGATCCAGATGCTGTGCCGCTTTCGCCGCTTCCACCGTCCAGGCCAGCAAAGGTTTGCCTGCCAGTGGCAGAATATTTTTGCGCGGTAACCGTTTACTGCCACCGCGCGCGAGAATTAATCCGAGAAAACCGGGCATAGGCTATAACCTGCTTGGCATGAAATCTGCTGCTGATTTCGAGCGTGATTAACGTTGGTGGCTATCTTACCCGGAGACACAGGCATGACAACAGCAATTGTAGTCGGTGGCGGTATTGGCGGTATCGTCAGTGCGCTGATGTTAAAACGAAACTACGATAATGTGTTGCTGGTGGAACGGGCACCAGTGCCTGGAGGATTGTTACGGACCTCGCATACCCGGGATGGTTTGTCCTTTGATTTTGGCACCCACTTTATTGCCACCACAGGGCGGAATGATCTCGACGAACTGCTGTTTGATTTTGTGAATGCGGAGGACTGGTACGAGTTCGATTACTTGAAGGCGGGTCATTATCATGGAGGCTCACTGAACCGGAACAGCACTTTTATTGATGCGCGCAGCCTGCCGCGACAGGTCTATCTGGAAGGGCTGGAGCAGATGTTGCTTGCCACATTTTCGGATGAAGCCCCTGCGAATCTTGAACAGCAACTGGATGACACTTATGGGGTGATTTTTCGTCAACAATTATTTACTCCGGTATTAAAAAAATTGTTTGGCGTTGAACCACAACAGTTAGCACCTGATGCACATTTGTTATTTGGTTTACAGCGGTTACTCATACTGTCTGCGGATGCCAGCCGTGAATTGAAAAACCTCCCCCGGTATGACCAGTGTATTGCCTTTCATCAATGGGATGAAGGTGTGAACCCGGCCAGCGTATTTTATCCGCGTCATGGCGGCATTGGTCGCTGGATCGACGGGTTGACAGAAAAACTGATGGCCGCTGGCGTGGAAATACTGACCGGGCATTTTGTACAGGGTGTTAATCACCAGAATGGTCAGATTGACAGTATCACTCTGGACGATGGCCGGTGTCTGGATTGTGAACAACTGGTGTGGACGGTACCGCCTTTTTTACTGGCAAAAGCCGCAGACCTGGATGTACCCCTGCATGCACCACAGTTGCGGCATACCCGTTTGTTTCATTTTATTTTCGACAGACCTTTTACCACGGACCTGCATTACCTTTATGTGCATGACCCGGCCATGAGCGCCTTTCGTGTGACCCTGTATCCCAATGTTGCCGGTCAGGATTATGACCCGGAGCATGGATACCACTGCACGGTCGAGGTGCTATCTGATGGTAAAGAAGAAGCATCTTTGTTAAGCGAGCGTGTTCGCAATGAACTGATTGCCATGGCGCTGGTGTCTGAAGGCGCCGTTTGTCGATATATCAACAGCGAAGCTTTAGGGGCCGGGTTTCCGGTATTAAGCGGTGAGTTTGTTATGGCTGGAAAACAACAGGTCGATTGTCTGACCCGGCAATTGAATAATCTCCACTTGCTGGGAAAATCCAGTGGCAGCGCTTTTTTTATGAATGATGTATTGCGAGAAGTGTACGATGCTCTTAACGTGGCGTAATGAGTGATGATGCGCAAATGAAGGTGAGCCACAGTTTTCCCGGCTATAGCGAAGATGTGGTGAAGGCTGCAAGCCGTGCCTTGCAGGATGGGTATTTTTCCGGCGACCGGCTCAAAGTTGAAGTGGAAGCACGTTTGGCATCCTTTACACATGCCGGTTATGCGCAGGTGACGGGCAGTGGTTTTACAGCCTTGCAGGCAGCTTTGATAGCCGCTGGTGTACGTTCTGCCGAAAAGGTCATTGTGCCTGTAGTGACTTGTCCGGGTGTTTACCACGCGGTTTGCTCATTGGGGGCAGAGCCGGTACTGGTGGATGTTGGCGAAGAACTTCCCGTGCTGGATGCTGCCCGGCTCACAGCGGGCATGATAGAAGCCCGTTTTGTCATTGCACCACATATGTTTGGGTTGTCTGTTGATTTGCGCCCTTTACATGAACGTGACCTGATCATCATCGAAGATTGTGCGCAACGTCAGCACCCTGAGCGTCATCCATTGGCAGCAGTTTCCGTGTATTCCTTTTCACCCACCAAGTTGCAGACCATGGGTTATGGCGGTGGTGTGGTGACAGACAACGCGATATTGCATAACAGGATTCAGTGTTTTTTATCGCCGGACGAAGCAGAACAGGGGGGAAGCATCGATGATTTGCCATTCCGTATTCATGCGCCTGTTGCGGATTTTCAATGTGCCATGCTGCTGGCGCAACTGGATCGTTACCAGGACACCATCGTACGTCGGCAGATATGGGTGAACGAATATGACAGGCAGCTTGGCAGCTTGCAGCGGCTGCAAACCGACGTGCCGTTCCGTTACCTGTTGCGTTTGCCCAACGGACAGTCTGCACCGGAACTGGCGCAAGCGTTACAGCAGTGCGGTGTATCCGCCTGGCCACTGGGCTCACAATTGTTGCACCATACCTTAAAACTGCCGGGTGATTATCCGCATGCCGAACGCTGGCAGCAACAACTGCTTTCCCTGCCATTGCACGAAGGTCTGGACGAAGCCGGGGTCAACTATGTGTGCCGTCAACTGCTGGCGTTGTTGTGATGCGGGTTGCACTACATCAGAGCCAGTATCTACCCTGGCCACCTTATTTCAGGAAGATGATGGCGGTGGACTGTTTCGTACTGATGGATAACGTGCAGTTCCAGAAGAACGGCGTGCAAAACCGCAACCAGGTGCGCAACAAACAGGGAGCCTTCTGGTTGACCATACCTGTGTCCGGGAGGCTGGAAGATCATATTGCGGATAAATGCATCGCCGATGCAGGATGGACACGCAAACACTGGCAGTCTCTACAAATGGCCTATGGACGCGCACCTTACTGGCCGCAACACAAAAAGGCACTGGAAACACTGTATCAGGGTAGCTACACCACGTTAGGGGACGTTAACGAAACGTTTATCCGCTTTTTTTTACGTGTGCTGGATATCGACATCCCGGTAATGAATTTATCCTCTCTGAATGTCAATGGCAGCAAGTCTGACCTGGTGTTGAATGCCTGCAAAGCGTTGCAGGCAGATTGTTATGTCAGCGGTCATGGTGCCTCCGGTTATCTGGATGCTGACACATTTGCAGAGGCTGGTATCGCTATTGAATTTATGAAATCAACGCCACCGGTCTACACTCAAGGGGAAATGGATTTTATTCCCGGGTTGTCGATGATCGACATGCTCATGTACCAGAACCCGGCACAAATCCGGGTTTGTTTGGAGAACGGATTGTGAATCACAGATTCGATGTCACGCAAAACATATGGGAAGACCTGTACAAAGGCGGCCACAAACTGAGTTATCCAAACGACGTGTTTGTGCGTATTACTCACCGGCTTCTGGACAGCAACATGCATCCCCGTGTGCTTGATTATGGCTGTGGCTCAGGTGAAAACCTGCTCCATCTTGCACGGCGTGGATTTCAAATGACAGGTGCGGACATCAGTGACAGCGCACTGGAAATCACCCGCCAGCGGTTGCAGGAAATTGATCTGGATGCGGATCTTCAGTTAATTAACGGGGCGACATTACCTTTTGACGATGCCGGCTTCGATGTGATTGTGGCCTGGCAGGTGTTGACTTACAACGACTGGAGCAGCCTGCCGGTCATCCTCGCTGAACTGGGCCGGGTGCTGCGTCCGGGCGGGATTTTCATTGCAACCATGAGCGCCCCCGGTGATTTTATGGAACAGAACAGTAAATCTTTGGGTAACGGCCTGTATGAATTGCAAAGCCGTGGTCAGGAAGGGGCACTCATCATGATTGTCCAGGAAGCACAGCTCCCCGGCTGTTTTCCTGGCAGAGCAATAAAGACCGGCTGGTTTGCCCATGAGTTCGACGGTATTCCCTCTCACCACTGGATTATCAGTTATGAAAAATAATGGCCTGTTAGCCGCCGGCAATGGCCGCATTAAAATATTCGCACTCACGGGTATCCGCTCCGAATATGACTTGATGTACCCGCTGCTTAGCGCATTGCACACGGATGATATTTTTGATGTCGGTGTGATTGTGGCGGGGGCTCATCCGACACCGTTACACGATTATTCCATTCGGCACATTCGTGATGATGGTTTTCGTATTGTCGATGTCATCGAAAACCTGCTTTTTTCCGACTCCTGTGCCAGCAAAGCCAAATCAACCGGTCTGCTTTTGCAGGGGTTATCACAAACCCTGGCACGGGAAACGCCTGACTTGTTATTGGTACTGGGTGATCGCGAAGAATCTGTGGCCGGTGCGCTGGCGGGTAGTTACATGTCCATCCCGGTAGTACATCTGGCGGGAGGCGACCACACTCACCCGGCCGGTGGTAACGTGGACGAAGAAGTGCGTCACGCTACCACCAAACTCAGCCATGTACACCTCACCATGGCTGAAGAACACAGCGAACGCGTGAAACAGCTGGGTGAAGAACCCTGGCGGGTGCATACCGTGGGTAGCGGTGGCATAGACCGGCTGCGCAATAACCCGGGCATCAGCCGGGAACAGCTCGCCGAAGTCGTGGGTGAGCATGTATTGAGTGACTATCTATTGGTGATTCATCATCCGCTCAGTTCGGCCATTGACCAGGCCAGCGATGAAATGCAACGGGTGTTGGAACAGTGTCTGGCCACCGGTTTGCCGGTATTCGTCGGTGCGCCCAACAGTGATCCGGGATCGCAGTCGATTCGGGAAATGATCAATCGTTTTTCGAGTCACTCCCGACTGCATGCCTATTGTAACCTGCCACGGGATGCCTTTACCGCTATTCTTCGTTATGCCCGCTGTCTGGTCGGCAACTCATCGCTGGGTTTACACGAAGCAGGGTATCTTGGCCTGCCAACAGTGAACGTGGGTGAGCGACAGAAAGGTCGTTTGTCAGGTGACAATGTACAGTTTGTAACGGCAGAGCCAGCAGCTGTTCAGGCAGCGCTTGAACGTGCGCTTAATGATAAAAATTACCGTCAGAAAATTGATTGTGGCCGCTCACCCTATGGCGATGGGCACATGACAGAACGCACGGTGCGGATACTCAAGGATTTACCTGACCGGCAACAATTGCTGGCAAAGCAATTAACTTTTTAACGGATGTTACGCGCCTGGGCAATCGTTCCAGTGTCAGTGGTACTGACAAATGAAGAGTTATAAACGCAGAGGACGCAAAGTTTTTAGTATTTTTCTCTGCGTCCTTTGCGTCTTTGCGATCTTTGCGTTACATACCCGGTGATTCTTAAAGCAGATGTTTTAAGCGCTTAATTCCTTTTACCCCGATTAGTGCCTCTTAGAGTTTTCGCGCTATACCGCAGACCAAACCGCAAATTCATTACCATTGGGGTCAGCAAAATGAAAACGCCGTCCGCCAGGAAAGGAAAAAACCGGTTTAATAACAGTGCCACCCGCAGCGGTAACGTTTGACAAGGTCTGCGTCAGATTGTCACTGTAAAAAACGATGAGGGCACTGCCATTACCGGTTGATACGGTCAGGTCAGATTTGAAGAATCCACCGTCCATACCTGCGTCAAAAAAGGCAACATACTCGGGGCCGTAATCTTCAAAGCGCCAGCCAAACACTGCGTTGAAAAAGGCTTTAGTGGCTTCGATATTTTTGGCGGGGAATTCCAGGTAGTTGATTTTTTCATGTTTGCTCATTGTGTCTTCCCGTTAATGTTTTTTATTCTGTAATCAGCGGTTCTTTCAGCAGCCGTCGTGCTTCATCAACAATGGCGCGTCGCTGGAAGAGCAGTTGCCAGCGTGTGCCACCGCACTGCCGCCATAATACCGTTGCGCGGATTGCCGCAAGCAGCAGGGTACGAATACGGTTGGCATTGTTTGGGTTGGAAATATAAACATGCTCACCCTGTACCATGATGCGCGGTTTCAAATGGCTGATGGTTTGCGCATAGGTGTCTGCCAGGTTTGCGATAACATTGTCATGCAGTAATGAAAAATGTTCCATTTGTTTGCGGGCATGCTCGATGCCATCGGCGATTTTTGCCAGCATGTCAGCATCACGTTTCAGCCGTTTTTCCAGTACCATGACACCGGCAGCGTATTTGGTCACATTCAGGTCTTTGTTCTGGTTGCTCTGTGTGTCCATATCGCGGCCGCCGAGCTGTTCAATCAGCTTGCGCAGGCCTGTACGCAGTTTTCCCGTACCGTCAAAAACATCGATGGGTTTATCAATATCGGTGCGAAATATGCTGAGGACACAGGTTTCCATGTTTTGTTCATCGGCATTGCCTGTATTGGCAATATTTTGTACGAGTTGTGTCGCTTGAAAAATACCCGCGAGGGCAATGGTTCTGTCGGTAATGGTGTAGGTCATTTTATTGATTAAGTTATTGGTTTGATTTACTGAATGGGGCCGCCACCAAGGCATTCTTCCCCTCGATAAAATACCACGGACTGTCCCGGTGTAATGGCGCGTTGTGGCTGGTCGAAAATAACGGTGCATTGCTCGTCATGCATCTGTGTAATTGTGCAGGGTTGATCAGCCTGCCGGTAACGGGTTTTTGCCGTGCAGCGAAAAGGGGTGTCTTTGGGGATATCTGCTATCCAGTTCAACGAGGCTGCACTGAGTTGTTTGCGGAACAGCAGTGGATGATCATGCCCCTGCGCGACAACTAAAATATTATCTTCCAGGTTTTTACCTACCACGTACCAGGGTTCGCCACTGGCATTTTTTGCGCCACCGATGCCCAGTCCTTGTCGTTGCCCCAGAGTGTAATACATCAGCCCGTCGTGTTTACCGATGCAGGTGCCATCGGGTGTTTGCATCTCACCGGGTTGAGCGGGTAAATAACGGCTCAGAAATGCCTTGAATTTTCGTTCACCAATAAAACAAATACCCGTGCTGTCTTTTTTTTCATGATTGGCAAAACCTGCCTGTGCTGCCAGTTGGCGGACTTCCGGTTTGTTTAGTTCACCTAGCGGGAACAGGGTTTTTTCCAGTTGCCGCTGATTCAGGGCATGGAGGAAGTAACTTTGGTCTTTGTTGATGTCTTTGGCCTTGAGCAAACGAAAGTAGCCATCATAATAATGTACACGCGCATAATGCCCGGTGGCGATATGGCTTGCCCCCAGGTCGAGGGCCTGCTCAAGAAAGATGTTGAATTTGATTTCCTTGTTGCACAACACGTCCGGGTTGGGGGTGCGGCCACGACGGTATTCATCCAGAAAATGGGTAAAGACATTGTCCCAGTATTCGCTGGCGAAATTGCGCGTGAGCAGCGGAATGTTTAACGTGTCGCAGACCTGCTGAGCATCTTTGAGATCCACCGCCGCACTGCAATATTCAGTAGTGTCATCCTCTTCCCAGTTTTTCATGAACAGGCCTTGTACGTCATGGCCTTGTTGTTTTAGCAGGTGGGCAGTCACTGAAGAATCCACGCCACCGGAAATGCCGACTACAATGCGTTGGTGTAACACTTGTGTTGTTGCAGGCACACGAAGTGTATTTTCGGGAGAGGTTGAGGTCATGACAGGGATTTGTTGGTCGAATACGAGAAAGGTTAACGGATTGTACGCCAATCTGCGGGTATTTTCGCCTCCTGCCATTGGCCGGGGGCCAGATCATCCAGTGACCATGGGCCGATTTGTGAGCGAATCAGGCGCAAGGTGGGATGGCCGATGGCAGCAGTCATTCGTCGTATCTGTCTATTGCGGCCTTCACAAATGCTGAGTTCGATCCAGGTGGTGGGAATATTGGCCCGTTGGCGAATCGGGGGATTACGCGGCCAGATGGAAGGCTCAGGGATGAGGCGGGCTCTGGCGGGGGCGGTTTTGCCGTCTTTGAGACGTACGCCTTTTTGCAGGCGGGTTAGCGCCACAGGCTCGGGTTTTCCTTCGACCTGGGCCCAATAGGTTTTGTACAGTTTGTGGCGTGGATGGCTGATACGATGTTGCAGTGCGCCGTCATCGGTGAGCAATAACAGGCCTTCACTGTCACGATCCAGCCTGCCTGCCGGGTACACGGCTTTGATATCGACAAAATCTGCCAGGGTTTGGCGGTTGTCACTGGCGGAGAATTGGCAGAGAACCTGAAAGGGCTTATTGAGTAACAGTAACATGTGGTTGACATTTGACCAGATATATAAAACAGTGATACGCGATGTGCGTGGATAACGGTAATTTACGGGATGGTGTGGGGTTCAGGCAAGTATGAGAACAACATCAAATTCACGGCAAGATTCGTCAGACGAGAGCAGATCGGCGGCGAGCATTCGCAGACGTTTTGTGATGACTGCGCTGGTGCTGGCGGCACTGGCATTACCCGCCGCTTTTTATACTCAGAATCAGGTGCGTCAGGCATCTCAGGACAGCTCCCGGCTGGTGCAGGAACATCGGGATCTGGGCTGGGTGCTGAATTCATTCAAAGATGCTTTGCAGGTTGCGGAAAGCACAATCTATCAATATCCCTTGTTGCTGGATGAAAGCACTTACCGCAAGGTGATGGCGCGCGTTGCGGAGGTCAGGTTTCAGTCAAAAAATATCAATGATCATTATGTCGTTCAGCGCTATAGCCGTTTCGGGGATTTTGCGGAAAACCTGGAATTTGTGCTTAACCGTCTTGAGAAAGAAACGTTGCGTCTGTTGGACGTTGCTTCAGATGTGGAAACACGCTTTCCTGCCACATCAATTCTGCGTGATGAGCTTCTCCCGGAAAATATAAAATTCATTCAGGCGATTGAGCTTGCCATATCCGGGATCAACGAATCCCCCTGGCCTGCCGACCCACAGGAAGCGATGCGCGTGCTGGAAGTGATGCGCGTGCTGGAAGCGTTGCGTTACACCTGGTCTCAACAGATCAGTTCGGTGCGCGTATTTATTGCCAACCGCTCCGGTGTTTTCGGGCAACCCAAAAACAGTATGCAGGAAAGCAAGAGCAACCGGGCAATCTATGCGCAACGGGTTGATGATTTGTTGGCGCAGCTAAAAGAATACGATGAAGTGGGTAAGTTGGGTTTTCAGGAATCGCTGTCATTACCGGTGTTGCTGGAGGCTAAACAATCCTATGACCGCAGCTTTGTCAGGGCAGAGGAAATTTATGCATCCCAAAACTGGCGGGCTGATTTACCGATTTTGCGTAATGAAATACGCCCAACGCTGGATCAGGTCTGGGGTATTATCGAATTGATGCAGGAAGAACTGGATGACTTCGCGCAACAAAATGTGATGCAGTCATTAGACACAGCAGACAACCTGTCAAACATTATCTGGATTTTTGCTGGCTTTATGGGGTTGCTGTTGTTTTTGGCCTACCTGGCATTTGAAATGCGTATTCGACGCCCATTACTGGAAGTGTCCAAAGCGCTGGATGCTGCGGGTCGCGGCGAAAACTATCTGCCGGTACTGCATTCACCCACCGAGGAAACCCGATTACTGGTGGCGGCTTTTAACCGCATGCAGGGGCAGGTGGCCTCCCGGCAGATTCGATTACAGTCGGTTTTGGATAATGCAGCAGAAGGTATTATCACTATTGATGAGTACGGCATTGTTGAGACATTTAACAATGCTGCGCAAAAACTGTTTGCCTGTGACGTTACGCAGGCCATTGGTCAATCTGTTGTGGATCTGGTGCGTTTCCCGCAAGGCGGTGTCTATACCGATTTTCTGGAACTGGTGAAGTCACCTGTGAAAGAGGGTGCGCAGGAGACAACAGTCACAGCGCTCCGTGCAGATAACACAAGTTTTCCCATGGCTGTCAAATGCAACAGAATGGACGTTGAGGGACGCCTGTTATATATCGCTATTGTGGAAGATATTGGTGACCGTATTGCCATGATGGCACACCTGCGTGAAATGGCAGAACATGATTCGCTGACCGGTTTGTACAATCGCCAGTATTTCCTCACCGAGCTGGACCGGGTGGTGGAAAATATCCGTCGTGGCAGTCGGCGTGATTTTGCGCTGTTGTATATTGATCTCGATAATTTCAAATTTGTGAATGACACCCTGGGTCATCTTGCCGGTGATAACGTGCTGGTGGAGGTCACTCACATGCTGGACCAGCGTAATCGTAAAAGTGATTTGCTGGCGCGCATTGGTGGTGATGAATTTGCGATTTTATTGTATGACGTGAAAAAAGAGCAGGTGATGCAGGCTGCCGAAGCACATCGTAAATTGCTGGATGATTATGTTTTTAAATATGAGGGCTCTGTGGTGCAAATAGGCTGCTCCATTGGCGTAACATTGTTTGGCCATCATCCCATCAGCAAAGAGGACTTGCTGGTACAAGCCGATGTAGCGTGTCATCTGGCCAAGCGCTCTGGTCGAAATCGTGTCCATATTTACCGGTCCATTGATCAGGAAAATATGACAAGCATGACCGAGGATATGGGCTGGGCCGGGAAAATCAAAAGAGCCATTGAAGAGGATTTATTTTGCCTGGCCTGTCAGCCCATCATGGAACTGAAGAGCAACCAGGTGTTCGGTCAGGAAGTGCTGCTGCGCATGCGCGATGAGACCGGTGGATTGATTTTGCCAGCCGGGTTTATTGCTTCCGCCGAACGTTTTGGTTTGATGCGGGCCGTTGACAGCTGGGTGGTCAATCATGCGCTTGAATCGTTGGGGAAACAATTACAAAAAAACCCCCACCTGCATTTTTCCATTAATCTTTCTGCGGAATCCATTGGCGATTATTCCATGCTGGAAACCATTACCACAGCTTTGCTGGCCAACAATGTACCGCCAACTGCCGTGACCTTTGAAATCACTGAAACCATTGCTATTGCAAATCTGGAGTCAGCCGTGGAATTCCTTTCCCGCCTGCGTAATCTGGGCTGTCAAACTGCTCTGGATGATTTTGGTGTGGGTTATTCCTCATTTGCCTACCTCAAGGATTTGCCCGTGGATTTTGTAAAAATCGACGGTTCTTTTGTGCGTGATGTGTATCGGGACAACCTGCAATTGGCCATGGTGCGTTCCATGAATGATATCGCCCATGCCATGGGCAAATACACCGTTGCCGAGTTTGTGGATAATCATGATGCCATGCGGGTGTTAAAGGACATGGGTGTGGACTATATCCAGGGTTATTACGTGGGGGGTCCGCGTCTGCTGGGTGATGCGCCGTTGTTTCAAACGGAATCCAATGTAATTCGACTGGTGTGATTCTGTCTGGATACAGCTGGCATCGATTTTGCCTGTGTTTTTCCTGGAAGTTTCTATACTCAAATGTGACTTAAGGGCTAAATTGCCCTGTTTTTATTTCAGCTTACCGCAGGTTTTTTTCAAAAAAACCAAATATGAGGAGCAACCCGAGGTGATAGTGCAATGAAACGTTCCCGGCGGCTTGAACCCGTGGTCAAGGTGGCTGAAAATCGCGAACAACAGGCGGCCCGCTCACTGGGGGATGCACAATCGGCATTAAACCAGGCACAGCAGCGCCTGGACGAACTGGAAAATTATCGAAAAGAATATATCCAGCGTTTTCATACCACAGGTGCCATGGGTATGAGCGCCGTACAAATGGGTGATTACCGGCTGTTTTTAAGTAACCTTTCACGCGCCATTGAACAGCAGGCCGGGTTAGTGAAACAGGCTGCGGTCGCAGTGGAACAACAGCGCCAGCAGTGGTTTGCCCGTCGCGGCAAAGTGAAAATGCTCGGCAATGTGGTTTCCCGTTTTCAAACTGAAGAGCAACGTGTTGCTGACCGAAAAGAACAACTGGAACAGGACGAACGTTCTCAGCGCATGCCCGCATCCTCTCCCCGCTCATAAGCTTTTTCTTTCTTTCTCCACTGCATATCATGTTGCTGAGTGCCTGGCACAGTCTGTGCTGGTGAATGCCTGACAGGCAGTTTAATGAATAAACTAAAACCTGCCCCCTGCAAGTGCGATCACTTGCAGGGGGCAGGTAAAAAACGACAGGATAGCAATAGAAAAACCAATGGCTGAATTAACGCTATTAGTGAATGCCACAGATACCACGCTGCTGAACGGGCGTGTGGCGGCGCCTGTTGCCGCCAATGGTGCCGTGGCAGGAGGATTTGCCAGTGTTCTGGGCAAGCGTTTGATGCAAAGCGAAAGTGCTGTAATAAAAGAACCACCGTCACAAATGTCTGAAGTGCATCGTGTAGCGGTGACTGAAACCGGTGAAGTCCAGCCCGTCAACGGCCAACCCTTGCCGCCGGTCGTACCGCAAAACACGGCACATAAACCGGAAACAGCAGAAACCGGAAACCCGGTGCTGGATGCTTCATTGTTATCCGCTATTGCGCAAGGCGCTACCGTGATGAATGGACAAGCTGTCAACACGTCGCCTGCCGGTACAATAAACCCGGTTTTGGGTGCTGTGCGGGCAGAGCGTGAAGGTGTGCCGCCATCTGCATTGTCGCAACGTGCCATAACACGGCAGGTGACTGAAAACAGTATGTTGTCCTCTGCATTGAATACAGCGCTGAGTGTATCTGCCACGACACCTGGCCAGCAAAATGTGCCATCCGCGTTAACGAATGCGCGCCAGGATGCACAGCAGGCGAGTGCCACGCCGACGCTTCCTTCCATGCTGGGCAAACCCATTTCCACGACAGCACAGCAGGCTTTGGTACGCGCCAGTGTAAATGCGGGCAAAGCGCACTATCTGCGGGCGGATATGATGTCGGCCACCGGCCTGAGCGCAGTCAATACACAATACAACAGCGGTTTGTCC
>Ga0256839_1002427_pt1 | contig 20756 bp, 18 predicted proteins | sample 354166metaG_FD_185968 | JGI IMG/M metagenome (GOLD analysis project Ga0256839, IMG submission 185968) | Hydrothermal vent microbial communities from Mid Atlantic Ridge, Atlantic Ocean - 354-166 | ecosystem: Environmental > Aquatic > Marine > Hydrothermal vents | place: Atlantic Ocean: Mid... | reverse complement strand
CGCGCGCGGCCCATCGTGCTTGTCAGCAACCCGGTCTGGAACATCTCCCAGGCTCGGGCAGACCAGGTCCGGCAACTGCTTTCCGAGGCCGGATTGGCCGAAGAGCGTGTCCAGCGGGTTTCCGGCTTTGCCGACCGAAAGCCGTTCTCGCAAAACCCGATGGCCGTCAGAAACAACCGCATCGAACTGATCTTGCTGCGATCCGAAAACCGGTGAAAGCCTGTAAAATGCTATCATATTAGCGCGCTGTTAAGGCGTCTGTTCTAGGGCTGTTGCCAGACAAGGGATCAACGGCAGCAGAAAGGCGCTACCCATGACAATTTCTTCCTCTTTGAACGCGGGCGTTGCGGGCTTGAATGCCAACGCGACCCGGCTGGCCACAATTGCCGACAACATCGCGAACTCGGCGACGTTCGGATACAAGCGGGCGAAGGCCGATTTTCATTCGCAGGTAATCAACGGCGGCGCAGGCGGGTATTCCGCAGGCGGCGTGCGCACGACAACGCAGCGCCTCATCGATGAGCGCGGGCCATTGATTTCGACATCCAACTCAACCGATATTGCGGTGAACGGTCGCGGGATGTTGCCGGTTACAACGGCTGTATCGCTCGCGACAACCACCAGCAATTACCCGATGATGTTGATGACAACCGGTTCATTTCGGCCCGATGCCGACGGCGTTCTGATGACAGAAACGGGCATGGTTCTTATGGGATGGCCGGCCAATGTCGATGGCACCATGCCAAACTATCCACGCGACACCGTGGCAGGGCTTGAACCGGTCAGGGTGAACGTCAACCAGTTCGCCGGCGATCCGACTACTCGCATGGCGCTTGCGGTCAACCTGCCGGCCACCCAGACCCAAGCCGGCGCGGCCGGAACTCCGCAGGATCTCTCGATCGAATACTTCGGAAATCTGGGAACCTCCGAAACCCTGAGCGTCAATTTCACACCTTCGGTTCCGGCAACGGGCGCATCGAATACCTGGACAATGACAATTTCCGATGGCGCATCGGGCGGCGCCACGGTTGGCCAGTATACGCTGACTTTTGATGCGACTCAGTCAAATGGCGGCACGCTGGCGTCTGTCACAACCGTGTCCGGCGGTGCCTTCAACCCGGCAACGGGTTCAATTTCGTTGTCGCTGTTTGGTGGTCCGCTGGAACTCGAGATCGGAACCATTGGCGACCCCTCGGGCATGACTCAGCTTTCCGACAGCTTCGCGCCGGTTGCCATTGAAAAGAACGGCTCGCCGGTTGGCAACCTGACCTCTGTCGAGGTTGACCCCAACGGATTTGTCAACGCGGTCTATGATATCGGTTTCACCCGTACGATCTACCAGATCCCGCTGGTGGATGTTCCCAACCCCAACGGTCTCATGTCGATGAACAACCAAGCCTATCAGATTTCGCCGGAAAGCGGATCTTTCTTCCTGTGGGACGCCGGTGACGGACCGACCGGGGAGGTGCTTGGATTCTCCCGCGAAGAGTCGTCTACGGATGTGGCGCATGAGTTGACGCAACTGATTCAGACTCAACGGGCCTATTCCTCGAACGCAAAGGTCATCCAGACGGTTGACGAGATGTTGCAGGAAACAACCAACATCAAGCGTTGATCCCGGATATTGGAGCGAAAGGTAAATCATGAGCATCTCGGGATCGTTGGCAAACGCCATGTCGGGGCTGAACGCCGCCGCACGGGCCGCAGAGGTCGTGTCGGCCAACGTCTCGAACGCCCTGACGGAGGGATACGGCCGACGAGAGCTTGATCTCGCGGCCAGATCGCTTGGCGGCAATGGGGCCGGGGTGGGCGTGGTCGGCGTATCGCGCAAGGTCGACGAGCGCGTTATCGGCGAACGCCGGCTTGCTGACTCGCAACTTGCATACTCATCCGCTTCTGCCGAATTCCTTTCCGAACTTCAGTCGCTGCTGGGCCTTCCTGACGATCCCGGTTCGGTCTCCGGCCTGATCACGAAGTTTGAGGCCACCTTGATCGAGGCTGCGAGCCGGCCAGATTCCGAACCACGTCTTCAGGCTGTCCTGAACTCCGCAAGTGCCCTGGCCACGAAGCTGAATCAGACCTCGGATTCGATCCAGACAATACGGCTGGCGGCCGACAGTGATATCAACAACCAGGTCGGATCCCTGAATGCCGGCCTGGCACGGATTGCCGATCTGAATGGCGATATCCGGACCCAACTGGCCGCGGGCTATGACGCAACGGCGCTCATGGACCAGCGGCAGCAGGCGATAGACTCCATCGCGCAGATCGTTCCGATGAAACAGGTGCCACGCGGCAATGGTCAGATCGCTCTGTTCACCCCGGGGGGTGCGATTCTTCTGGATGGTCGACCGGCAACCATCGGATTTTCCCCGGTCGGCACCATTGTTCCGCAAATGATGGCTGGCACGTCTTCCCTGTCGGGCCTGACATTGAACGGCGTGCCTGTTTCCGCCGGACCGGGCGGGCCAATGGCAGGTGGCAGTCTGTCCGGGCTTTTTGCAGTCCGGGACGACCAGGCCGTTGTTGCGCAATCGCGGCTGGATGCCGTGGCGCGCGACCTGATTGAACGCTTTGCAGACCCCAGTGTCGACCCGACATTGACCGCTGGCGACCCGGGTCTTTTTACTGATGCCGGCGTCGCTCTGAACCCGGCCAACGAGATCGGGCTTTCAGGGCGCCTTTCGGTGAACTCGCTTGTTGATCCCGCAAATGGCGGCGCACTTTGGCGGCTGAGGGATGGCCTTGCGGCCAGCGCTCCGGGGGATGTCGGAAACGCAACGCTCTTGAACGCGCTGACCGATGCACTGGGCGCACCGCGCGTCCCGGCAAGCGGCGGCTTCATCGGTGCTGCGAGATCGGCGGTGGGTCTTGCGGGTGACATGGCCTCTCTGGTCAACATCGATCTGCGAGCCGCCGAAGCAGACAAGAGCTTTGGTCTGGCGAAAGTCGATACCCTGAAGTCGCTGGAACTGCAGGCCGGTGTCGACACAGACCACGAACTTCAGAACCTCCTTCTGGTGGAACAGGCATTTGCAGCAAACGCCCGCGTAGTCACGACGGTTGATGAAATGATCCAGACATTGCTGAGGCTATAGATGAATTTTCTGTCAGTTGGCGACCTTGCTCTCACGTTTCAAAACCGGCGGCACGTCGTGCAGTTCAAGTCTGATCTTGCCCGGCTCTCGCAAGAGCTGGCGACCGGGCAGAAAAGCGATCTTTCGACCGTCTCGGGCGGCGATTTCATGCCAATCACGACGCTTGAACGCGCGTTGAAGGCGAATGGCGCGCACGGCACATCGATTTCCGAGGCGACGATGTTTGCCGCGACCATGCAGGCTTCTCTGGAATTCATCCAGACCGGTTCAGCCGAACTTGGGCCAGCACTCCTGATGGCCGGCAACTCGGAGCACCCGATGATGATCACGACGGCGACCGCCGATGCGATAACCAAGTTTGACAGCGTCGTGTCGGCGCTGAATACCCAGGTTGCGGGCCGCTATGCTTTCTCGGGGATGGCGACGGACAGTCCGGCCCTGGCCCCTGCTGCCGATATTTTGGCAGCATTGCAGGTGGCAATCTCTGGTCAGGTCACGGCGACTGGAATCGAGGCGGCGGTGGACGCCTGGTTCGATACGCCCGGCGGCGGGTTTGAAACCGTTGGCTACACCGGCTCGAGCACACCCCTCGCCGACTTCAGGCTGTCGGATTCCGACAGTGGCGGGCTGAAGATCACCGGGGCCGATCCCGAGATACGGGAAGTTCTGAAGGGATATGCGCTGGCGGCGCTGGTCGGCCAGGGAGCGTTGAATGCAAACGTCACTGAACGCGCAGCCCTTACTCGCAGAGCGGGTGAAAAAGTGTTGTCGGCAGATTCCGTCCTTGCCGTTTTGCGGGCCGAGGTGGGAACGGCGCAGGCCCATTTTGAACAGGCCGCAACCCGCAACGCTGCGGAAAAGTCCGCGCTCGAAATAGCGCGGTCGGACCTGACGGCCATTGACCCATACCGCGCCGCCACGGAAATGGAAGCAACAAGGGCCCAACTCGAAACGCTCTATTCCCTGACGGTGCGCATGTCGCGGCTGTCACTTGCGGAGTTCATGCGATGAAAAGACTGATTTTGATGGTTCTGCTCGTGCTTCTGTTGCCGGTTTCTGAAGCCGGCGCAGGAAAGGTGCGGATCAAGGATCTGGCCGAGTTTGATGGCGTTCGAGGCAACGATCTTGTGGGCTACGGCCTTGTCGTTGGCCTGAACGGGACAGGTGATGGCATCCGGAATGCGCCTTTCACCGAGGAAATCATGTCGAACATCCTGGAGCGCCTCGGAGTCAATATTTCCGGCGAGCAGTTTCGCCCGAAAAACGTGGCTGCCGTATTCGTGACCGGCACCTTGCCGCCTTTCGCCCGTGCCGGCGGGCGAATCGATATTTCGGTTTCAGCCATCGGCGATGCAAAGAGCCTTCTTGGAGGGACCCTCATACTGACACCGCTCAACGCGGCCGACGGCAAGATTTATGCCGTCGCTCAGGGCACCATCATTGCCGGCGGCATCTCTGCGCAGGGGGACGCAGGAAGCGTTGTTCAGGGTGTTCCGACCTCCGGCGTCATCCCGGCCGGCGCACGGGTGGAACGCGAGATCGATTTCGACTTCACGAGCCTGACCTCGGTGCGGCTTGCCCTTCGAACCCCGGATTTCACGACGGCTCAGCGGGTCGAAGATGTGATCAACGATTTCTACGGAAGCATCGTTGCCAGAATGCTGGATTCAGGCACGGTCATCATTGACATCGGAGCCACCAGAGAGCTTTCGCCCGCCCATGCCCTGGGCAAGATCGAACAACTGAGCGTAGAGCCTGAACGCCGCGCCAGGGTCGTGGTTGATCAGGCCTCGGGAACAATCGTCATGGGCGCCGATGTTCGGATTTCTCGGGTTGCCGTGTCCCAGGGCAATCTGACAATCCGGGTTCAGGAAACCCCCACTGCGGTGCAACCCAACCCGTTCGCGCCTGGCGAGTCGATCATTTTGCCCAGGACAACCGCATCAATCGACGAGGCTCCGGGCAATGGTCTGATCGAACTGTCCGGCGGCGCCGATCTTTCGGAGATCGTGGCCGGGTTGAATGCCCTTGGTGTCAGCTCACGCGACATGATCGACATTCTGAAGAGCATCAAGGCCGCCGGTGCGCTGCACGCCGAGTTCATCGTTCGCTGACACAGAGGCAGGCGATCGTGAATTGCGAGCCCGGTCCGCCGGTCAAAATGAACTGCCTCAAGCTATTACTTCAAGCTCAAATTATTTAGGCTTGAAATAAAATCCGGCAGCGCCTACCCTCGACGAAACCCGAGACAGCCAAAAGGCTGCGGCAACATGGGAGGTCCGATGCGCGTTTTGTGCCTTGGCGGTGGCCCCGCCGGATTATACTTTGCAATATCCATGAAACTGCGGAATCCGGATCATCAAGTGACCGTTCTGGAGCAGAATCGAGCAAATGACACCTTTGGCTGGGGTGTCGTCCTGTCAGAGGACGCGCTGGATCGCATGCAGAAAAACGATGCGAAAAGCACAGATGCAATCCGGGACAATTTTATTTATTGGGACGACATAGCCGTCGTTCACGGCGGTGTTCGCACGGTTTCCGGCGGGCACGGATTTGCCGGGATCGGGCGCAAGAAAATGCTGATCCTTCTTCAAGAGCGCGCCCGCGAACTTGGGGTCGATCTGCAGTTTGAAACCAGGTTCAATTCATCTGACGCATACCGCAAGGAATTCGACATCGTTGTCGCCGCAGATGGGATCAATTCTGTCGTGCGACGCGAATATGAAAGCCGGTTCCGGCCCGATATCGACACGCGCCTGTGCAAATTCATCTGGCTGGGAACACATCAGAAGTTCAACGATGCCTTCACCTTCATTTTCGAAAAATCCGACCACGGGTGGATCTGGGCGCATGTATACCAATTCGACAAGGATACCGCGACGGTCATCATCGAATGCCGCCAGGAGACATGGGACGCCTGGGGTTTCGAGGCGATGTCAAAGGAAGAAACGATCCGGACATGCGAGCGCATTTTCGCAAATCATCTGGGTGGGCACCATCTCATGTCCAATGCCGATCATTTGCGCGGCTCGTCCGTCTGGATGAATTTCCCGCGGGTGATCTGCGAAAACTGGCACCATGAGAATATCGTTCTCATGGGTGACGCCGCCGCAACCGGTCATTTTTCGATCGGCTCCGGAACACGGCTTGCCTTCGACAGCGCCATTGCGCTGGCTGACTACCTGCACAGTGAGCCGACCATCGAGGCGGCGTTCGAACGCTATCAGCAAGAACGGCGACTTGAGGTCTTGCGCATTCAGTCTGCGGCCCGGAATTCTCTGGAATGGTTCGAAGACGTTGAGCGTTATCTGGACCTTCACCCGGTTCAGTTCACCTATTCGTTGCTGACCCGCAGCCAAAGGATCAGCCATGAAAACCTGCGCCTTCGCGATCCCGAGTGGGTTGAAACGGCCGAACGATGGTTTCAGGAAACCGCCGGCGTGGCCCACGATGCACCGGTCCGTGCACCGATGTTTGCGCCGATCTCCCTGCGTGGATTGAAGCTGGAGAACCGCGTCGTCGTCTCACCGATGGCGCAGTACAAGGCCGTGAACGGCGCGCCTGGCGATTGGCACCTCGTCCATTACGGAGAGCGCGCCAAAGGTGGTGCCGGGCTTGTTTTTACCGAAATGACCTGCGTGTCGCCAACCGGACGGATCACGCCGGGCTGTCCCGGATTGTATGAGGCCACACATGAGGCTGCCTGGGCACGGATTGTCGAATTTGTCCATTCCGAAACCCCCGCGAAAATCTGCTGCCAGATCGGGCACTCGGGGCGAAAGGGCTCAACCCAGTTGGGCTGGGAAGAAATGGATGCGCCGCTGAGCAAGGGAAACTGGGGTCTGATTTCGGCGTCGCCGGTTGCCTGGTCCGAACGCAATGCGATCCCGCGTGAAATGACACGGGCCGACATGGATGAAGTGACCGCCCAGTTCGTGGCCTCAACCGTGATGGCCCATCGGGCGGGCTTCGACATGATCGAGCTGCACGCGGCCCACGGTTACCTGATATCTTCGTTCATCTCGCCGGTTTCGAACATCCGCACCGACGCGTATGGCGGCAGCCTGGAAAACAGGATGCGCTACCCGTTGGAAGTGTTTCGGGCAATGCGGGCTGCGTGGCCGGAAAACAAGCCGATGTCCGTGCGAATTTCTGCCAACGACTGGGTCGGTGAAGACGGCATCACGCCCGATGACGCCGTCAGAATTGCGCGCATGTTTTCGCAGGCCGGCGCTGACATCATTGATGTCTCCGCCGGGCAAACCACACCCGAAGCGCGTCCGGTCTATGGGCGCATGTTCCAGACGCCATTTGCCGACCGGATACGCAACGAGGCCGGAATCAAGACGATGGCCGTCGGCAACATTTACGAGGCCGACCATGCAAATTCGATCCTGATGGCCGGGCGGGCTGATCTTGTGGCCGTCGGTCGCCCGCATCTTGCCGATCCGTTCTGGACACTGCATCAGGGCGCTGCAATCGGCGACAGGCATGCGCAATGGCCGAAACCATATCTTCCGGGGCGCGACCAGGCCTGGCGTCTTGCCGACCGCGAAGCCGAAATGATCCGGGTTTGACGTGGAACTGTCGGGCAAGCATATCGTTATTTCCGGCGGGGGCACAGGCGCCGGCGCGCGGATGGCGGTTCAGTTTGCCGAGGCGGGATGCAAAGTCACTGTTCTCGGGCGGCGCCAACCCCCGCTGGATCAGGTCAGCACGGCGACCGGGGCCGCGGGTCTTGCCTGCGATGTGACCGACCGTGACAGCCTGGACAACGCCCTTGGATCGGCACGAAACCTGCACGGCCCGGTTTATGCAGCCATTGCAAATGCCGGGGCGGCGCAAAGCAAGCCCTTCAGCAAGATGACCCCGGCTGATCTTGATGCGATGCTGGCGGTAAACCTGGGCGGGGTCTTCAATCTTTGGCAATCCTGTCTGCCTGACATGGTTCAGGCCGGCACCGGACGGCTGATCGCAATCGCATCGACCGCCGGTTTGAAAGGCTACCCCTATGCCAGCACCTATGTCGCCGCCAAACACGGTGTCGTCGGTCTGACCCGCGCGCTGGCACAAGAGCTGGCCAAAACCGGGATAACCGTCAATGCGATATGCCCCGGCTTCATGGACACGCCGCTGCTTGAACAGTCGATCAGCACCATCGTGACCCGAACCGGCAGATCGCAGGATGAAGCGGCGGCAGCGCTTCGCGCATCCAACCCGCAGGGCCGTTTCATTCAGACCGACGAGGTTGCGGCGGCGGCGCTATGGCTTGCAAGTGACGCGGCGCGTTCGGTCAATGGGCACGCCCTGCCGCTGTCAGGAGGAGAGACATGACCCCCCCGGTGACGAAGAATAACCCCGACCCGGCCGCCAAGGCCCGGCTGCGGCTTTGGCTGCGGCTTTTGAAAACAACGCGCCGGATCGAAACCGAACTGCGGGAAAACCTGAGGCGCGAATTTGCAACGACCTTGCCCCGGTTCGATGTCATGGCCGCGCTCAACCGCTATGAAAAGGGTCTGAAAATGAGCGAACTTTCAGGCGTGCTGAAGGTTTCGAACGGAAATGTCACCGGGATCGTCGATTGGCTGGTCAGCAGGGGGTTTGTCGTTCGCGTGCCCGTGCCCGGCGACCGCCGCGCGTCGTTGGTTCGGCTGACACGCAAGGGGCGGGAAGAATTTTCGCGCCAGGCCCGTGCACATGAAAGCTGGGTGGATGATCTGTTGTGCGGGCTTGAGGCAGCCGAGGTCGACGAACTGAGCGCGCGTCTTGATGTTGCGCTGAATTACATGGAGGACGGGGCATGACCATGGCCGCCACGCAAACCCGGCATTTTCGGTGCCAGGTGGAAGACCGCATAGCCACTGTCTCGCTTGACCGGCCCGACCGGAAAAACCCGCTGACATTTGAAAGCTACGCCGAACTGCGCGACTGGTTTCGCGCCTTGCCCTATGTCGAAGATGTCGATGTGGTGGTGTTTGCCTCGAACGGCGGTAATTTTTCGTCGGGCGGCGACGTGCATGACATCATAGCGCCGCTGACGCGGATGACCATGAAGGAGCTGCTGGCTTTTACCCGGATGACCGGCGATCTGGTGAAGGCAATGGTCGCCTGCACCAAACCCGTGATTGCCGCGGTCGATGGCATCTGTGTCGGTGCCGGGGCGATCATCGCGATGGCTTGCGACCTGCGCCTGGCGACCCCCGATGCGAAAACGGCGTTCTTGTTCACGCGGGTCGGGCTGGCCGGATGCGACATGGGGGCCTGTGCGATGCTGCCGCGCATCATTGGGCAGGGGCGGGCCGCAGAACTGCTGTTCACAGGGCGCAGCATGAGCGCCGAAGAAGGGGCGGCCTGGGGGTTTTACAACCAGGTCGTGGATGCAGGCTCGCTTGAGCGAGAGGCACATACCCTGGCCCGACAGCTGCGTGACGGTCCGAACTTCGCGCATATGATGACCAAGACCATGCTGGCGCAGGAATGGTCGATGTCGATCGAACAGGCGGTCGAGGCCGAAGCCCAGGCACAGGCGATCTGCATGCAGACCCGCGATTTCGAGCGCGCTTACAAGGCTTTCGTCAAACGCGAAAAACCGAAGTTTGAGGGCAACTGATGGCTGACCGCAGTTTCCTGGACTGGCCATTTCTCGAGCCGCGCCACAAGACGTTGGCCGACCGCCTTGACGCATGGGCACATGCAAATCTCGACAAGATCGATCATGGCGACATGGACGAGACCTGCCGCACCCTGGTTCGGGCCCTTGGAGATGGCGGCTGGCTTCAGCACACGGCGCCGGACGAAGGCGATGCGCTGGATGTCCGCACGCTTTGTCTGGCGCGCGAAACGCTTGCCCGTCACGACGGGCTGGCCGATTTCGCCTTTGCCATGCAGGGGCTGGGCACCGGGGCGATTTCACTTTTCGGAACTCCGGATCAACGGGCCCGATGGCTGCCGCTGACCCGCGCTGGCAAAGCCATTGCCGCCTTTGCCCTGACCGAGCCGCAATCAGGTTCGGATGTGGCCAGTTCCACGATGACAGCACAGGCCGACGGCGACAGCTTTGTGCTGAATGGCGAAAAGACCTGGATATCCAACGGCGGGATTGCCGATGTCTATACGGTTTTTGCACGCACGGGCGAGGCCGAGGGCGCGCGCGGTATTTCTGCCTTTGTGGTGGCCGCCGACACCCCCGGGCTACGCGTTGTCGAACGGCTGGAGACCATTGCCCCGCACCCGTTGGCGCGGTTGGAGTTTGCCGACTGTCGCATCCCCGCCTCCGCCCTGATCGGCGCACCTGGCAGCGGCTTCAAGGTGGCCATGTCGGTGCTGGACATCTTTCGCCCGACGGTGGGTGCCGCAGCGCTCGGGTTCGCGCGCCGGGCCATGGATGAGACACTGAACCGGGCAAAAACACGCCATGTGCAGGGGGCCCCCCTGGCCGAGCTGCAGATGGTTCAGGGCCATATCGCCGATATGGCGCTTGGTATCGACGCCGCCGCCCTGCTGATCTATCGCGCCGCCTGGACCAAGGACGCCGGCGCACCGCGCATCACCCGTGAAGCCGCGATGGCCAAGCTGCACGCCACCGAGACGGCCCAGCGGGTGATCGACATGGCGGTGCAGCTACATGGCGGGGACGGGGTGAAGTCGGGCGAAACCGTCGAGCGGCTGTATCGCGAAGTCCGCGCCTTGCGCATCTACGAGGGCGCCTCGGACGTGCAGAAACTGATCATCGCGCGCGCCACGCTGGCGGCCCACGAGGGAGATTGAGACCATGCTTTCGCCATCTGCCCATGTCGATACCTTCGCCCGTGACAACCTGCCACCGCCCGATCAATGGCCGGTTTTCCTGCTGGACGGGTTCGACTACCCCGAGCGGCTGAATGTCGGGCACGAGCTGACCGATGCGATGGTTGAAAAAGGGTTTGGCGACCGCACCGCGCTGATCGGTAACGGCCGGCGGCGGACCTACAAGGAACTGGCCGACTGGACCAACCGCCTGGCACATGTGCTGGTCGACGATCTGGGCGTCAGGCCGGGCAACCGGGTGCTGATCCGCTCGGCCAACAACCCGGCGATGGTGGCCTGCTGGCTGGCCGCCACCAAGGCGGGCGCTGTCGTGGTGAACACCATGCCGATGCTGCGGGCGGGTGAGCTGGGCAAGGTTGCGCAAAAAGCCCGGGTTAGTCTCGCATTGTGCGACACGCGGCTGATGGACGAATTGCAGGCCTGCGCCGACGAAAGCCCGTTTCTGGAACGCGTCGTCGGCTTTGACGGCACCATGAACCACGACGCCGAACTGGACCGGCTGGCGCTGGAAAAACCCGTGCATTTCGACGCTGTGCAGACCGGACGCGATGACGTTGCGCTGCTCGGCTTCACCTCGGGCAGCACGGGTGAGCCGAAAGCAACGATGCATTTCCACCGCGACCTGCTGATCATCGCCGACGGCTATGCGCGCGAGGTGCTCGGGGTCACGCCGGACGACGTTTTCGTCGGCTCGCCGCCGCTGGCCTTTACCTTCGGCCTGGGCGGACTGGCGATCTTTCCGCTGCGCTTCGGGGCCGCCGCGACGCTGCTGGAAAACGCCAGCCCGCCAAACATGATTGCAATCATCGAGAAATACCGCGCCACGGTCTGTTTCACGGCCCCCACCGCCTATCGCGCCATGCTGCGGGCGATGGACGAGGGCGCGGACCTGTCCAGCCTGCGCGCAGCGGTTTCGGCCGGCGAAACCCTGCCGGCACCTGTCTATGAGGAATGGATCGCCAAGACCGGCAAGCCGATGCTCGACGGGATCGGCGCGACGGAAATGTTGCACATCTTCATTTCCAACCGCTTTGACGATCACCGCCCGGCCTGCACCGGCAAGCCCGTGAAGGGCTATCAGGTGCGGGTGATCGGACCCGACGGGACAGACATGCCGCCGGGCGAAGTGGGCCGGCTGGCGGTGCGCGGGCCGACCGGGTGTCGCTATCTCAACGATCCGCGACAGGCCGACTATGTGCAGGACGGATGGAACATCACCGGCGACAGCTTCTGGCAGGACGACGAGGGCTACCTGCATTTCGCCGCCCGCAACGACGACATGATCGTGTCCGCGGGCTACAACATCGCCGGCCCGACGGTAGAGGCGGCGCTGCTGTCGCACCCGGATGTGGTGGAATGCGCGGTCATCGGGGTGCCGGACGAGGCGCGCGGACAGATCGTGCAGGCGCATGTGGTGCTGGCCAAGGGTGCGCCACGCAACGCAGAAACGGCAAAAGCGCTGCAGGACCATGTGAAACAGCAGATCGCGCCCTATCAGTATCCACGCTCGGTCGTGTTTTGCGACAGCCTGCCGAAAACCGAAACCGGCAAGATCCAGCGGTTCCGGCTGAAGCAACAGGCGGACACGGCTAACGGCAATAGTGCTTGAATGACGGAAGCATTGGCGCGTTAATCAACGCCGGTGCACAAGAAAAGAAAACCAACGGGAGGAAGACCATGAAACTGAAGTCACTGATACTCGCGGCCTCGATGGCGGCCATGGCAAGCGGAGCCTTTGCCGCAGCCCATGGTGGCAAGGTCAAGGTCGGCATGATCACCACGCTTTCGGGTGGTGGCGCGGGGTTGGGCATCGATGTGCGCGACGGCTTCATGCTGGCGCTCAAGATGGCCGGCGCCGACAATGTCGAGGTCGTGATCGAGGATGACCAGCGCAAGCCCGACATCGCGGTTCAGCTTTCAGACCGGATGATCCAGTCGGACAAGGTCGATGTGCTGACGGGCATCATCTGGTCAAATCTGGCCATGGCGGTGGTCCCGGCGGCAACTGCGCAGGGCAAATTCTATCTGTCCCCCAATGCCGGCCCTTCGGCCTTGGCAGGAAAAGGCTGCAGCCCACTTTACTTCAATGTCGCGTGGCAAAACGACAATTTGCACGAGGCCGCCGGGGCCTATGCAAATGACGCGGGCTTTGGAAAAACCTTTATCCTTGCCCCCAACTATCCGGCCGGAAAAGACGCCCTGACCGGGTTCAAGCGGTTCTACAAGGGCGAATTGGCCGGAGAGCTGTTTACCAAGCTCGGCCAGAAGGACTATGCCTCGGAGATCGCGCAGATCCGGGCCAGCGGGGCGGACAGCGTGTTTTTCTTTCTGCCCGGCGGCATGGGCATCGCCTTTCTCAAGCAGTACAAGGGCAGCGGTGTCGACTTGCCGCTGGTCGGGCCGGCCTTCAGTTTTGACCAGGGCATTCTGCAGGCGGTTGGTGACGCGGCCCTGGGCGTGAAAAACACGAGCCAATGGAACAAGGACATCGACAACCCGGCCAACCAGGCCTTTGTCGAAGGCTTCCAGGCTGAATATGGCCGCTTGCCATCGCTGTATGCGTCACAGGGTTTCGACACGGCAAACCTGTTGTTGAGCGCAATGGAAAAGGCCGACATCACCGATGCGGCGGCTTTTCAAGCGGCCCTTGAAGCGGCCGAGTTCGATTCAGTGCGCGGTGATTTCGCCTTTGCATCCAACCACCACCCGATCCAGGACATCTATGTCCGCGAGGTGATCAAGGAAGGCGATGTGTTTACCAACAAGATCATCGGCACGGCGCTCGAGGACTACTCGAATGCCTATGTCGATGAGTGCAAGATGTAGCACGGACCGGCCGGGCGGCTGCAAGCCGCCCGGTCAGTTGGGAAGGCGCTTTCTGATGTCTCTTGTCCTTTTGATGGAACAGGCCCTGAACGGGCTGCAGTTCGGTATCATGCTGTTTCTCATGGCGGCCGGCCTGACGCTCATTTTCGGGGTCATGGGCCTGATCAATCTCGCGCATGGCTCGCTTTACATGGTCGGCGCCTTCGCGGCAGCGGCGGTGGCGGGTTGGAGCGGGTCTTTTCTGCTGGCTCTGGTGGCCAGCCTGGCTGCGGCCGCCCTGGCCGGAACGCTGATTGAACTGCTTGTGATCCGGCGGCTCTATGACCGCGGGCATCTGGACCAGGTCCTTGCCACGTTCGCATTGATCCTGATCTTTTCCGAGAGCACACGCTGGGTCTTCGGCTCTTTTCCGCTTTATCTGCAGGTGCCGGCAGCACTGGCCGGGCCCATCACCCTGCCGGGCGGCATCCAGTATCCCGTCTACCGCCTGCTCATCATTGCCGTTGGTCTGGCGGTCGCAGCCGGCCTGTTCCTGCTGATCTCGCGCACCCGCATCGGTATTCGCATAAGGGCCGGCGAAAATGACAGGGAAATGATCGCGGCACTGGGCGTCGATATTTCGCGCCTGTACACATTGGTCTTTGCCCTTGGCGCGGCATTGGCCGGGCTGGCGGGGGCATTGGTCGGCGCCATCCAGTCGGTTCAGGTGGGCATGGGCGAACCTGTCCTGATCCTGGCGCTGGTTGTCATCGTCATCGGCGGCATCGGCTCGATCAAGGGGGCGCTGGTGGGTGCCTTGCTGGTCGGGCTGACAGATACCCTGGGGGGATTTCTGCTGCCGGTTCTTTTCGGCGCATTTCTTGAGCCGTCGGCCGCTGCATCCGTCGGTTCGGCCCTGGCCTCCATGCTGATCTACATCCTGATGGCCGGCGTTCTCATCTTTCGGCCCACTGGCCTTTACGGAGCCGGCACATGAGGCGCGAGACCCTTCTCAACGCGGTCATCATGGGCGCGCTCCTGTTGGTGCCGCTTTGGGCCTGGGTGGCGGATGAGCCGTTTACCATCACGCTGGCGACACGCGTCGCAATCCTGTCGCTGGCCGGGGTTGGGCTGAATATCGCGCTGGGCCTTGGCGGGCTGGTCAGCCTTGGGCATGCGATATTCTTCGGAATCGGCGGCTACGCCATGGGTATTCTGGCCAGTCACGCCCAGGACTATTCCCCGCTGCTGGAAAGCCCGTTCCTGATCGAAGGAACGAAATCCATGCCGGTAATCTGGCTTGTGGCAATCGTCACCAGCGCGTTGGCAGCCCTGGTGATCGGCGCACTCAGCCTGCGAACGTCGGGGGTCTATTTCATCATGATCACGTTGGCCTTCGGGCAGATGTTCTTCTTTTTCACGATCAGCTGGCCCGCCTATGGTGGCGAAGACGGGCTTTCGATCTATGTCCGCAACGGGTTTCCCGGGCTGAACACGCTTGACCCGATCCAGTTCTTCGCGATCTGTTTCGTGCTGCTGTCGCTGGCTCTTTTCGCGTCATCGCGAATTTCCAGGTCACCGTTCGGCCTGGCCCTGACCGCAGCCCGGCAAAGCGAAACACGGGTGCTGACCGTCGGGATCGACAGTTTCCGCCTTCGGCTGGTGGCTTTCACCATTTCAGGTGCCATCACCGGTCTGGCGGGGGCGCTGTTTGCCGATCTCAACCGGTTTGTCAGCCCGACGATGTTCAGTTGGCAGACTTCGGGCGAGATCATCATCTTCGTGATCCTGGGCGGTGTGGGCCGGCTGTTTGGTCCGGTCGCGGGCGCCGCCCTGTTCATATTGCTTGAACATTTCCTGGGCGGGCTGTCCGAATTCTGGCAAATCTATCTAGGGTTCCTCTTGTTGGCCGTCGTGCTTTTTGCCCGGGGCGGACTGATCGGAACGCTGGCCGGACGCGAGGTCGCGCATGACTGAGCCTGTTCTGGAAACCCGCAACCTGACCAAACGGTTTGGCGCATTGACGGCATCCGACGGTGTGTCTCTGGACCTGAGAGCTGGTGAAATCCATGCCTTGATCGGGCCCAATGGCGCCGGGAAATCGACCCTGATTGCCCAGATTGCGGGGTCTCTGGCGCCCGACGAGGGCTCGGTCCTGTTCAACGGCGAAGACGTGACGCGGCTTGATACCGTCGCCCGGGCACGGCGCGGGCTGGGGCGCACGTTTCAAATTTCGGCACTGGCAATGGAACACACGGTGTTGCAAAACGCCCTTCTGGGGGCCGTCGGGGCAACAGGCCGCGCCTTTCGGTTTTTCCGGCCGGTTCTGAAGGACACGGCGTTGCTCGCACGGGCGACCGAGGCCCTGGCCCGCGTGGGCCTGCAAGACCTTGCCGCCAGACAGACCGCCGAGCTGTCGCACGGCCAGCGCCGCCAACTTGAAGTTGCCGTTGCCCTGACCCTCAAACCCCGCGCCTTCCTGATGGATGAGCCGATGGCGGGTCTGGGGGCCGGGGGCAGCAAACGGCTGACAACCTTTCTGGGAGAACTGCGCCGCGAAGCGCCCATCCTGCTGGTCGAACATGACATGGATGCGGTTTTCGCGCTGGCTGACAGGATCAGTGTTCTGGTCTATGGCCGGCTCATCGCCACCGGCACTGTCGACGAGATCCGCGCCGACCGCGAGGTGCGCCGCGCCTATCTGGGGGAAGACGCGTGAGCCTGCTTTCGCTTGAAAAGATCACGGCCTTCTATGGGGCTTCTCAGGCGCTCTTTGGCGTGGACCTTGACGTTCGCGAAGGCGAAGTGATGGCCCTTCTGGGCCGCAACGGCATGGGCAAGAGCACAACGATCAAGGTGATCTGCCGCATGCTGCGCCATTCCGAAGGCCGCTTGCAGTTTGCTGGCCGCGACATCGCTGCGCTCGCCTCATATCAGGCGGCACGGCTGGGGATCGGGCTGGTGCCCGAGGGCCGGCGGTGCTTTGCGAGCCTGACGGTTGCCGAAAACCTTGTCGCCGCCGCGCGTCCGGGCCATTGGGACATTGGCCGCGTCCACGCCCTGTTTCCCCGCCTTGCAGAACGCCACACGCAAAGTGCGGCCACGCTTTCGGGCGGCGAACAACAGATGCTGGCAATCGGGCGCGCCCTGATGACAAACCCGCAGTTGTTGTTGCTGGATGAAGCAACCGAAGGGTTGGCGCCGGTGGTCCGACAGGAAATCTGGGCCGCCATCCTGGCCCTGAAACACGAAAGCGGGCTATCCATCCTGGTGGTCGACAAATCGCTGCAAGAGTTGTCGAAAGCCGCAGACCGCGCGACGATCCTTGAAAAGGGTGAAACCGTCTGGAGCGGTGCGATGGATACATTGCAGCCCGATATCACCGATCGTTACATTGGGGTCTGACACATGAAGTTCACGGTTCATCGCAAGATTCTGTTTCGTGACTGCGACCCCGCAGGTCTGGTGTTTTACCCCCGCTACTTCGAAATGCTGAACGATTGTGTCGAAGCGTTTTTCGGCGACGCCCTGGGGTGGCCTTTTCAGGATCTGCACCAGGACCACGCAGTTCCGACAGCCCGGATCGAAGCCGGGTTTCCCGCGCCCAGCCGGCACGGGGACGCGCTTGATTTCGCGCTTTCGTGCTCGGCGCTGGGCGCAACCAGCCTGGGCCTGGTTTTTCAGGCCCGCTGTGCAGACGAACTGAGACTTCGCGCGACCTCGACGCTCGTGCTTGTCGACGCAAACGGCAAACCCACCCGCTGGCCCGGCGCCATTCGCCAGGCGGTCCAACCCTTTCTGGAGGCAGACCCCACATGACCCACAAGACTGTTCAACCAGATGGCTGGACCCCCGCCAAAGGTTACGCAAACGGAATGCTCACCCAAAATGGCCTGCTGTTCATCGGCGGGCAGATCGGCTGGAACGAACACCAGAAGTTCGAGCGCCACGACTTCATTGGCCAGATGGAACAGGCGCTCGGCAACATTGCCGCGGTTGTCCACGCAGCGGGTGGGCAGGTGACGGATATCACCCGACTCACCTGGTATGTTCTCGACAAGCACGAGTATCTTGCGCGCCAGAAAGAGGTCGGTGAGATCTACCGGCGCGTTTTTGGCCGGCATTTTCCCGCGATGACCATGGTTGTTGTCGCCGGGCTGATCGAGGATGAGGCCTTGCTGGAAATCGAAGCGACCGCTGTCTTGCCAAGCGCCTAACGCAAGGCGGCTTCGATGTTGCCGCCGTCGACCGTCATGACGTGCGCCGTTGTGCGCTCGGCCCTTGCCAGCGACACGAATGCATCGGCGACGTGGCGGGCTTCCACTTCGCGGCGCAGAAGGTTGCCGGCCATGTAGGCGGCTTCGGTGACGCCACGCGCCCTGGCCCGCTCGGCAACAAAGGCATCATCCAGAAGCCCGGAGCGGATACGATCTGCATTCACGCCGTTTACCCGCACGTTTCTGGCACCCAGTTCCAGTGCCAGTTGGCGCACCAGGAAAAAGGTGGTCGCCTTGGGCAGCCCATAGGCGCCGAAACTCTTGCCGGGATTCACGGCCTGCTTGGAGACATTGAAGAGGATCTGCCCGCCGCGGCCCTGCCGGTCAAACAGCCGCGCTGCGGCAATGGCGAAGGCCTGGTGCGAAAAGAAGTTGAGCTCAAAGCTCTTGCGCAGGGTTTCGTCCGGCAAATCCAGCATTTCGCCAGACCAGGCGGCACCGGCATTGGAGACCAGAATATCCAGCCCGCCAAAGGCACGGATGCAGGCGTCCAGCGCCTGTTCGGCTGCATTGGGCGCTGTCACGTCCAGCGCCAGCCCGGCATGAAACCCGCCAAGATCGGTCAGTGCGCCATCCAGCGCCTCTTGTGACAGGTCGACAAGAAAAATGTCCGCGCCCTGCGCTGCGAAAGCGCGCGCCGTGGCCAGTCCGATGGCCCCGGCCCCACCTGTGATCATCACGACGCGCCCCTGCAATGGCGGGGGCGCGCCCTTGCCCAGCTTGGCCTGTTCCAGCGACCAGTATTCCATGTCAAACAACCGCGCCTCATCGACCGGATGATAGCCGCCAGCGGCCTCGCCCCAGCCCATCGCCTGCATGGCCTGCGCCGCCAGGTCCGAAGCGGCACTGGCAGCCTTTGCATTGGCCGACATGCCGACCACGCCCTGGATCCACGCAAGGTTCGGGGTCGGCATCAACAGCTGCTTGGCGCCGCCAGAACGGGCGTTGTTTTCGTCGAAATATTGCCGGTAGCTGGCAATGTAGCGGTCAACTTTCGCGGCAATCGCTTCACGACCGCCGGCCAGAGTTTCAGCTGTCAGATAGAGCGGACGGTTCTTTGTGCGGATCACATGATCGGGCGTCGGAACGCCGCGCGTGGCCAGCGTTTCAAGATCCTCACGCGCCAGGAACTCCTGCACGTTCTCGCCGTTTCTCAGGTTCATGACCGGCATTGGATGGTCGGGGTTGCCGGTGAAATCAGCGGCCCTGTCGCCCAGTATGCCGCGCAAGAGAGGAAGCACTCCGCCAGCACGTTCGCTCATTTCACGGCTTTCCCCAACGGCTGCAGCCGGCACAAGACCCGCCCGTTCTTCAAGCCAGCGCTCAACGATGTTTGTATGTTCGATCAGCCGATCGTAGCTTTCCCTTGCACTGTCGCCGAAGGCGAAATGGCCATGTTTGAGCAACAACAGACCCTCGGCGTCGGGGTGGTTGTCAAAGACCTCGGCTGCGGCTTTTGCCAGTTCAAACCCGGGCATGATGAAGGGCACGCAGGCGATCCGGCCGCCGAAAAGCTCTTTAACCACCGTTTCGGCATCGAGCAGGTCGGCCAGGGCCAACATTGCCGTCGCGTGCGTATGGTCAATGAAACGGTGTGGCAGAAAAGCGTGCAACAGCGTTTCGACCGATGGATTGGGCGAGGTGCTGTCCAGCAGTGCAGAACGCTGCAAATTCACCATGTCTTCGTCTGACAGGGCGTCAAGCGCACGCAGCTCTTGCAACCGGTCAAGCCGCACACCGGGCAGACCTGGGGCCTCGATCACCCCAAGATCCCAACCCGACCCCTTGACATGCAGCACATCAATTTCACGACCAAGTATGTCGCGCCGCCTTACCTTGCAGGATGTATTTCCGCCACCATGCAGCACCAGGTCCGTGTCAGAGCCGATCAGCCGCGAGGTGTAGACCCGCAGCGCCAGTTGCTGGTCAGCCGCATCCGGGCCCGCCGCGGCAACCAGACTCTTTGCTTTTGCCTCGTCCCATCTGTTACGGACCATGTCATGTTTCCTTCCGCCGGGTGCCCTCGGATCGCGCCGCTGTTTTGACAAATGTCAGGATGTGATGTCAAATATAAAAAACAAGGGTCGCTTCGGCATGGTAACGCGAAGACAAACATCGGGACAATTCAGCGGCGAAAGCATCGTCGTTGAAGCCGCCTGGCTGTATTATCACGACGGGTTGAACCAGGCGGAGATTGCCAGGCGCCTGAAGGTATCTCGGGCAACCGTCGTCAACTACCTGCAGGAAGCACGAGAGCGCGGATATGTGCGGATCGCCCTGGCGCCCGAGGTTTTTACGGCGCACCGTCTGGCCCGGGAACTTCGGACACGGTTCAACCTGCGGGCGGCTTATGTCGTGCCAGACGATCCGCGCGGCGAAAACGAAACACTGCTGCGGGTGGCCCGTGGGGCGGCCGATTGGCTGCCGAGCCTGCTGGCGCCAGGCGACAAGCTGGGCGTTGCCTGGGGGCGGTCGGTGTTTCAGGTAGCAGAAGCCATCGCGACGACGTCCATCCCCGACCTGACAGTTTTGCAATTGGTGGGGTCAATGGCCACACCATACGGGTTTACCGCCGAAATCTGCTCTGCCCACATGGCATTGCGTCTGGGCGGCCAGTTGATCAACCTTCACGCGCCGGCTGTGCTGTCGAACCCGGATCTGGCCCGCGCGCTTCGTCAGGAACCGATCATCGCGGCGCAGCTTGCCGCGCTTGATCACTGTAACAAGGCGATTTTTGCAGCGGGCTCCGTTGCGCCTGACAGCCATGTGG
>Ga0256839_1002426_pt1 | contig 20768 bp, 19 predicted proteins | sample 354166metaG_FD_185968 | JGI IMG/M metagenome (GOLD analysis project Ga0256839, IMG submission 185968) | Hydrothermal vent microbial communities from Mid Atlantic Ridge, Atlantic Ocean - 354-166 | ecosystem: Environmental > Aquatic > Marine > Hydrothermal vents | place: Atlantic Ocean: Mid... | reverse complement strand
ATTTAAACTATTAGTAAAGGCATACGCATAAACCAGCGAGTTAAAGGAGGTTTCATTGCGTACTTCCACCTCCATCATAATTAAATAGTTAGCTATAACCTTATGGGTTATGTGTAAATCGGCATTGGGGTTTAATTGATAGCTTAGATTTGCTGCAGACGCCACTATTTGCCCATGGGCAGTATAACTAAACCCCATTATTAGCCACCATAAAAAGAGAAAATAGGTATAGATTCGTATTACTTGTTTCATTGATTTAATATATACGTATCATTTTTAGTCAATTTCATAAAATCCTCATTAATAAAAGTAGTTATTTTGCAACAATTGTGCCTAATGTATAGTGCAATCAATTTTAAAATATGAGCGTTTATACTACCGAAATTGCTTCTGATGAAATTACATCCGATAATCCAATCCATCAGCGATTATTAAAAGCCTATTATGTTGCTGAAAATAGGGTAACGGGCAAATTGCTGGAAATAGGTTGTGGAGAGGGAAGAGGAGTGGAGCTTTTAGCACCCAAAGCAAGTTCTTATACTGCTGTAGATAAAATTGAGGAGGTGGTTGAAACACTGGCGTTGAGGTTTCCAAAAGCAGAATTTATTCAAGCCAACATTCCTCCATTGCCTTTTGAGGACAACTCGTTTGATACAGTAGTAAGTTTTCAGGTAATAGAGCATATTAAAAATGATGATGCTTATTTGCAGGAGATACATAGAATATTGAAACCTGGCGGAAAAGCCTATATTTCTACCCCTAATATTAAAATGACCTTAAGCCGAAACCCTTGGCATATTCGTGAATATACCGCTAAAGAATTAACCGATTTATGCCAACAATACTTTACGCAAGTAGTAATGAAAGGCATTGGAGGCAATAAAAAAGTAATGGCCTATTACGACCAGAATAAAGCTTCAGTAAACAAAATTATGAAGTTTGATATTTTCAATTTACAACACCATTTACCGGCTACAATATTAAAAATTCCTTACGAAATTTTAAACCGAAGAAATAGAAATAAGTTGCAAGCTGGTGATGATTCATTGGTGGCTACCATTCACCACTCTGATTACCTGTTAAGTAATCAACCTGATACCAGTCTGGATTTATTTGCCGAGCTAACAAAATAATATGGCATCCGCCAACCTTTAGGTTTACATTACCTTTTTAACTGGCGGGCGGTATATTATTTTAACCTGCCTGGCAAGGCAGGCGATGAGCGTGTGAAAAAGAATCAATCTAATGCGGCATTTCAATGTTAGTATGGCATAAAACCTTGTTAACTTTTTTTGCCAAACGCCCTACCCACAACGTCATTCCTCCCGAGTACTCGGGAGGAATCTGTCCCATAATAAAGATTCTTGCCTACAACTGTATTGCCTGATAATGGCTATCTAATTCTTCTGCAAATTGCTCTGCCAATTCAAGCTCGCCATACCTGTTTAAGGTTTGCGCCAGTTCTCTTAAAATAACTAAATTAGATTGCAGCTCGTAGCCTAAATTATTATTGTTTTCGATGTAATAACCAAGTTTTTCATCGGCTCTATTACCCAAAATTATGGCAAGTTCAAGTGCCTTTTCTTTTTCGCCCAATAAAAATAAATACTCTATGGTAGTTGCCGTAGTATAATCAAAAGGCAGGGAAGCATCAGGCATTAATTCCAGCCCTTTAAGCAATACTTCGCGTGCTTTTTCTTCTTTCCCCTCTCTTAAAAGTGCTACCACAAGTGTGTTAAAATTAACACGGTGGTTTAGCACAAACTTCCTATAATCTTCGTTATAATATACCTTGGGGTTATTTAACTCACGGTAATAAAAATTATTCATTAAGTTATCATACATAATGTCGGTATCTACCGTCACTCCAGGGTTATTAAGATCTGTGATGGGCAGCAGTCTAAAGGCATTTCCTTCTTGTACTAAATATTTATCCACATTAAATCGAATACCTTGTTTTGAGGTATTATTAAAATAGATAGGCCTTTCCCAATTATTGGTTGCAATTATATCCCAAATCATTAAATCTTTTTTCTCCAAATAGCTGCCTTTCATTTTTAAATGCATTCTGCTAACCACCCTGTTTTCTTTCCCTTTAGGAAGAATACCTGATGCCAGCACAGCAGCTGTATCAATATCGATAAATACTTCTTTACTCGGAATCATACTGGATACGCCAAATTGAGTTTGAAGCTGTAGCCTTTTATCTCCTTTTTGGAGGAGTTTTAAGTACTGTTTTAAATTTATTGCGCCTTCGTAACCGGAATTAGAGTCGTAAATAACCTGATCGTTTGCCCCACCTTGCCTGTAATTTTCTTTGGTTAACGAAAACGGGAACGCAGCTGATTTATAGGCAGGCCTTGTCATTTGATCAATATACCAATCGGTATTAAAATAACTTAATACAACTACACGCACATCGGTTCTAAACCCTTCCACCTCTTGCACATACCAAAGCGGGAAGGTGTCGTTATCGCCTCCGGTAAATAATATGGCGTTGGGCGCACACGAAGCCAAAAAGTTTTTAGCAGAATCAACCGAAAAGTATCGATTAGAACGGTCGTGGTCATCCCAATTTTGAGTAGCCATTAGCACAGGAATACTTAAAGAGATGGTTCCTGCCAGTATTGCTGCATTTTTATTGTCTAGCACTCTGCCAATAAGAGAGGCTATTCCTAAAACACCAAAGCCAATAAAAAAAGAAAAAGCATAAAACGAACCCACATAAATATAGTCTCTTTCTCTGGGTTCACTAGCAGGTGAGTTTAAGTAAAGAATTAAGGCTAACCCTGTTAAGAAAAACAAGGTAAGTAATATAAAAAATTGTCTTGGAGCTTTTTTATAGGTATAAAACAAGCCAATAATGCCTAAAAGCAATGGTAGCATTAAGTAATTATTGCGCCCTCTATTGGCAGAAATACTTTCAGGCACCTCTTTAAAAGCATCTACAATGCTTAGCCAGGTGGCATCTTGAATATCACTTGCCCTGCCCGAAAAATTCCACATAAAATAACGCCAATACATATGCCCCATCTGGTGGCTAAGCATAAACCCAATATTATCTCCAAAAGTTGGTTTTTCACCTGGGCGCAATCCCAGCTTTTCTTCGTACGACTTAGCATGCGAGCCAGACCAAATTCTTGGGAGAATAGTAGTTGACTTTGGGTCAAATACCTGCTCTACTTTATAATCAGCAATCTCGTATTTGTCTTTACCCTTAATATATACAGCGGCTCCCTTTTTTTGTTCTACTAACTCAGCTGAATAATACCTGCCATATAATAAGGGCCTGGTTCCGTACTGTTCTCTTTTAAGATACGATACCACGCTCATAATATCTTCTGGATTATTCTCATCAATAGGAGGATTGTAAGCCGAACGGATAACAACCATGGTATAAGACGAGTACCCTATCAGTACAAAGGCTAGACTTAGCAATCCAACATTCAATATTTCTTTTTTGTTTTTATTTGAATAGTAGATGCCATACACAAGGCCTCCAACTACTCCCAAAATCACCACCACTATTCCTGATCCAAATGGTAAGCCAATGGAGTTAACTAAAAACACCTCTAACGAGCCAGCAAAAGAAGGCAAGCCGGGTATGATAATATTATTAATTAACACAATAATTGCCCCACTAATGGCAATGGTATAGATAAGACCTTTACGAGTTACTGTATCATACTTTTTAAAGTAATAAATAAGGCCTAAAACCGGTATGGTAACTAAGTTTAACAAATGCACCCCAATGGATAGCCCAAAAATATAGGCAATTAAAATAATCCATCGGTTTGCTCTGCTTTGGTCATTAATATGTTCCCATTTAAGCATAGCCCACACCACAAAAGCAGTTAAAAAAGACGACATGGCATATACCTCGCCCTCAACTGCCGAAAACCAATACGTATCAGAAAATGTATAAGCCAAAGCACCAACTGCTCCTGCTCCCATTAACTTTAAAAGCTGAGCTGTATCAATTTCACTTTCTTTAACTTTTAATATTTTTTGACCAATAAGAGTTATACTCCAAAACATAAATAAAATACCAAATGCAGCAGCCATAGCACTTAGCATATTAATCCAAAAAGCAACCATTTGCGTATCGCCCATGGCTAAGAATGATACCATTCTTCCCATTAATAAAAAGAGCGGTGCTCCTGGGGGGTGAGGCACCATTAATTTATAAGATACCGCAATAAACTCTCCTACATCCCAAAAGCCAGCCGTAGGTTCAACGGTAAGAGAATAGGTGGCTGCAGCAATAATAAAAACAATCCAACCTATGATATTATTTACTTTGTTATAGTTCATTGCGTTAGTTTTAATCGGTTTTGCTTAGTTAATAATAAGCGCAAGGGCGAAATTATCAAAATCAGTTGTAACCACATTGATAATTACAGTATTTAACAAAAATTAACCACAATAATGATAAGTGATTGAAATTTATTTGTTATTTGAATATTGTCATTTGTTATTTTTTAAACATTTACATTATAGACAGGCACTATTTAGTGTCTGTCTATAAACTCGGTGTCTGGTTCAGAAAGTTCGCTATCAAGGCTTGCGAAGTCAAAAAAAGCGGAGTTTACAGGGGTAATCGAGTATTTTTTTGACAAGCATAACGAAGGTAGCGGACTTTATGGACAGACACTATTTATACACTATGGCATAATACACCAGCCATAGTAAAAAAGCAGGCACATAGGTAGTAAGTACAATGGCATACGCATAATCAAGCTTTTTGTGAGCGGTTATATGAATGCCGTACACCAATACCAACCAATGCAGGGGCTCGAATAAATTAATAGATTGCAATGGGTACACCCAATTTTCGGGTATGGAGTTAAAATCGAATAAACTCATTAAGGATAGTGGGTAAAATGCTTTAATATCCCAAATAGTAATGTCATAAGGTATGGCAATAAGCCATATAATTTTGGTAAACTCAGCTACTAAAAAAACTAACTCACCAATAATGGCAATTTTAAACATTTGGGCAAAGCTTATTTTATAACCATACATAAAGGCTCCTGTCCATAAAATAAAAGCGATAACCGAAAGCTTAAATCCATACCCAAAGGGTATTGACATAAATTTAAGCGAGTTTAACAAACCAAATAGACCGAATCTTCCTTGCTCTTGCAAAATTTGATAGGCAATCGTTTCATTTTCAACTAATTGAATTCGAGCCCACAAAATGAGGATTGCCACTACTGAGAGTGCAATAAAGAGGATTGCTGTGTTAATGTTAAGTAGTCTTTTTAGAGCTTTTTCCATCAGAGATATTAATTGCTTGCAATTTAATTAATTGCTAAAGAAATTTGTTGATTAGTCTAAAATCTTGTGTCTATTAGTCTTATATCTACAAAGAATGAATATTTTTGATTTATGCGTTTTATTATTGTTTTACTTTTTATTACTTGGTCAACCTTGGCATGGGCTACTTCGGCAACCGATAGCACCAAATTATTGCTAGCTGATTTAAGGGTGCAAATTGACGCAACAGCTGCGATTAACGCCATGTATAATTTTGATTTTGATGAATCTGAAAGGCTGTACCGTGAGCTTCGGTTTAGGTATCCTAATCATCCACTGTCTTACTTTCTTTCGGGGTTAAACACTTGGTGGCAAATTATGCCTAACGAAGAGGATGATAGATATGATGCAAAGTTTTTGTTTTACATGGATCAAACCATTCAGATAGCTGAGCCTATGCTCGAATCGCCCGACACACGTACTGAAGCTGCCTTTTTTTTAGCAGCGGCCTATGGTTTTAAAGGAAGGCTTTATTCGAATCGAAGCTTATGGACTAAGGCGGCATCTGCGGGCAAAAGTGCCTTAGACAATATTGAGATAAGTAAAAAAGAATCGTACTTAAGCCCGGAACTTTTATTTGGCGAAGCCCTTTATAATTTTTATTCGGTATGGATTCCAGAAAATTATGGGTTTTTAAAGCCGATTATGATGTTTTTTCCAAAAGGAGATAAAGAATTGGGTCTCAAGCAGCTAAAAGAAGTATCGAGCTTTGCTTTTTATACACGTATAGAAGGGCAGGTATTTTTAATGCGTATTTTAGCCAGCGAATACAGCAATTATACCGAGGCGTTAAGAATTGCAAGGTATTTACATAACACATATCCCAATAACCCCATATTTCATCGCTATTATGTGCGGTATTTGTATTCTACACATCAATACACCGAAATGGAGCCGCAAGCAAAACAGTTGCTAGCCAGAATAGATTCTTCCATATTGGGGTACGAAGCTACCTCGGGTAGGTATGCGGCCTTTTTTTTGGGTCAAATGTACGAAACTCGAAAAACGCTGGAAGAAGCTAAGTTTTATTATAAGAGGGCAGTGGCCTTTGGTGAAGAAAATGAAGCGTATGAAACTGGGTATTTTTTATACTCTTTATTGGGCTTAGGTAGAATTGCAGATGAGGAAGGAGATAAAAGAACTTCGAAAGAATACTTAAAAAAGATTAAAAAATATGCAAAAAGAAAAAGCCCTGCGCATAAAGCTGCAAGGGAATACCTTAAAAAAAAAGGTGATTAGCCCTGCATTTTTTGATAATCAAATAACAGGATTTTTGTACATTTGTACCGTATTTAATAAAAATCAACCACTCTGCTTATGAAGCTTGAACAAGCAATAAAGCAAAATACTTTTTCAGAAGGTCAGCGACTGGGACTCAACCTGATTTATACGTTTAATTGGGTTAAAGATCAGCAAAAAGATTATTTTTCTCAGTTTGACATTACAGCACAACAGTATAACGTGCTTAGAATTTTGCGCGGCAGATACCCCAAAGTGTACTCCACTTCAGACATAAGAGATCGAATGCTTGATAAAATGTCTGATGCCTCTCGTATAGTGGATAGGCTATTAAAAAAGAAACTTGTAGAGCGTTCTACCAATAAGGCAGATAAGCGATTGGTAGATATTAGAATTACGGAACAAGGCATTAGGTTATTGAAAATAATGGATAAAACCATTGATTCACATGCGCAATTGCCTTTTAAAAATTTATCGGGTAAAGAGCAGAAAACCCTTGATAAGCTACTAGATAAAATGCGAGGGTAACCCCTTTCATAATGTGGGTTAAGCCATGTCTTTAAGCGTTTTACGCGCGTTAAGTCGCCCCTTCATTATTTTATTCTTTAGATCTATGTCGCTCATAATAGATTTTGCTTTTTTCAAGCGCTTCTTTTTGCCAAGCCATTCAAACCCAATTTCGTTTAAGGCATTCACATAATGCTTTTTAACCAGTCCTCTGCATCTTACCTGAGCTACCCACTCCCCAAGTTTTTTGTTTCGGCCGGTTTGGGGTACATCAAAATTGCCATGCTGCTTATAATATTTTTTAAGCTTAAATAAATTATTGGCAAATCGCTCATCTTCCATATTCCAAATAAAACCAATTTTATCTAGCCGTTGAATCCGATCTAAGGGCAGCCTGTTTTCGTTATATTTTCTACGTGTGTCATTTACCCAACGCGATAAACGGTGCATTTCTGAATCTTTTTCATATTTAACTTGGCTAACATGCAAAGTGCCATGCTCTTTTTTATAGTCTAATAATTGAGCCAATCTAACCTCAAAAGGGTGGCGTAGGGAACCCCACCTAAAATTCAATTTATCTAAAAGATCTTTCCTGTGCTTAGGCATCATATTTTTAGTATAAAATCTACGTTGGTTTTTGCACCAGTGGTATAACTTGGTGTGTTTATCCAAAGCATTAGGAAATTCTCTGTCTGAGTGGTTCTTCTGAAACGCTATAAGATTATTATAATGTTTAAGCCAAACATTTTCTTGGTACGAATTGTTAGTAGCAGGCGTCATTGTCATAGGTCTCTATTTGAGAGAAAGGACGATAAAAATACTAAAAAAAATGATTTTTCCAACTGTTTTTTTTAAAACTTCTAACGATTTGGCTAAAAAACTACAATTGTGGGTTAACCTACATTTGCTTATTTAGTAAGGAATTATTTTTATATATTTTTAATTTATACATTTGATTTATGGGCAAATCCAAGGTTGGATATAACGATATAGAAAAGAACGATATTTTCGATAATGAATTTATGACTCACATAGATGCACTGTATAATTTCGCCTATAAACTAACCCATAATGAAGACGAAGCAAAAGATTTGCTGCAAGATACCTGCATGAAAGCTTTTCGATTTATTAATTCTTTTGAGCGAGGAACTAATGCAAAGGCTTGGTTGTTTAGAATATTGAAAAACAGTTTTATAAACGACTACCGAAAAAAAAGTAAAAACCCTGGAATGGTGGATTACCAAGAGGTTGAAACGTATTATAGCTCTGATGGGGGCGAAATAGAAACTCAATCTACGCCTGATTTACGGTCGGAAACAGTTAAAGGTATGTTGGGAGATGAAATTACCAACGCACTAAATTCGATGGCTGTAGATTTTAGAACGGTTATAATTTTATGCGATTTAGAAGGCTTTAAATACGATGAGATGTCTAAAATATTAGATATTCCGATTGGCACGGTACGATCGAGATTGCATAGAGCAAGAAATATTTTAAAAGAGAAATTGGCTGCTTATGCTGCAAGTATGGGCTATAAATAAGAGTAAATGGGTGCATTTGTAAGATGGATACAGAAAACTATGATGAGTAAGAAGGCTCGTTGCCCCAAAGAGGAGTACTGGATAGAATTGGTAAGGCTTATGTTAGATGGCCAAACTACCGATGAAGAAAATGCCTATGTACTTAAACATGTAGATGGCTGCTATCGATGTTACGATAATTTCGATTTAGAGAAGGCCATTCGTGAAGCACTCAAAAATAAATTAATTAATATAAAGGTGTCTGATGCTTTTATTGCCGAAATTAATCGGAAGGCGAAAGCATAGTACCTAGATTGAGCGATTCAGTAGAGATGAGAAGTGCTAAGAGACTGGGAATTAAAAGTTTACAAAAAACACAGCAACACCTAAAAGGTATTGCGAGTATTTTTGGAAGTCTTTTAAACTCAGTACATTAGTGCTTATCGCTTTAGTGAATCGCTCAATTTAGGTAGTATTCTGTTCCTTAGTTTAAGGTGCCCTTAAGAGGAAATTAGTAATTTTGCGTTGATTATATACACCCAACAAAACTAATTATGCACAAAGGCAAAGCCCTCATTTTTTCTGCTCCATCTGGTTCTGGTAAAACCACCATTGTTAAGCACCTTCTTAATACTTTTCCTCAGCTATCGTTTTCCATTTCGGCCTGTACCCGCGACCGGAGAGGGAGAAATGAAGATAATGGCAAAGATTATTATTTTATGACCCCTGAAGAGTTTAAAGCAAAAATTGATAATAATGAGTTTATCGAATGGGAAGAGGTATATCCGGGTAACTTTTATGGTACCTTAAAATCTGAAATCGACCGAATTTGGGCAGAAGGCAAACATGTTATTTTTGATGTGGATGTTAAAGGAGGACTTAGCTTAAAAGAATATTTTAAAGAAAGGGCGTTGGCGGTATTTGTTAAAGTACCAAACCTGGAAGTGCTAAAAGAGCGATTGAGCGACCGGGGAACGGAATCTGAAGGAAGTTTATCGCAACGGCTATTTAAAGCAAAATTTGAAATGGGGTTCGAAGCAAAATTTGATGTGTCGTTAGTAAACAAAACCTTGGAGGTATCATTGCTAGAAGCCGAAAACTTGTACTCCTCGTTTATTAAATCATAATAATGTGAAAGTAGGACTTTTTTTTGGCTCATTTAATCCTATCCACATTGGCCACTTAGCTATTGCCAATGTAATGGCCGAAACCGCAGGGTTCGATCAGGTATGGTTTGTTGTATCTCCACAAAGCCCGTTTAAAAAAGTAAAGGATTTAGCACACGAGTTTGACCGATTAGATATGGTAGAGGCAGCCATTTATGATAACACCAAATTAAAGGCGACAGATATAGAATTTAATATGCCTAAACCCAGCTATACGGTTGATACGTTGGCCTACCTCTCGGATAAATACCCCAAGCATCATTTCTCATTAATTATGGGAGAAGACAACCTTAAAAGCTTTCAGAAATGGAAGAATTACCAAATTATTTTAGACGAATACGGCTTATTTGTATATCCAAGACCTAATACAGGAGAATCCTCCTTAAAAAACCATAAAGCCATTACTTGGATTAAAGCCCCACTTTTTGATATATCAGCCACTTTTATTCGTAACCTTTTACGAAAAAATAAGTCTATTAAGTACTTGGTGCCCGATACGGTAATTGAATTAATAAAAACTAAAAAATTATATAATTGAGTCCATACTCATTAACTACCGTTAATCATAATTTGAGTTGGGTGGCATACTATTTGTTTTAAGTTAAGCGTTAAAACCAAAACCAAACCGCATTGATTAACAAATCTTACCTCACATTTTGCCTGTTACTTGCTTCTTTAGCAAGTGGGTATGCCCAAGGAATAAAAGGAACCGTAAAAAATAGCATTGGCGACCCCATTGAGTTTGCTACTATTTATATAAAAGAATTGGAAACAGGCACTACTACCAATTTAGAAGGTGATTTTCAAGTATCATTACTACCTGGTACTTATCATTTGGTGTTTCAGCACTTAGGCTATAAAGCCGAAGAAAAACCGGTAACTATAGGAACCGCATTTTTAAACCTCGAAATTATGTTGGCTCCAGAAACAATTATGCTTCAAACGGTGGTAGTAAGTGGCAAGGATGAAGACCCTGCTTATACCATTATGCGTAAGGCTATTGCCAAAGCAAAATACCATCGGCAACAGTTAAATAAGTTTGAGGTGGAGGCTTATGTAAAAGGCTCTGGGCGACTTATTGATTCTCCTTTTTTTTTAAGGAGAGAGATGGCTAAGGAGGGAATAGACTCCACTACATCGTACACCTCTGAAACTGTATCGGTTATAAAATATACCAGGCCAAATACCTATGCCGAAGAAGTAATTTCGGTACGCAGCAATGGCGAAGACTACGGCACTAACCCCAATAGCTTTATTTTAGGCAGCTTTTACGACCCCAAATATGTAAATGCTATTTCACCTTTATCGCCTAAGGCGTTTGGATATTATAAATTTGAATACTTAGGCACTAAGCAAGAGCGAGGTTATGAAATTAGCAAAATAAAAGTAACACCTCGCTCCAGAGGCGATGAAGTATTTTGGGGAGTGATTAGTATTGTTGAAGATGAATGGAGCATTCAAAGCACCAATTTATACATGCAAAATGTGGGCATTACCTTTAATGTAAAACAAATTTATGAGCCCATTGAGTCGTTAGTATGGATGCCCATTTCGCATAAATTTGATGTAACAGGTAAGGTGTTTGGTTTTAAATTCGAATACCAATATTTATCTACTATGGGTAAGTACCAACTAGAATTAAACCCAGATTTGGCACAAGAATTTGAAATTATTGATGAAAAAATTGAGAAGGAAGCAGCCAAGGAGCTTCAGGAAAAACCCGAAGATGAAATAGAAAATAGGTTAGCTGGTGGTGGAGAGCTAACCAGAAAGCAATTTAGAAAGCTCATAAACAAGTATGAAAAAGAAGAACGCAAAGCCGAAAAGGAGCCTTTGGTGGAAAGCAGTTACGCCATAAAAATAGACTCATTGGCTAAAAAACCCGATTCTGCTTATTGGGCTAAAATAAGACCTGTGCCTCTTACAGCCTATGAAATAAAAGGATACCACAAGGTTGATAGTGCTACCATTGCCGAAAAAAAAGAAGCAGAGGGCGATACGCTGGTAACCAATAAACACGATGGGTTTAGACCTTTTGATGTTATATTGGGTTATAATTTTAAATTAGGCGATAATGGTCGGTTAAAATATTATGCCCCATGGCAATCGGTTAATTTTAATACGGTTGAGGGGTATAATTTTAAAATCAAATTTAAATATACCCACACCTTTAAAAACAAATCAAAATTATTTCTTCGCCCGGAAGCTAAATATGGGTTTTCGAGCACCAAGTTGTATGGCAAGCTCAATACCGAATATAGCTATGGCCCCATTTATCGCAGGAGCAGTTTTCGATTAAATGGCGGCTATTTTATTAAGCAAATCAATGATGCCAACCCCATCCATCCATTTGTAAATACCATTACTACATTATTATTTCGTGGTAACTACATAAAATTATACGAATCTACCTTTATTACGGCTAGCAACAGTGGCTATTTTAGTGATAAGTTAGGTTATACAATTGGTGTAAATTTTGAAAAAAGAACCCCCTTGCAAAACACCACTACCCATGGCTGGTTTAATACGGATAAAGAATATTTACCTAACAACCCTGCCAATGTAGCATTAGCCCCTACAGATTTTACGGAGAACGATGCCTTCATTTATAACGTAGGGTTAACTTACAAGCCATGGTTAAAGTATAGCATTCGTAATGGCAAAAAATATAGTATAAATTCGTCCTCCCCTGCATTTAATATAAGCTATAAAGCGGGCCAGCAAGTAGCTTCGTTTACAGGAGCTGATTTTAAACACGTAGCGTTTGGTTATACCCAAAACTTTAGCCCTGGCATTAGAGGTAGGTTTTTTATAGATGCAAAAGCAGGTTCCTTTTTAGGAACTACGCCTTCTATTTTTGTTGATTACCAACATTTTGCAGGTAACGAATCTCCATTTTTAATGGAAAACCCTGTGGGCAGTTATCGTTTGTTACCTTATTATTTATACAGCACCGCTGATAAATATGCTTCGGTACAAGTGTTGTACCAGTTTAGAAAGTTTTTGTTTACCCAATTTCCAATAATGCGAATGACCGGTCTTAAAGAAATTGCCTACGTAAGTTATTTGGCAACGCCTTTATCGGGCAATTATGTAGAGGCAGGCTATGGCCTCGATAATTTGTTTCGTTTTTTAAGGGTAGAAGCATCGGCTTCGTTTATTGATGGAGTTTATAATGGCTTTGGCGTAAAAATTGGGGTAGCAACCAGTATTACCACAGGAGATGGAGAAATTAGTATTGGGTTATAGTAGTAGATTAGGTGTAAACACAAAAGAGGATACAAGCAATTAATAGATAGAGATATCTGTACCTATTCACCCTCGTAGTGCGAATATAGCCTGCGTAGAAAAATCGTACTACGAGGATGAGTAGATGATTATTAGTACTACGAGTAGGCTTTAAAATTATAAATTGACTAATATAGTTATGTGTTTACACACCTATGCGTTACTATCGCTTAAACCCTAAGGCACTACCACCGCAATAACTGGTAGAGTTATCAAAGGTGTAGGTAAGGTAATAAATACCTGTTCTTTGGCAGTTAAATACAATGGCTTGTAATTGCTGCCCATTTACAACACTTGTGGCTAATTGCTTTCTTGCAGCATCGTAAAGGGTTACCACTAACCCCTGATTGCCGCCATCGGCAGAGCAAAGGTTTACCATATACATGGTGCCTTTTGCAAAAGGGTAAGAGTACTCCACTTTTTCTAATCTTCCTCCTCGGCCGTTAATTTCATAGCTTTTTAAAAAATGAAACCCTCCTGCTAATTTAGGAATACAAACCTTAACACTTTCGGTAGGGACACACTGCGCTTGCGTTTCTTGTTGTATAAAAACAAATGCAATAACAAGTAGTATATATTTTAAAACTTTCATGCTCTATGTAAAATATTAAGATGTTAATTTAGTTCTAATAGTTTCGATTACCCGATCAATTTCTTTTACATTATCTAGCGTAATATGCACAGTACTGCTGCTATTGTCTTTAATCATTAGCACCCCATCTACAATTTCGGTAGTAGGCTCAGCATAGGTATAGGTAATTTCAATATTCCCATAGGCTTCTTTCAGTTGAAGCATATCTTCATAAAGTTCTTTTATGTTGGGGTCGGTTTCGGCATAAAAACTCATTAACAGCATAATGTTTTCCAATATTATTTTTTGCTCTCCTATGCGTTCAGCCAAAGAGGTTACTTCGGGGTTATCAATGGCCATCTTGCAGTTAATATGCACGGCTTCCATCCAACCTCCTACCAAAAACAATATACTTAAATTAGCACGCTTATTTTCTTGCAAATACCTATTTATTGCATTAAAATTTTGCGTGGTAATAAGCATTATAGAATCTAAATTATCGTTATTGGTTGCTAACCTGCCAATTAACCTAATATTAAAAAACTGCCCAATATTTAAGTCATCGGCCAACTCTTTAACCGATTTCATATAGGCCAGTCCTTCCTGATTTTTATTAAAAATATTGGTATAAATAAGGTCGGTGCCGTAAATACCCAAGTTAATGGCACGTTTAAAAGTGGTATTATATTTAGATACATCAGCTGGGTTACTTAAAATAGTACGATCGTAAGCTGACCCTGATTCTTTCATTAACATAGATATTTCAATTGGTGCAGGAATCTGCATTAAAATATCGTTAATGGTTTCTTCTGAAATTGCCGGAGCATCAATGCCTTCATCAAGTTCAGATAAAAAAGCATCAGCATCGTCTTTCTTATCCGAGCCACAAGAACTTACCGTTAGCATGGCCGTGATAAGCAAAAATGGGAGATAGTTTTTCATTATATTTTTGTTTTTAATGCTTAGTTACAAGTAAGCAAGTCTAAATTAGTTTTCAAATTTACCTACTTTTTTTTAATCTGTATATTGCCAAGGGCATTTATTAATTTTGCCAACCATTCAAAATAAAGTGCAATATACAACCCAAACGACATAAACCATATAACCGCTATGTTAAACCAAAAGGTATCAAACGTTTTACCAAAGAGTGGTTTACTGGGTGCATAAAAATGAGTCCGGTAGTCGAGCATATTGCTAGTATGATAGGTTTCGTTAAAAATAGGGTCAATCCGTTGGATTAACCTGTCTTTATGAATAATAGTACGGTCTTCGGCATTTACTCGCCTCACCAGATCTGCCAATGATTGATTAAAATACTTCGATTTATACTCACCAATGTTATAATCATCTTTTTGGTTTAAATAATGTATTAGTTTTTCTTTATCTTGAGTTGCTTTATTATATACGTTAAAATTATAGCCTTCAAGAGCTTTGGTGTAGTTTTTGAGTAAGGGCAATGTGGCTTCCGAAAAATTAGACCAACGGGTTAAGCTATCTAGCATGTTGGGCTGGTAGCCCTCTATGGGTTTTTGGTCTTTAATGATATTTTGAATAATACCCATTTTATGGGCCTTTAACTTGATTGAGTCTGTATTGTCAATTTCAGAAATCAACCCATTTATAATTGGCACCACATAAGCGGTAACAAAATTTGCCTGAGATGTTTTTTTATCAAGTTCAAAATAGGTGTTTTCGTATAAGTTATTTTTGGCAAGCTCAACGGCCATGGCCTCAAACGCCCACCTGGAAGCCATAATGTCAGCTACTAACGGTACCTTGTCTTTAGAACTCAGGGTGTCGTTAAGTTTATCAAATTCAAACATTAAGCCTGATAATATCATTTGAGGAATGAGAATTATAGGGATAAGGATGTACACAGTAACAGCCGAATTAAATGCCGATGATACATTAAGACCAACCATATTCGCAAAAAACGAAATGCTAAATAAAATGAGCCAAACACTCAACGTCATCCCATGGATTTCTAATATTAAATTACCCACCAATGCAAATGAAAATGTTTGCACGGCCGACATCACTAAAAGAATAACCATTTTAGACATTAAATAGCTATTTCTGTTTAGGTTTAAGAACGATTCTCGTCTAAGTATCTTTCTGTCTTTTATAATTTCTTCGGCACTAACCGAAAGCCCCATAAATAGCGCCACGATAATGCTCATTAATATAAATACGGGCAGGTTATCGTTAAATAAATAGCTGTAGCCATCAGCGGTTGGTGTATTGGTGTATTTTATTATAAAAGCTAAAATAAAGGCCAATAAAGGTGCTTCAAGCAGGTTTATAACAAGGTATTGCGTGTTGCCAAGTTTCGATTTTACATCGCGTAATGTAAAAATGATTGCCTGTTTAATTTTATTTGGAATTTGCAATAAATTAGGAGGAGGCGTTGAAACCTCTTTTACTTCGGGTATCTCAAACCGTTCTTCGTAATGCTCGTTCCATTGCTCTGGAGTTACTTTGCGCTTATTCGTTAGCTGCCCATACTCATCCACTACTTGGGCTTCAATAATATTAAAAATTTGCTCTGGGTTTACGTTACCACAATTGGTACATTGCCCTTTTATACGATCTACTTGGTGGGTAACTTCTTTAAAGTAGGTTACACCCTCTACAGGGTTGCCATAATACACAGGAAACCCTCCTGTATCCATAATGTACATTTTATCAAACATTTTATAGATGTCTGACGAAGGTTGGTGAATTACTACAAAAATAAGCTTTCCTTTAATCGAAAGTTCTTTGAGTAAATCAATCACATTTTCCGAATCTCTGGAAGACAAGCCTGAAGTGGGCTCATCTACAAAAAGCAATGCCGGTTCTCGAATTAGCTCCAGCGCAATATTGAGCCTTTTTCGTTGGCCACCACTAATGGTTTTTTCGAGCACATTGCCTACACGCAAATCCTTTCGTTGTTCAAGGCCAAGGCTTGTTAATACTTCAATTACTCGTGTATTTAATTCTTCCTCACTTAGGTTGTCGAAACATAGCTTAGCATTATAGTATAGGTTCTCATACACTGTTAACTCTTCTATAAGGAGGTCATCTTGAGAAACGTACCCAATTACACCCTGAATTTCCTCTTTTTGCAAAGCAGTGTCAATGCCGTTTATTTTTATACTTCCCTTGGTGGGTGTTTCTAAACCTGCGAGTACATTTAGCAAAGTAGTTTTGCCTGCACCAGAAGCTCCCATTATGCCAATAAGCCTGCCTGGACCTTCGTGTATATTTATATCGTGCAGGCCTACCGCCCCATTGGGAAACCTAAATTCTACGTGGTCGGCTATAAACGAAAGTTCGGTTGCCTTAAAATCAGGGTTAAAATTGGTGATAATATCGCTGTAATACAGCGCATCTCCAGCTGGCATTTTAACAGTACTCCCGTGCGAAAAAATATAAGCACCATGGGCACTCATAATAAACCCATTCAGGTTTATTTCATCATGGCCTATGTACTTTACAAAGTACATATCTACACTGTTAATCTTTAAAAAGATTAATTTGCCATCAAGGTTCGAGTATAAAAATCGATTATTAGGGTCTTCTTCGGTAGGTATTTCTCGCGTTGCCTGTATTACCGTGGGAGTGTTAAATTTTTTGTCAGTACCCTCGGTGCCATAAAAAACAAACTGCCTAATTATTTCATATTCATCTTTTTCAAAGTTGAACACCTCGGCTACGGTATCTAAAATGCCCAGTTCTGTTTCGGTAACTTCATCATCGGCTTTAACAAGCTCCATGATTTTTATAAGTACAACAATTTTTTGTCGTTGGGTAAGTGTTTTATTAATTTTTCGGCACAACCCTAAAATGCGTACCGAGTCTTTCATAGAGGTGCGTTGCTTTTCTTTTTTCTCCCCTCCGTAATCCACAAGTTTATCATAAATCTCTAAGTACTCTTTAACAGAGTCTTGGTCGAGTTCTTGATTAAAAAATCGAATTACATACTCTCGCTCCTGTTCTTTAACCCCTCCATCTTGTTTCGAGAAAATCGCAAATAATTGGGTTAACGCTTTTAATATCTCTTCACTCACTTTTTAACAGTTTTCTTTGATAATATGCTAATCTACAAATATTCGACTATTTGCCATTAGATAATAGTTTAACAATTGATTTTTATAATCTGTAAAATACAAAATCTCATTATTCTTAAGATACCTTATGTCGTATATTTGAAAAAAAACCAATCATGTTTAAAGCGAGTGTTCGTAATAATTCGTACCAGATTAGTGTTGATAAAGAAGAGATACTCATTGACGGGAAAGAAATTGAGCTTGATTTAGCTAAGTTAGGTCAGCATAAATACCATATAATCTCCAATCATAAATCGTACAGTGTAGAGCTGGTTTCGTTGGATAGAGCCAAAAAACTTGTTTCTGTTAAAGTAAATAATATAGTTTACAAAGTGGCTCTTAAAGATAAAATGGATGAGCTATTAGTTAAGCTTGGCATGGAGGCAATGTTAGAGGCAAAAACAGAAGATTTAAAAGCACCTATGCCAGGGTTAATCTTAGAAATTGCGGTTGAAAAAGGACAGGCTGTAGCAAAAGGAGATAAACTACTTATTTTGGAGGCGATGAAAATGGAAAATGTAATAAAAGCAGGAGGAGAGGGCATAGTGGCTGATGTTAAAGTAAATGTGAGTGATAGTGTTGAGAATGGTCAAATTCTTATCACGTTTGAATAGCTAAAAAAAAGCACCTTGCTTATATTTGAGCAAAATATAAAATCCTCCTAACTTTATGAAGTACAAAAGAATACTGTTGAAACTAAGTGGCGAAGCCTTAATGGGCGATAACCAATATGGAATAGATGCCGGTAGAATTGAGCAGTATGCCAGAGAGATAAGGTTAATTAAAGACGAAGGGATTGAGATTGCTATTGTAATTGGAGGAGGCAATATTTACAGAGGGGTAGATGCCGAGCGCACAGGTATTGATCGTGTACAAGGAGACTATATGGGTATGCTTGCCACAGTAATTAACGCCATGGCTTTGCAGAGTATTTTAGAGAAAAACGGAATGTACACCCGGTTAATGAGCGGCATTAAGATGGAGCAAGTATGCGAGCCATTTATAAAACGAAAAGCTGTAAGGCATCTTGAAAAAGGAAGAATTGTGATATTTGGAGCCGGTATTGGAAACCCTTATTTTACTACCGATTCCACTGCTAGCTTGCGTGCCATCGAAATGCAGGCTGATGTGGTTTTAAAAGGCACCAGAGTGGATGGCGTTTACACGGCTGACCCAGAAAAAAATGCAGATGCCACGAAATATACTACACTAAGTTTTCAAGAAGCGTACGAAAAAGGCTTAAAAATTATGGATATGACAGCCTTTACGTTATGTCAAGAAAATGATTTACCTATAATTGTATTTAATATGAACAAATCCGGCAACCTGCTTTCCATTGTAAAAGGAGAGGAAGTCGGCACCTTAATTAAGTAATAATAATGGAAGAAATTCAAATGTACCTAGATGATGCGGCTGAAAAAATGGAGGGTGCCGTGCAACATGTTGCCTCAGAAATTACCAAAATTAGAGCAGGCAAAGCTATGCCCAATATGCTCGATGGCATAAAGGTAGAATATTATGGCACACTAACACCACTCAACCAGGTTTCGAGTGTAACCAGCCCAGATGCTCGTACATTAATGATTAAGCCTTTTGAAAAAAGTATTATTCAAGACATTGAAAGAGCAATCATCAACAGTGATTTGGGGTTAAATCCTCAAAACGATGGCGAACAAGTAATTATAAATGTGCCAGCACTTACCGAAGAACGTAGAAGAGAGTTGGTAAAGCAGACCAAAGTAGAAGGCGAAAAAGGTAAAATAAGTTTAAGAAATGCTCGGCATGAGTCTATTCAGGGTATTAAAGCCCTTAAAGAGGAGGGTGTATCAGAAGATGATATAAAGTGGGGGGAAGAAGAAGTTCAGCTTACTCTTAATAAAAACTCAAAACAAATAGATGAGCTATTGGCTCGTAAGGAAGAAGAAATAATGACTGTGTAAGATGGGATTGGAATTTAAAGATATTGCAGCCGTTTCGGGCAAAGGAGGGTTATTTAAAATATTAAAACCTACCAAATCGGGGGTCATTCTCGAATCGTTGGATGATAAAAAAGCAAGATTGGTGGCTACTGTGCATAATAAAATTTCTGTGCTCGAAGAAATTTCAATTTATACACATACAGCTGAAGGAACTACGCCTTTAAAAGAAGTTTTTTATACCATTCATAAAGAGTTTGATGGCGATACAGGCTTGGATAAAAACTCGGATACAGAAGAACTAAAGAGTTTCTTTGGTCATGTGCTTAAAGATTATGACGAGGATCGTGTGTATGTATCGGACATAAAAAAAATGGTAACTTGGTATAATGTGTTGGTAAAAGAAGCCCCCGAATTATTAAAAAAGCCAGCCAAGAAAAAGAAAGATGCCCCAGCCAAAAAAAGCTGATAATCTAATACCCTTAGTAGAAATAACCAATAAAGACGTTGGTCTTTCCCTTTCTCCTTCGGTTATTCTTACCGAAGAGGATTTGCATAAAGCACTAACAAGAGCTGTTGAATACCTGCTTGACAAAGATTTTGAAAAGCTGATGCAGATTTTGTATCGGATTGATGTGAGCGAAACCAAAGTAAAGCAAGCTTTTGGATTGGAACAACATGTAGCGGAACAAATAGCTCAGCTAATTATTGAGCGTGAGCAGCAAAAAATAATTACACGAGCTAAGTACAAGGGGTTGTAAATTATACCGGTAGTCGCCTCAAACTCAATAACCCTTGAGTGTAATTTTGGTTTATGTATTTTAAAAACGCAATATCACTTTCTCGTTTATTTATGAATAGTGGTCGGGCGAATATGCTAGTAAAACAGTCTAAAAATAGTCAATCTCTCCAAAATTAGCAAAAAAAATCGCCTGACCGCTAAGTAAATTATTAGTACCTATTCAGCCGAAAAAACATAGCCACCACCCGCTAGCTAGCGGGCAAAGAACCACAAAGTATTAACTTCAGAACAACTGACCTCAAGGGATTTAAGATGAGACCATTTTAAAGAAAATCACGAGATTTGAGTCGGGAAAAATGGTTTTGGTTAGGTTCATTTCGTTGCAGAGTTTTTGTAAAACAAGGTCATC
>Ga0256839_1002425_pt1 | contig 20769 bp, 18 predicted proteins | sample 354166metaG_FD_185968 | JGI IMG/M metagenome (GOLD analysis project Ga0256839, IMG submission 185968) | Hydrothermal vent microbial communities from Mid Atlantic Ridge, Atlantic Ocean - 354-166 | ecosystem: Environmental > Aquatic > Marine > Hydrothermal vents | place: Atlantic Ocean: Mid... | reverse complement strand
CCACCGCTGTCGTCTCCTGCGCCTTGCGGTCAAAAAAGCCCCCACAATGAGAAAGAGGCCCACGGCCACAAAAAAGAGGTAATCGGCAAAAGTGGGGCCACCGTCATCATCTTGGGGCCGCGTGGCCGTGACCGCGCCCCGTGCGGGCGTGGGCGTAGGCGCGGGCGTGGGGGTCAAACGCGGGCCGGGCGTGGCCGGCGGCGGTGGCTCGGGGGTGACGCTGGGCATCACCTGCAGGCCCCCGCGTGCTGTCGGCGTGGGCGTGGGGGCGAGCACGACGGGGGTCAGGGCTGCGGCCTCGTCCCCACACACCTCCTCGAAGGTGAGCACCGGGGGCGCGGCCGCCTGGCCCGGCGTGCCGCTGCCCCACCGCCACCCGTCCACGTCGCCGTTGCGCACACGGTAGGCGCCGGCGCCCAAGGAACTGTAGACCCACCTGCCCTGCCGGGGGTCCAAGTGCCAGTAGGACCAATACGTACACGGTCCTTGCCCCTGGCACTGGCAGAAGCAGGGCTCCTGGGGGTACTGACAGCCCTCACCCGCGATTGAACAGACCATGAGCCCCCCTTCCACGGCCATGACCACGTCCAGCCCGCTCCGCCTGAGCAACTCGGCGCCGCTGATTTCCGGCTCATCGAAGAGCACACAGGCGGCGCGCACGGTGCCGTCACCGTGCTGGACCACCACGCCGGCCCGGCTGGGCTCCTGGGCCGCGGCCGGGGGCCCGCCCTCCAAGAGGGCGAAGAATGCCAGGGCCAGGAGCACACTCGCGGCCCACGGCCACCGTGTGGGGCGAAGGCCCGACGCTCTCCCGAGCATCCTCAACGTCCGGCGAACGCACGCCGGCCCGTGGCCACGCCCGCCAGGAGCAGGGCCACCCCCGAGATGACAAGCAGGGCGGCCGGCCACGCCGTGGCATCAGCTCCCGTGGTGGGCAACGTCCCGGGGACGCTGGCCTCGGGTGGGTTGGCCGCTGTCACGACGGGGAGCTCGACAAAGGTGACGCCGGCCAGCGCGGGCACCGCCTGGACGGTGGCCAGGAAGTTGTCGCCGGGCACGGTGGCCTTCCACTGGAAGGCCCCGCTCTCGGCCTGAAGGGCGGCCAGAGCTTGTTGTGGCGCACTCCACGCCTCCAGGGACTGCCCGGCCGCCAGGAGCCCCTGGATGACCCAGGCCGTGCTGTTGGCATCCGTCTCGGTGCCGAAATCGCTCGGCTTCTGGTAGGGGAACCCCCCGTCCTCGTTCTGCTGTCCGCGCAGGAAGTCGAGGGCGCGGGCGATCACCTCGCCGGAAGCCGGCTCGCCGCCGGCCACCAGCGCCTGGATGGCCAAGGCCGTCGTGTTCGTATCCGGCTGACCGGCACCGTCGAAGGCCCAGCCGCCGTTGTCGGCTTGGAGCGCCTTGAGCGCCTCCACGGCGTCGGCGGGCACGGGCCGGCCGGCGTTCTTGAGGGCCAACATCGCAAAGGCGTGGTCGGTGACCAAGCCATCGAAGCGGCCGGTCTCCTCATCGTAGCGGGCAAGCAGGGCGGCCACCAAGTCCGCGCCCCCGAAGGATGTGGGGTCCTGGCCGGTGGCCACGGCCACCAGGATCACCTTGGCGATCTCGCCGGTGCGCTCCAGCCGGCCGGCCTGGGCGGCGAGGAAATCGAGGGGGGAGGGGGAACCCCACCGGCTCACATCCTCGCCCGCGGCCACAGCCGCGAAGACCGTGTCGGCCGTGGCGCCGACGCTGCTTCCCTCACTGAACCCGTCGCTGAAACCGCCGTCAGCCTGCTGCTGGGCCCGCGCCCACGCTAGCGCCTTGCCCAGATCCGCCCCTTGGGCCCACGCGGGCAGAGCCCACAGGGCCATCACGGCCACGAGAACCAGCAGCACCAAGGGTACCCTCCGGCTCATGGATCACCTCCTTCTCTCTCACGATTTCAAAGCAAAAAGCCTTCCCCATCGCTGTCAGGGAGGCACCAAAGAAAAAGCCTCCCCGGCGCTCACAGGAAGGCAGCAGTGCGGCAAACGCTCCGCTCCCTTTCCGCGAAGGGGTGCCGGAGCACAACCGTGGCCGGCGACCTGGCTTAGGCGGCAACTGCCGCCATCACAGTTGCGGGACAGCGCCGGACTCTCACCGGACTTCCCCGAACCACGGTTGGGCCTCGTCCGACTCTTCAGTTGGCTGTCCACAAGTATAGCGCCCTTCGCCCAAAAGGCAAACCTCCCTTTTTCCCCATTTTTCGGAAAGTGGGGGGTTGTGATACAATTCCCCAGGAACGCCCGGAGTCCCGAGAACCAGGAGGTGAAACGCCCGAGATGCCCCCTGTGTATTCGATTGTGGTGCCCGTCTACAACGAGGAGGCTATCCTGCCGGAGCTCTACAGCCGCCTGACCGCGGTCATGGAACAATTGGGCGAGCCCTACGAGCTAATCTTCGTCAACGACGGCAGCCACGACCGTTCGCTCGAGATCATGCGCGAGCTGCACCGCCGGGATCCCCGGGTGAAAGTGATCAACTTCGCGCGCAACTTCGGCCACCAAGTGGCCATCACGGCCGGCCTGGACTACGCCAGGGGCGATGCCGTGGTCATCATCGACGCCGACCTCCAGGACCCCCCCGAAGTGATTCCCGACCTGGTGGCCCGGTGGAAAGAGGGGTACGAGGTGGTCTACGCCGTGCGCACCGAGCGGGAAGGGGAGACGTGGTTCAAGGAGTTCACGGCCAAGCTCTTCTACCGGCTCATTCGGAGCATCACCAACGTGGACATCCCCCTGGACACGGGCGACTTCCGGCTCATGGACCGCCAAGTTGTGGAGACGCTGCGCGCCATGCGGGAGCGCCACCGGTTCATGCGGGGCATGTCCTCGTGGGTGGGCTTCCGGCAAACGGGCGTGCCCTACCGCCGCCACCGGCGCTACGCGGGGGAGACGAAGTACCCCTTCCGCAAGATGCTGAAGTTCGCCCTGGACGGCATCACCAGCTTCAGCTACTTGCCCCTGCAGCTCGCCACCTACCTGGGATTTGCCATTGCCGCCATGAGCGCTCTCTTCATTCTCTTCGTCATCGTGGCACGCCTCTCGGGGATGCAAGCCTTTGTCGGGCAGGCCACAACTCTCGTCACCGTGCTCTTCCTGGGGGGCATTCAGCTCATCTCCCTGGGCATCTTGGGGGAGTACTTGGGGCGCGTCTACGAGGAGATCAAGGGGCGTCCTCTCTACATCGTGGCCCAGACGTGGGGGCTGGAGGCCCCGCCGCTGCCCCCCCACGCCCACGTGGTGGACGTGAGCCACCTTCAGCCCTCCCCGAGCCCGGAGGAGAGCGGGGTCGATCCACACCCATCACGCGAACAGCCGTCGAGGTAGGCCTATGGCGGACAAACGCGCCCCCTTGCGCATTCTCCTGGTCGAAGATGACGCGGCCGCGGCCAAACTCTACCGCTGGGTGCTCATGAACGAGGGCTTCGAGGTTCTTCTGGCCAGCTCGGGTGAAGAGGGCTACGCGCTGGCCTCGGAGCAGACTCCAGACCTCATCATCGTGGACGTGCTCCTCCCCGGCATGGACGGCTACGCCCTGTGTCGTCGGCTGCGCCAGAACGTGGTCACGCGCACGATCCCCATCCTGTTGATCAGCGCCAAAAGTGACATCGCCGACAAAATCGCCGGCCTGGAGGCCGGGGCCGACGACTACCTCGCCAAGCCCTTTCATCCCGAGGAGCTGGCCTACCGCGTCAAGGCCCTGCTGGCCAGATACCAGTCGCCGGTCTTCTCGGGAGCAAACGCCTATGCTCGGGGGAAGATTATCGCCTTCTTCAGCAGCAAGGGGGGCGTCGGCAAGACGACCATCGCCGTCAACTTGGCCGTGGCCATGCGCCGGCAGAGCGGCAGCACTGTGGCCCTCTTCGACGCCGACTTCTTCTTCGGCAACGTGGGCGTCTACCTCAACCTGCCGACGGTCTACAGCGTGCTCAACTTGGTGCCCAGCGCCGATCACCTGGACACCGTGGTTCTCGACCAAGTGCTCCTCCCCCACGCCTCCGGCATCCGCGTGCTCCTGAGCCCCTATTACCCGGAGGAGGCGGAGCTGGTCGAGGCCCACCACGTGGAGAAGATTCTTGGCGCCCTGGCCCAAACGTACAGTTACGTCCTCGTGGACTGCCAGGCCAGCTACGACGAGCGCACGCTGACCGTGTTGGAGCGGGCCGACGTCATCGTGCTCATCACCACGCCGGAAGTGGGGGCCATCAAGAACACCAGCCGTTTCCTCGAACTGGCCGAGAAGCTGGCCATTGGCCCCGAGCGCGTCCACATCCTGGTGAACCGCTCTGACTCGGACGTGGGCGTGGAGATCGGGGAAATCGAGCGCACGCTGCGCCACCCGGTCGCCTTTCAAGTGATCAGCGGGGGGCGCACGGTGGTTTTCAGCGTGAACCGGGGGATCCCATTGGTCATGGATCACCCCGGACACCCCTTCTCCCAACAGATGCTCGCCATTGCCGAGGAATTGATGGCCGCCATGCCGGCGCGAACGGTGAAGTGAGCTGCACCGGCGTTGCCCTTGGCCACGTGGAGACCGAGACACCATGCTGCCACAAAGCCACATTGCCTACACCCTGAGCGCGTTCCAACTGGCCCAGAAACGCCTGCCCGCCCTGGAGGACGTGGATTATCGCGTCGTGGCCCTGGCCGCCATGGGGCCAGACCTCATCGACAAGCCCCTGGCGGCTCTCTACTTCTACCGCAAGTACAAGGCCGCCGTGCTCTTCGCCCACACGCTCCTCTTCCACTTGGGCGTGCTGGCCTTCGTGTGGCGCCGGCGGCGCCGGTGGTGGCCCTACGCGCTGGCCTTCGTGGGCCACGCCGTGGCCGACCGGCTTTGGTTCTTCCCGGACACCTTTTTCTGGCCCCTGCGCGGGTGGCGGTTTCACGTCTGGCAGAAGGCCGGCAGCGAGCAGGAGGACATCCGGTGGGCCTATTGGTACGCCTTCACCCGCCGGCCCGAGCTCTGGGGGTGGGAAGTGGGCGGCCTTGTCGCCGGGCTCTGGTTCGTGCTCTCCAACCGGCTCTACCGGCCGGGGCGCCTCGCCACGTTCCTGCGCACCGGCCGGCTCCCCCAGGAGGAGACCTGATGGCGCTCCTGCTCCTGCTTCGTGTACGACGGCCACCAACGGCTCTCGGCACTGCTCTCCGCCAGGAGGAGACCTGATGGCGCTCCTGCTCCTGCTTCTGCTCCTGGTGCCGGCCCTCGTCTGGCTCCTCGTGCCCGGGCCGGCCGGCGCCTCCCCCCTGGTGGCCTACACGCTCCCGCGCCACCTGTGGGGCGCCATGCGCGACGGGCGCCGGCGCAGCCACTACGCCCTGGCCCACGCCACCATCAACGTGATCGAAGAGCGGGCCGGCAATTCACTTCGCCTGAGCAGCCTGGCCGACGAGGATGGCTTCGTGCTGGTGGGCCTCCGCGATGCTCCCCTGGCCCTCAATGCCGCGCGGGATGCCCTGGGCCGCCTTCAGGGAAATGAGCCCCAATTGGTCGTTCGCCTGCGGAGTGGCTTCACCCTCGTGGCCGGCCAAGCCATCGCCCTGGGCACAAGCCTGATCGCCCTGGTGCTCGTGCCGCGCCTGGTGCCGATAGGCATCCTGCTCGGCCTGGGCTTGGCCACTTGGCTGGCCCGGCCGGCATCACGCCTCCTCCAACGCACCCTTCTCGCCGGCGCGGACGTGGACGGCCTGCACGTCGCCCGCGCCCAGGCCGAGGCCGGCATGCATCCCCTGGCCCTGCTTTTGCCCGGCTACGGCCGCGTCAAGGTCTTCGTCACCAGGCAGCAGCCCTCCTCCCGGCCCACACGCCGGTACCGTGCCTACTAGGAGGCGAAGATGTCGGCCCCGTACCCGCCCGTCGTCCGCCTGTTGGCCCGGCTCCTGGGGTGTGCTCCGGCGGAATCCCTGGTGGCCGGGGCTGCCGTCCACTTCGCCTACCGGCCTGCGTGGCGAGACCAGCAGGGCGTCCGCGTCCTCGGCGTGGCCCCGAGTTTCCCCGAGTCCCTGTGGCGCCGCCTGGGCGTGCCCTTTGAACGCCACACGGCCGCCGAACTCCGCCTGGCCGCGCTCCTCCGGGAGCCCCCACGCGACCGCCACCTCCTCGTGCTCGCACCGGAGGGGCTCCTCCACGTGAGGGCGTGGGGCACGACACACGTCACCGTGGACGACGGCGAGACCGTCCACTCCGCCGTGCCCGAGCAGGTGGAAGCCCGGTGGGCCCGTGCCGTGCCACCCGGCATCTGGTACGCCGTGAGCCGGCGGCGCGTGAGGCCGTCCGAGCGCACCCTGTGGGACGGCCTGCTCCACAACGCTCACGACATGCTCGTCTCTAGCGGCGCGCCCCAAGGGGTGGACGGCATCGAACTGTGGTGCGAGGCCTTGGCCACGTGGCCCGAGGACCTGGCTTGGCCGGCTGGCGCCGCGGCCACGGCCGCTCACATCAGGGAGACGGGCTCGCTCTGGCGGCAGGCCCTGGCCCAGGCGCTGGAAGCCCTGGCCCCACGCCTTCCGGTCGCGCTCCGGCCGGCTCCCCTGCTAGCCGCCTGCGTCGAGCTCTGGGAGGAGGTGGCCGACAAGCTGGCACAGGCCGCCGCGCGGGAGGATGCCGACGCCCTCGTGGCCGCGCGCTCGCGCGTGCTGCGCCTGGCTGGCGCCGAGAGCAGGCTGTGGAGCCACATTGCCGAGCACGCCCGGCGCGCCCTTTTCGACGACCAGCGTTGAGCGAGGTTCCAACCCCCATGAACCGACGGCGGAACGCTGACCTGTACGCCCAAGAGCTTTCCTTCACGGACGCGACGCCCACACCGTCACGCCGCACAGGGTGCGGGCCGCGCGGGTGTCGGGGCTGTCTGACGGCAATTCTGGTGGGCCTGATTGCTGTAACGTTCACAGGTGCTATCTTCATGTGGGCCTACTGGCGGGCCATCGTGCTCCGCGGGCCGGTCCACGTCCTCATCTTGGGCACGGACGAGCGCCCCGGCGAGGCCGGCCCCTTCCGCTCCGACACCATGATCCTGGCCCGCTTCTCCCCCCGCGAGCCCCGCGTGGCGCTCCTCTCCATCCCCCGCGACCTGTGGGTCAACATCCCGGGCGTGGGCGAGAACCGCATCAACGCCGCCCACTTCTTCGGCGGCCCGCCCCTGGCCAAGGAGACGGTCGCCGCCACTTTTGAGGTTCCCGTTCATTATTATGTCAAGATAAACTTCGATGGCTTCGTGCGCATCGTAGACGCCTTGGGGGGCATTGAGGTAGACGTGCCCGAGCCCCTTGTGGACACCAACTACCCCACGCCCGACTACGGCGTGACCACCGTGCGCATCGATGCCGGCCTGCAGAAGATGGACGGCGAGGTGGCTCTCGTCTACGCCCGCTCGCGTTACAGCACCAGCGACTTCGACCGGGCGAGGCGTCAGCAGCAGATTCTGGTCGCCATGCGGGCCAAGCTCACCCGGCCGTCCACGTGGCCCCGGCTGCCCCGAGTGGCCCGAGCCGTTGTGGAGAGCGTGGAGACCGACATGCCGGCGCAGGAGTGGCCGGTGTTGGCCCTCATCGCGTGGCGGGCGGGCGCCATCGAGCGGTACGCCATTGGCCCCAACGAGGTCACGCCCACGATGATGGCCAACGGCGCCGATGTGTTGCTCCCCGACTGGGAAGCCATTCGGCGCGTGTTGGCCGAGATGCAGGGGGAGTAGACCTAAGGTGGCCGTCGGGGGAGTTCCCCCCAGGGGTAGCGCATCCACTGGTAGGGGTTGACGGCTACGGCGTAGACGCGCATTTCCCAGTGCAGGTGCGGGCCGGTGCTCAGGCCGGTGCTGCCCACCTCCCCCAGCTTCTGGCCCGGCACCACCAGGTCGCCCACGCTCACGTCCCGCTTGGAGAGGTGCATGTAGGCCGAGTGGAGCCCGAGGCCGTGGTCCACGATGATGAGCTTCCCCCGAACGAGCACGTCGTCCGAGAAGACCACCCGGCCGGCCGCCGGGGCGTAGACGGGGGTGCCCTCGGGTGCGGCAATGTCGAGGCCGGCGTGTTGCCCTCCCATGCGCCCGTCCTGGTATTGCCGGCGCGTGCCGAAATCGGTGGTCAGCGTGCCGGTGATGGGCCAGGTGAAGGCCCCCTCCCACAGGCGTTGTGCGGTCACCTCCTCGAAAATGGGCCGAATGCGCTCCCACTCAGCTCGCACCAGCTCCGGGTCGAGCAGTGACGCCCTGTCGGGCGGCAAGGTCAGGTGTTGCACGGGAAAGTCGGCCTCGACGACGGGCACGCGCATCACTTCCTGGACCACGTCGTCCGAGCCGGCGGCCGTCGCCGTGATCACCAGGGGGCGCTCCCCCACGGGGTTCCAGACCGGGACGGGCAGCAACCCCCAAGCCCGTCGGCCGTCGAGGGGTACCAAGGTGAGGTCAACCCCGTCGAAGATGGCCTGGAGCCGGGCCGGCCGGGTCGCTTCAACCCACAGGACGGCCGTCTCCCCCTGGCGCACTTGGGCCGGCTCCCAGCGCACGCTCAGGACCAAGGGGTCCGGGGTAGGGGAAGGCGTGGCCGTGGGAGGGGGCGTGGCCGTAGGCGGGGGCGTGGGCGACGGCGACGGGGTAGGGCGAAGCGCCACGGCAGCAGGGGTGGACAGGGCGGGGGTAACCTCGGAGGAGGGAGAGGGCCGAGGGGAACCGGCACAACCGGCGGCCAGCATGGCTCCCAGCAGACAGGCCATCACCAGTCCGCCGGCCCGCAGCTTCCGGCCTGAATTTGACAGGCGCCGACACCGCCCTACAATCCGCCCCATGAGTACCGCAATCATGCTCACCGCCCTCTCGTACTTGGTTCACCTGGTGGCCACACTCCTCTGGTTCGGGTGGAGTGTGCTGGCGGTCATGGTCTCCCCCCTGGACTCGTCGAGCCCGATGACCGCCCTCTTCCGCCGAATGACGCCCCTGGCACTCGTGGCCTTCGCAGCCCTGGGGGGATCGGGGCTCTACCAGCTCGCCAAGGACCCCCACTACGTGGACCTGCTGGCGCTCACCAACACGTGGAGCCAGCTCATGTTCGTGAAACACGTGCTCTACGCGGCCGAGGCCCTTGTCCTGGCCTTCTACCGCCTGAACCTGGAGCCGGAGCTCCGCCTGGTGGGGCGGGCTGCCGCGCGCGGCCGCTCGCCCGCCGACACGCCGGCGCTGGTGCGGCGTCACACGCGGCTGGCGCGGCTCAACTTGGCGCTCAGCCTGGCCATCCTCATCCTGACGGCCTGGATCACGGCTATCCCCGATCCGCCATACCCGCTCCGGTAACGGGCCAGGTCCACCGCACAACACGCCCAGAAGGAGTCACCATGTTCGAGATCGTCTTTCTCGGCACGTCCGCCTCGGCGCCCTCCGTCCACCGCAACGTGACGGCCACGATGGTGCTCCACCGTGAATACCGGTTTCTCATCGACTGTGGCGAGGGCACCCAGCGCCAACTCCTGAAGAGCGGGCTGGGGTTCCGCAAGCTGGAGCGCATCTTCATCACCCACGGCCACCTGGACCACATCCTCGGCCTGGCCGGGCTCGTCTCCACCTTCAGCCGGTGGGAGGTGGTGCGCACGCTGGAAATACGCGCCGGCCGGTGGGCCTTGGAGCGCATCAAGGACCTGCTGGTGGGCGTGGTGCTGCGGGGGGAGCGCCACACGGCCATCGACCTGCGCTTCCGCGAGCTGGCCCCGGGCGTGATCTTCGAGGACGCCCACTTCGAGGTGCGGGCCTTTCCCGTGATCCACAGGGGAGGAGACTGTTACGGCTTCATTTTCGAGGAGAAGGCCCGCCGGCCTTTCCTCCCCGAAAAGGCCGACGCCTTGGGCGTGCCCTTCGGGCCGGAGCGGGGGCGGCTGGTGGCCGGCGAGAGCATCCGGCTGCCGGACGGGCGCGTGATCACGCCGGACGACGTGTTGGGCCCGCCTGTGCGGGGCACGAAGCTGGTCTACGTGGGCGACGTGGACGACGTGGCCCCGCTGGTGGAGGTGGCCCGCGACGCCGACGCGCTGGTCATCGAGGCCACCTACACCGAGGCCGACGCGGAGATGATCGCCCACCACGGCCACATCACCGCCCGGCGTGCGGCCTGGCTGGCGCGCACGGCCAACGTGCGCCGGCTCTACTTGAATCACATCAGCCGGCGCTACCGGGGGCCGGAAATCGAGGCCGAGGCCCGCGCCCTCTTCCCCCAGGCCGTCGTGGTCAAGGACTTCGACCGGGTTCAGGTCAAGCGGCAGCGGCCTTGAGCTCACGCCCTCCTCCGCCTCACACACGCTAGCCCGGCCGGCGCAGGTGCCAGAAGAAGAGGCTGGTGAGGAAGATCAGCCCCGGGAGGAAGGGGCAGAGCACCACCAGGGGATTAGGCTGGCCTTCCGGCTCGTCCGGCGGCGCGGTCTCCTCCTCGGCCCCGCTGGGGGGTGGAGTCGCTATGGGCTCGTCCGCCTCTGCGGCGCCGGTGTCCTGCGGCTCCCGTGGGGGCAAGCCCACCCACTCGCGCCAGCGCCGGTCCAGCTCATCCTGGTCGAACCCGTACACCTGTTCGAGCGCCCGGTCGGTCAGCTCGCCTTCGGCGAAGACACTCAGGAGCTCGCTCATCTTCTCCCGGCCATAGGTGGAGATCAAGTAGTCCACCAGGCTGTAGACTTGGGCGTACCAGAGGTTCACGCGCTCCGGGTTCCCCGTCGGGCTGGTGAGGGAACGGACGCTGAAGACATCATCGCGGCGGATCGCCTCGTCGAGCACGTCCTGGTAGCCCGGCCGCAGCTCGCCCTCGTTGTACATGGCCAGCCCCTCGTTGAGCCAGGCCGGCAGGTCGGCGAAGGGGTTCTCCGTGGCCAAGCCCACCACCACGTGGGTGAGCTCGTGGTAGATGGTGGGCTCCACCTCCGGGTGGGTGGCCAGGAGCAGCATGGTGTCGGGCGCCACGACGGTGCCCAGCGTGATGACTTGGGCCTCGAAGACGCTGCCCCGGGCGACCAGCGCCTCCCGCATGTCCTCGCTCGTCAGGTAGCCGAAGATCTTGATCGACATCTCCGGCCGCACGCCGAAGTTCTCCGCAATGCGCCGGAGGGCGTCGGCGCTGATGTCGGCCAGCCGCTCCGCCTCGGCGTCGTCCAGCCCGTAGGCAAAGAAGCGGATGTTCTCCCGCTCCACTTCCTTCCAATCGAAGCGGTCGTCCCAGTAGAAGAGGGTGAAGACATCGCTCTTGAAGGTGTTGCCGGCCTCGTCGGTGAGGCGCCACCAGTACTCGATCTCGGTGCCGGGCGGAATTTGGCCGCGCTCCACCCGCTCCACGAGGGTGATGTCAACCTCCGCGGCCGGCTCGAACGACTCCGGGTAGGTCCGGCTCACCGTGGCCCACCAGCCAGGACGGTAGAAGAGGGTCACTTCGGTGATGGGGGCGTCGGCCTCGGCCACGAGGCGGAAGCGCAGCTCTTCGCTGAAGGAGTAGTCGGCCGAGGATTCCAGCAGGCGAATGGCTCCCTGGCCCTGAGCCACCGCGGAGGAGATGATGACCATCAAGCTCACAGCCAACCAGATCAGCCAGCGTCGCATGGGTTAGCTCCTTCCACGTGATGGTTCACTTGGGCGCCCCACGAAGCTCATCTCGAAGGCCACCGGCAACAATTCCTCCAAACGGTACTGACGCCAGTGGCCCTCCACGTTCACGACGATAATTTCGGTCTCGGGAGAGCCGAACTCCGCCACCACGGAGCGGCACCCGCCACAGGGCGTGCCCCCGTCCTCGGTGAGGACGAGGAGCCGCCGCACGCGGCGGTGGCCTTCGCTGACGGCCTTGGCGACGGCAACGCGCTCGGCGCAGAGGGACTGGGGAAAGGCAGCGTTCTCCACGTTGCAGCCCGAGTAGATGCGCCCCTCCTCGGTTTCCACGGCCGCGCCGACGGCATAGCCCGAATAGGGGGCGTAGGCGCGCTCCCGCGCCAGGCGGGCGGCCTCGAAGAGGGCGCTGAGTTCCGGGGGCAATGGCATGGTCTCCTCCGGTCACAAGGACTCCAGCACGTCGGGCTCAGGGCCTTGGGGTCACGCCCAGCCGGCGCATTTGCCGGGCCAACATGAGCCGGCCAGCGCGGTCGAGCAGGGGCCCCGTGAAGAACTCGAGCCAAGGGGCCACGCGCAACCACCCGGCAATGTAGGCGTGCCGGCGTGGGCGGTTGAGGAGGTGCCAGATCAACTCGGCCACTTGAGCGGGCGTCACCCCGTTCACGCGCCCGGTGAAAGCTCGTCCGGCCTTGGCCGCGGCCACCTGGAAGAACTCCGTCTCCACGGGGCCGGGCTTGACCACGGTGATGTGCAGGGGACGTCCCCGCCACTCCCGGTAGGCCGCCACGGTGAGGGCGTCCACGAAGGCCTTGGTGGCGCTGTAGAGGGCCATGCCCGGCACCGGGATGTCGCCCGCCACGGAGCCCACGTTGACAATGTGGCCGCCTTGGCGAGCCACCATGTCGGGCAGGGTGAGCAGCATCAGGTGGACCACGGCCTCCACGTTCAGGCGCAGCATCTGGCGCGCCACCGGCCACGCCATTTCGTCGAGGACGCCGAACCACCCGAAGCCGGCGTTGTTGACGAGCACGTCCACAGGCCCATACGCGGAGCGCACGCCCTCGACGACCCGCGCGCGCTCCATCTCGTCGGTGAGGTCCGCGGCCACCACCAGGGCCTCTCCTCCGCTCTGCCGGATCCGCGTGGCCACGTCGGCCAGCCGATCCTCCCGCCGTGCCACAAGGGCCACGCGAATCCCCTCCCGTGCCAGGCGACGGGCCACTTCTACCCCAATGCCGCTCGAGGCCCCCGTGACGAGGGCGACTTTTCCCTGCCAGCTCATTGCTCCTCCGAAGAAGGAATGATGTCGTGCTGTTGGGCCGCGCCGGGTGCCTCCCGCAACAGGGCCAGGCCGTGGGGCAGGGCCGGCAGAATGGCCTCCAAGTTCTCACAGGCCGCCTTGGGGCTCCCCGGCAAGTTGACGATCAGCGTGCGCCCCCGAACGCCGGCGGCCGGCCGGCTGAGCATGGCGTGGGGGGTCACGCGCAGGCCGGCCACGAGCATGGCCACCACCAGCCCGGGTGCCTCCCGCTCCAGCAGCGGGCGGGTGGCCTCGGGCGTGCGGTCCCGGGGGGCGAAGCCCGTGCCCCCGGTGGTGAGCACCAAGTCCACACGTTCCTCGTCCGCCCAGCGGCGGATGATCTCCCGGATGGGCTCCACCTCGTCGGGCACCGTGGCTTGGGCCACCACAGTGGCCCCGGGGAGACGTGACTCCACCAGCGCGGCCAGGGCCGGTCCGCTGCGGTCCTCGGCCTCGCCGCGCGACACGCGGTCGCTGACGGTGAGAATGCCCACGCGAAGGGATGTCTGCGTCATGGGCGCCTACCTCCTTATTTGCCCGGCAGCTTGCCCTGTTGGGGAGACCCAGAGAAGTATACTGCAAAGGGAGCCAACGTCCAAGGAAGGCGCGGGGAAAGGCCATGGAGAGGAGCCACCATCCCGGCAAGGCTGTGAGATTGACAAGGGTCCCCCTTTGGGTGTACAATTACGCGCGGCGCGGAGAGGTGCCGGAGTGGACGAACGGGCACGACTGGAAATCGTGTAGGGCGGTAGACCCGTCCTCGAGGGTTCGAATCCCTCCCTCTCCGCCTCTTCCCTCGTCACACGGCACGGGCGGGCTCTCGCCCGCCCGTTGTGTTTCTCCACTGCCCCCGAGTGCCGGGCGTGGCCGCACAACGCCCCCCGAGGAGGAAGCCCATGAACCCGGACGTGCTCGTCATCGGCGGAGGCATCATCGGGGTCTCGGCCGCCTATTACCTGGCACGGGCCGACGCCAGCGTCACGCTGGTGGAGCAGGCTACCATCGCGGCCGGCAGCTCATACGGCAACGCCGGGCTGGTCACCCCCAGCGAGTCCCCGCCCCTGCCCTCGCCGGCCGCCCTACGCAAGGGCGTGCGTTGGCTCTTCGATCCCACAAGCCCCCTCTACATCAAGCCCCGCTTGGACCCGGAGCTGTGGCGCTGGCTCTGGCGCTTCCGGGGCGCCTGTCACCCCGACGCCTTCCGCCGCGCCTTGGCCCCGCTCCACGAGCTCTCCCGCCGGAGCGTGGAGCTCTACGAGGCGCTGGTGGCCGAGGAGGGCATCGAAGCCCCCTTCGAGCGGCGGGGCCTGCTCATGGTCTACACCACGCCGGCGGGGTTCGCCGAGGGGCGCGAGTGGGCCGAGACCGTGCACCCCTTAGGCATCGAGTACCACGTGTGGGAGGGCGCCAGGGTGCGCGAGGAGGTCCCCCTGCTCCGCCCCGGTGTGGTGGGTGGCATCTACTTCGTGCAGGACGCCCACATGGAGCCGGCCGGCTTCGTGCGCCAACTGGCCGCGCGGGCCCGCGCCCACGGCGCCGAGCTGCGCGAACAGACGGAAGTGCTGGACTTCGAGGTGGAGGGCAAGGCCATACGCCGCGTGGTGACCACTCGGGGCACCTACGCGCCCGACCACGTGGTGCTGGCCGCCGGGGCGTGGAGCCCCCACTTGGGCCGGCGGCTCGGCCTCGCCCTGCCCATCCAAGCCGCCAAGGGGTACAGCCTCACGGTCCGCCGGCCACCCCAAATGCCCGAGCTGCCCCTCATCCTGGACGAGGCCAAAGTGGCCGTCACGCCGATGGGCTCGTGGCTGCGGTTCGCCGGCACCCTCGAGCTGGCCGGGCTCGACATGACGATCAACCCCGTGCGCGTGGCCGCCATCAAGAGGGCTGTGGCCACTTACCTCACCATCTCCCCCAACGAGGAACCTTTGGTGGAGCTCTGGCGCGGCCTGCGCCCCTGCACGCCCGACGGCCTGCCCATCATCGGCCGTCCTCCTCACTTGGAAAACCTCATCGTGGCCGCTGGCCACTGCATGTTGGGCATCTCCCAAGGCCCGGCCACCGGCCGGCTCGTGGCCGACTTGGCCCTCGGCCAGAGCCCCGACATGGACCTGACCCCCTTCCGCGTGGAGCGCTTCTGAGAGCGGTGCTCTCCCAATTTTGACCTCCTGACGGAAACGAGTAGAATATGGGGGTGGTCGTGCTAGGCGGGGAGCTAGCGGTGCCCTGTACCCGCAATCCGCTACAGCGGGGCCGAATTCCCTCCTTGAGGCCTCGTGCAGCCGGGACTGCCGCAGTCAGCGGCGTTGATGGCTGGGTCCTGAGCGGCGAGAGCCCGTGAACGGGTCAGGCCCGGAAGGGAGCAGCCATAAGCGGTCACTCTCGGGTGCCTCAGGGGTGCCTGGCCTGAGCCGGCTGACTGTGTGCAAGCCGGCACGCAGGGGTCGAGGGGAGGGTGCACGACCACCTTTTTTGCGCACAACGCCGCCAAAGGGGCTCTTTGCCGGGCCCCTTTTCCGTGTGTGGCGGCGTCCTGCTGCCGCCACGCGGCATCACATCCTGCTGCGACGGCAGGGGTAGTCCTATGAACGATCTGCTCGAAGAGATAGCCCCCGAACAGACGCTGAACTCGTCTTTGACAACCACAACACTTCCACCACTCTCCCGAACCGTCCTGCGCTTCCACTCTCCAGATGTCCGGGTGGCCCTGTGGCTTCTCCTGTTGAGCCTGATTGCCATCACCGGGGCGGGTTTCGCGCGCCACGTTCTCCGGCCGACCCAGCTCGCCCTGACTGTGAACGGCCGGCCCGTGGAGGTGGTCACCTACCAGCGCACCGTGGGCGGCCTGCTCCGGGAGATGGGCGTCTCCCTCCACCCGCAGGACGTGCTCGTTCCCCCGGCCGACACGCCCTTGGCCAACGGCCAGGAGATCGTCCTGCGCTTGGCCGGCCGGTTGACGGTGGAGGCTGACGGGGAGCGCCGTGTGGTCTACACGCACGCCCAGACGGTGGAAGACGTGCTGCGCGAGCTCGACATCACGAAGGGCCCCGAGGACATGTTGTTCCTCGACGACCGGCCGGCCCGGCTCGACACCCCTCTGCCAAAATCCTCCGACGTGACGAGCCGGCCCCAGAGCACCCTCGTCCTCCGCCGAGCCGTGCCCATTCTGGTGGACGACGACGGCGTGGTGATGAGGCTCTACACCAGAGAAGCCACGCTGGGCAAGGCCCTGCTCGCCGAGGACATCCGGCTCTACGAGGGCGATCAAGTCCAGCCGGCCCTGGCCACGCGCGTGGCCCCCAACCTTCGCGTCACCATCCGCCGCTCCAAGCCGGTCACCGTTCGCTTCGACGGCCGCGTGGTCCGCACGCGCACGCGGGCCAAGACTGTGGGCGAGGCCCTGGAGGAGCTGGGCGTGAACGTGCGCCCCTTGGACCGGGTGGAGCCCAGCCTGGATGCGCCCGTCACCGACAACGTGGACGTGCGCGTCGTGCGGGTGGACCACGAGATCGTGGTCGAGACGGAGCAGATTCCCTTCGAGCGCCGCCTGGTGCCCGACCCCACCCTCGAGCTGGACACCTTCGAGGTGCGCGTGGAGGGCGAGCCGGGCGTGCGCAAGCGGGAGGTGCTCGTCGTCTACGAGGACGGCCGGGAAGCCCGGCGCGAGGTCCAGCGGGAGTGGGTGGAAAAGGAGCCCGTGGACCGCGTGGTGGCCTACGGCACGAAGGTCGTGGTGCGCACGCTCGAGACGCCCCAAGGCCCGGTCCAGTATTGGCGCCGCTTCCGCATGTTGGCCACCAGCTACACCGCGGCCACCAGCGGCAAGAGCCGGGATCACCCCCTCTACGGCATCACGCGCACGGGCGTGCCCAGCGGCTTCGGCATTGTGGCCGTGGATCCCCGAGTGGTGCGCCTCTGGTCGCGCGTCTACGTGCCCGGCTACGGCGAAGCCTGCGCCTGCGACACGGGCGGCGCCATCAGGGGGCTGCGCATCGACTTGGGATATGACGAGGACAACCTCAAGCTGTGGTATCGGTGGGTGGACGTGTACGTGTTGACGCCCGTGCCGCCCCCCGACCAGATTCGCTACATTGTGCCCGGGATCAAGGTGCCGTAGCCGCCCGCCATCGGGGAGCACCGTCGCCAGTGAACGCTCAAGAGGTGCGCGCCATCCTGCACGCTCATGGCCTGCGCCCCCGCAAGGGGCTGGGCCAGAACTTCCTGCTCGACAGGAAGGCGCTGGCACGCATCGTCCGGGCGGCGCAGCTCTCGCCGGACGAGATCGTCGTGGAGATTGGACCCGGCTTGGGAGCCCTCACGGAGCACCTGGTGCGCCACGCCGGCCACGTGGTGGCCGTGGAGTTGGACGAGCGCCTGTTGACAATCCTGCGCGCCCGCCTGGGACACGAGGAACGGCTGCACCTGGTCCACGGCGACATCCTTCGCGTGGACGTGCCCCAAGTGATCCGGGCTCACGTGTCCCCCCCAGAGCCGGTGCGCTACAAGGTGGTCGCCAATCTGCCCTACACCATCACCTCCCCGGCCATCCGCCACCTCCTGGAGAGCACACCTCCTCCCGAACGGCTCGTGTTGCTGGTCCAGCGGGAGGTGGCCGAGCGCATTGCCGCCACGCCCGGGGACATGAGCCTCCTGGCCGTCCACGTGCAGTTCTACGGTCGCCCCCGCGTTGTGGCCCACGTGCCGGCCGGCGCCTTCTACCCGCGCCCCAAGGTCACGTCGGCCGTGTTGGAGATCGTGCCCCACTCCATGCCCCCCGTTCCGGCCGAGGAGCGGGCCCTCTTCTTCCGCATCGTGGAGGCGGGGTTTCACCAGCGGCGCAAACAGCTCCGCAACGCCCTGGCCGCCAGCCTCGGCCTGCCCAAGGCACAGGCCGAGGCCCTGCTGCTCGCCGCCGGCGTCGAGCCGCGCCGGCGCGCCGAGACGCTTTCCCTCCAGGAGTGGGCACGCCTGCACGCCGCCTACCGGGAGCGTGACAAGCAAGGCCGGCCGTGATATGATAGCGCTGTCCTTCTCCCAACGTATCGGCACCAGCCTTGGAGGCATCGTCCCACCAGCATGAGACCGGTCCGCCACCCACACGCGCAGAGAAACGGGGAAGCCAAGCCCGGCGCCGGCCGAGCCGTTCAGTCCCCGCGCGTTCCCCGGGCCAACGGCCACGTCGGCCAACAGGGGCGGGAGAGGGCGTGGCGTCCGGCGATGGCCCTGCGCGTCATCCTGGTCCTCTACGTGGGCCTGGCCCTGGGGTACAACGCGGTCGTCCCCCTGGGCGAGGCGCCCGACGAAGTCTCCCACTACGGGTACGTGCGCCATGTGGCCCTGCGCGCCACGCTGCCGGCACCCCAAGGGGCTGCTTTTGGCGAAGTCTTCCAGCCGCCGCTCTACTACGCCCTGGTGGCCCCACTCACCGCCTGGCAGCCGGACGAGGACATCCCCGTCGTGGCCAACGGGGACTTCGAGCTGGACCACCCCACGCGCCGCGTCCGCGTGCTCATCCAACCGCCGGCCGCCCGGTGGCCCTGGCGGGGCGAAGCCCTGGCGTGGCACATCGCCCGCCTGCCCTCGGCCCTCTTCGGGGTCATCACTGTGGTGGCCACCTACTGGCTGGCCCGGGCCGTGATGCCACGGGAGCCGTGGACAGCCGTGCTGGCCGCGGCCTTCGTGGCCTTCTTGCCCCAGTTCACCTTCCAGGGCGGCACTGTGACCAACGACACGTTAACCGTCACCTTGGCCGCCACCACGCTCCTGGCCGCTGCCGTGGCCGTCCGGCGCACGTGGCACCGCCGCGCCGGGCCGGCAGCCTGGTGGTCTGCGGGCCTGCTGGGGGGGCTGAGCATTTGGGCCAAGACGAGCAACTGGCTCCTGGCGGCCACTGTCGGGCTGGCCTGGGCGCTCACGTGGCCCCTTTCCGGCCGGCGGGCGCGGCTCGCGGCCGTGGCCCTGCCGTGGGGCGCGCTGGCCCTCCCCTGGTTCGCCATGAACTGGTGGCGCTCGGGTGACCCCATGGGGTGGAACCTGCTCGACCGGGTGACGGACGAGCGCGTCGGGCCCCTCACCTGGCCCATCGTGCGCGAGGTGACCGCGGGGCTCGTGCGCACGTTTTGGGCCGGCTTCGGGGGAGCCGCCCACATCTCCCTGCCGGCCGGCCTGAACCTTCTGCTGGGCAGCAGCGTGCTCCTGGCCGTTGGCGGGCTGGTGTGGCGGCTGCGGCGCGCCAACAGCCGGGAGCGGACGCTCCTGGGGTGGCTCCTCGCCCACGTCGTCCTGGTGCTCCTCGGCTGGGTGCAGTGGACGCGCACCGTGCTCGGCACGGGCCAGGGGCGCCTCATCTTCCCGGCCCTGCCGGCCCTGGCCCTCCTCTTCGCCGCGGGGTGGGCCGAAGTGGGACGGCTGCTGGGCCGACGGCCATCCCACGTGGCCCTGGCCGGCGTCGGCGCAGGAGCCCTGTTGGGCACGTGGACGCTCCTCCTCTTCCTGCGCCCCCTCTACGTGGCGCCGCCCGTGGCCCCGCCGCCGGCGGAGCTGCGCGCGGCCGGCTGGTTCTTCGGGGACGGGCTCCAATTGCGCCGCTACGCCGTGCCGTGGGAGGAAGGCACGCAAGCAGCCCCCGGCACCCGCGCCGAAGCGTACTTCGAGTGGGAGGCCACCCGCTCCCTGGACGACCGCCGCCTGCGCCTCCAGCTCGTTGACAAGGAGGGGCGGCCCATCTGGATCAAGGAGGGCACCCCGTCGGCCGGCCGGGACACCACGGACCAGTGGCCTGTGGGCGTGCCCGTGGGCGCCTGGCACCGCCTGGAAGTCCCCCCCCAGGCCGAGCCCGGCTGGTACCGCCTGATGCTCAGCGTCCACACCCCTGACGGCCGCACCCTGCCCATCCGCAATGGCGACGGGCAGGTGCTGGGCGAGCAGATTATGGTCGGACAAGTGACCGTGGTGGCCCCATGAGCGTCCCGCGTTCCCCCGTGTCCCGCCTTCCGGACCTGCCCACGCTGGTGGTGCTCTTCATCGGGTGGCGGCTGCCGGCCCTGATCATGTTTCGCCCAGGCGGCTACGTGCGCCCCTTCCCTCCCTTGGGCACCCTCGACGTGGCCGCCCAAGTGGGATGGCGCGACTGGCTGCTGCTGGGCCCCTCCCCCCTGGAACCCCTGTTGCTGAACGTGCTCTCGGCTCCCTTCACCGGCGAGGTCAGCCGGCAAACGGCCATCGGCCTGTTCTCCCTCCCCTTCGAGCTGCTCACCCTTGTGCTGATCTACCGCCTGGCCTCGGCCGCCCACGGCCGGGAGCCGGCGGCCCGGCGGGCGGCCCTCTTCTGGGCCGGGCTCTGGTTGCCCCTGTGGAGCTGGCTCACCGGGCTGGCCGGGATTGGCGTAGCCCTCGCCCTGTTGGCCGTGTGGCTCGCCACCACGGCCCCTGCCGGGCCGACAGAGGGCCGCCGGCGGCTCGCTGCGGTTGCCGTCGGGATTCTGGCCCTGCTGTGGAACCTCTCGGCCCTGGTTGTGTTGGCGCCGGCCTGGGGAAACCGGCTCCTCGGCCGAGACCGGAGCTTCCCGCCCTGGAGAGCCATCGGCCTGGCGCTCACCCTCGTGGTGGCCGGCGCCAACCGGCTGCTGGACCCGCTCCTCCTGCTCCTGGCCGTGCTGGCCGTGGCCCAGCCCTCCCGCCGGAGCGCCGCTTACGCCGGCCTGCTCTCGCTCCTCTTCGTCCTGCGCGATCCTGTCGCCCCCTTCCTGCTGACCACCTCATCGGCCATCCTCCCGGCCCTCACGGTGGCCTATCTGATCGCCGCCGTCGGGGTGGCCGCCGAGTGGGCCTCCGGGGGGGCGGCGCGCGAAGCCTTGGGCCGGCGGCTGCGCCTGGCCGGCTC
>Ga0256839_1002424_pt1 | contig 20773 bp, 20 predicted proteins | sample 354166metaG_FD_185968 | JGI IMG/M metagenome (GOLD analysis project Ga0256839, IMG submission 185968) | Hydrothermal vent microbial communities from Mid Atlantic Ridge, Atlantic Ocean - 354-166 | ecosystem: Environmental > Aquatic > Marine > Hydrothermal vents | place: Atlantic Ocean: Mid... | reverse complement strand
CCAACGGGCGGCCTTATCATGGGGTCTGCTGGCGCGCGTTCTGCCCTGACAACCGGGCGCGGCTCCGTCATTATGCGCGGCAAAACGCATTTCGAAGAAGTCCGGCAGGGACGAGAGGCCATCATTATTACAGAAGTGCCTTTTCAGGTGAATAAGGCGCGGATGGTTGAGCAGATTGCCGACCTTGTTCGCAGTAAGAGAATCGAAGGTATCTCAGATATTCGTGATGAGTCTGACCGGATAGGGGTCAGGGTTGTTGTTGAATTAAAGCGCGACGCGGTTGGTGATGTGGTGCTTAATCAGCTCTTCCGTTATTCGCCTTTGCAGACCAGTTTTGGCGCAAATATTCTGGCCCTGAACGGTGGGCGGCCAGAAGTTCTTAACCTGCGCCGAATTCTTGAATGTTTCATCAAATTCCGCGAGGAAGTCATTACCCGCCGGACAAAATACAAACTGACCAAGGCGCGTGACCGGGCGCATATCTTGGTTGGTCTGGTGATTGCCGTTAATAATCTGGATAAGATCGTCGCCATGATTCGCCGCGCACCAAACCCGGCCGAAGCCCGCGAAAAATTGATGGCAGAAGCATGGGATGCGGTTGATGTTCAAGGCTATATCGAACTGATTAATGAACCGGGAAGAGAAGTTGTCGATGGTAAATACAAGCTTTCCGAAAAACAGGTTCGGGCCATATTGGAATTGCGCCTGCATCGTTTAACGGCGCTTGGGCGTGATGATATCGGGGATGAATTAAAAACCCTGGCGGTAGAAATTGAAGATTATATTGATATTCTGAAAAGCCGGGACCGTCTGTATTCTATCATGCGCGCAGAATTTGTTGAATATCGCGAAGCTTTTGCCACACCAAGGCGTTCCATATTTGCTCTGGATGCTTTTGGTTTTGAAGATGAAGACCTGATCCAGCGCGAAGATATGGTGGTGACGGTGACCAATACCGGATATATCAAGCGGGTTCCTCTGGCCACATACCGTGCCCAAAGGCGGGGCGGCAAGGGACGATCCGGCATGAGCACGAAAGAGGAAGACTTCCTGCGCAATGTGTTTGTGGCCAATACCCATACGCCCATATTGTTTTTCAGTAATCTTGGGCAAGTATATAAATTAAAAGTCTGGAAACTTCCTGTTGGTTCGCCCCAATCCAAAGGCAAGGCGCTGATCAATATCCTGCCGCTGGCACAGGGGGAAAATATTTCGACCATTCTGCCTCTGCCGGAAGATGAAGAATCCTGGGGCGATCTGCATGCCATTTTTGCCACGAAAAAGGGCAATATAAGGCGCAATCTCCTGTCTGATTTCTCTAACGTTCGATCAAATGGTAAAATTGCCATTCGCCTTTCGGAGGGCGATAGTTTGATTGCCGTTGCGGCCTGCGCGGAGCAGGATGATGTTATAATGGCTGCAAAGGGCGGTAAATGCATTCGCTTTGCAGCGACGGCGGTTCGATTGTTCAAGGGACGGAACTCTGACGGTGTCAGGGGCATTCGCCTTGCGGAGGGTGATGAAGTTGTCTCCATGTCCATATTGGGGAATGTCCATTCAGACACGGAAGAACGCAGCGCTTACCTTAAATATGCTTCGGCTAAACGCCGGGATGAAAGCCCTGAAATTCCAGAGAATATGACCGCAGAGAGGGTCAATGAATTTGAAGAGAAAGAACAATTCCTGTTAAGTATAACGGTCAACGGTTATGGCAAGCGAACATCGGCCTATGAATATCGCGTTACGGGCCGCGGAGGGCAGGGGATTATAAATATTGAGACCTCTGAACGTAATGGTTCTGTCATTGCTGCCTTCCCGATCAATGATCAGGATCAGTTGATGATGGTTACGGACCAGGGCCGCTTGATTCGCGTGCCTGTTGGGGACGTTCGGGTTGCGGGGCGAAATACCCAGGGCGTGACCTTGTTTAAAGTTGGCGATAATGAGCAAATTGTTTCTGTCGAACGTGTTGAGGAAACTGATTCAGATGAGATTGAAGAAGGTGAAACACCTGAAACATCACCTGAAACATCACCTGAAATATCAAAAGATAACACATCTGAGGAGTAATCTTTTATGGCTAAGAAAAATCGCATAGGATTATACCCCGGTACGTTTGACCCGGTAACGCTTGGGCATGTGGATATTATCAAGAGAAGCGCTAAGCTTGTTGATCACCTTATTCTTGGCATTTCAACCAATCCGTCAAAATCGGCATTATTTGACCTTGAAGAACGGGTGGCGATGGTGCGCCGTGAAACGGCTTTCATTGAACGGGAGACGGGTGTCTCAGTTGAGGTCAGGCCTTTTAGTACGCTTCTGATGACCTTTGCCGAGGAAATAGAGGCAACGGCGATTATTCGGGGGCTCAGGGCCGTATCGGATTTTGAATATGAGTTTCAGATGACGGCCATGAATTACAAATTGAACCCTGATATTGAGACGATTTTTCTCATGGCGGATCCTTCGTTGCAAGCCATAGCCTCTCGTCTGGTCAAGGAAATTGCCCGTTTTGACGGCGATATTTCTGCGTTTGTCCCCGAAAAAGTCAGGGATGAGGTCATGGCTAAAATTAAATTATCTAAATAATAACTATGGACGATCGAATGAATATATTCATGAAAATGATCATGAGCTTGAGCCTTTTAGCTTTAGCTTCTCTGAGCAGCGCCGCGCAAACAACCGATCTTGAAAATATACTTTACCTGGATTTAAAAGATGGCAGGGTGACGATAGAAATGTATCCTGAAGTGGCCCCAAAAACGGTTATGCGGATCAAAGAACTTGTCCGGCAGGGTTTCTATGACGGCTTGACCTTTCACCGCGTCATTCCGGGGTTTATGGCCCAGGGCGGGGATCCTGACGGAGATGGATCCGGGGGATCCGGCCAGCATATTGATGCCGAATTTTCCGAATTATCACATTTAAAGGGTGCCGTTTCAATGGCTCGCGCGGATGATATCAATAGCGCAGACAGTCAGTTTTTCATTGTTCTGGACGTGAGCACACATCTTGATGGTAAATATACGATATGGGGACGGGTCATTGGCGGCATGAAATATGTTGACCGCATCCGCCAAGGTGTTGTACCTGAACTACAAGATCCGGATAAAATTATTAAAATGCAGGTTGCTGTAGACGTTGAGTAAAAGGAATTTAAAAGATGAACTTGGAAGATACATTATACCTTGACCTGAAAGAGGGTCGGGTAATCATAGAATTATACCCTGATGTGGCCCCAAAGCATGTGGCGCGTATTAAGACGCTGGCCAGAGATGGTTTTTATGATGGCCTTAAATTTCACAGGGTGATCCCGGGGTTTATGGCACAGGGCGGTGACCCCAAGGGGAATGGTACCGGTGGTTCCGGCGAGAATATTCCGGCGGAATTTTCTGACAAGGATCATGTGCGCGGCACTGTTTCAATGGCCCGCTCGGCCATGCCCGATAGTGCGGATAGTCAATTTTTCATTTGTTTTGATGCCGCGCCGCATTTGAACGGTCAATATTCTGTATGGGGACAGGTCACGGACGGAATGGAGCATGTGGACGCATTAAATCCGGGTGAGAATGGTTCTGACCCAGATGTGATTATTAAAATGCAGGTTGCTGCGGACGCAGAATAATTTCATATGAAAGTAGATGATTTTGATTTTGATCTGCCAAAGGCGCTTATTGCCCTCCGCCCCGTTCGCAGCCGCGACGGGGCGCGGTTCCTTGTGGTTAAGGGGGCGGACAAGCTAGACAGCCAAGTAACTGACTTGCCTGATTTACTTGAAAGCGGCGATGTGCTTGTGTTTAATGATACGCGGGTCATTCCGGCCCGCCTCTCGGGCATGCGTCGGCAGGCAAAGATGGAAGTCACTTTGCATATGGATATGGGCAATGGTTTGTGGCAGGCCTTTGCCCGCCCCGCCAAAAAATTAAAAGCTGAAGATGTCATTGCCTTTTCGGATGGCTTAACGGCAAGGGTTGTGGCCAAGGGCATGGGCGGCGAAGTATCGTTGCAGTTCAATTGTAGCGGCCCCGAATTGAGCCGCGCCCTGAAGCAGTCAGGCGTTATGCCTTTGCCGCCCTATATCGCCTCCCAGCGGCCCGTGGATGCGCAGGATTTGACGGACTATCAAACCATCTACAGTAAGAAAGAAGGCGCCGTTGCTGCCCCGACGGCCGGGCTCCATTTTACAGAGCGGTTGCTCGAGAGATTAGCCGCAAAGGGCGTGAAATCCGTTCATGTGACCCTTCATGTGGGCGCGGGGACTTTTCTTCCGGTTAAGGTGGCGGACACGCGGAATCATAAAATGCATTCTGAATGGGGGGAAATTGATGCGCAAACCGCAAAAACCATTAATCAGGCCCATGCGCAAGGCAGACGGGTTATCGCCGTCGGGACAACGTCCTTAAGGCTGCTGGAATCCGCAGCGGATGAAACGGGGCAGATACAGCCTTTTTCCGGCACGACGGATATTTTTATAACGCCGGGCTATAAATTTCGCGCCGTCGATATCTTAATGACCAATTTTCATCTGCCTAAATCAACCTTGTTCATGTTGGTGAGCGCCTTTGCTGGCCATGATCATATGAAAGCGGCTTACGGCCATGCTATAGCGCAGGACTATCGCTTTTATTCTTACGGCGACAGCAGTCTGTTATTTCGAGAAGACCAATTATGACACAAAAATTTTCTATGGAGATCACCGAAACGGACGGTAATGCGCGGACGGGGGTCATCCATACTTGCCGGGGGCAGATCAGAACGCCGGCCTTCATGCCCGTGGGAACAGCCGCAACTGTAAAAGCCATGAAACCGGAAACGGTGCGCCAAACGGGGGCGGATATTTTGCTGGGTAATACCTATCATTTGATGCTTCGCCCGACCGCTGAAAGAATTCACCGCCTTGGCGGGCTTCATAAATTTATGAATTGGGACGGGCCTATTTTGACGGATTCCGGTGGCTTTCAGGTCATGTCACTGGCAAAGCTGCGTAAAATAACGGAAGAGGGCGTTGCTTTTCAATCTCATATTGACGGCAAAAAACATATGCTGACCCCTGAAAGAAGCATGGAAATACAGCGGCTTCTTGGCTCAAATATTGTTATGGCCTTTGATGAATGCACGCCCTATCCCGCAACAGAGGCGGAAACCGAAAAATCCATGCTCATGTCCATGCGCTGGGCGAAACGGTCTTATGATGCCTTTCACGATGGCTCGCAGCATGCGGTGAATAATGCCTTGTTTGGTATTGTGCAGGGCGGTGTTTTTGAAAATTTACGTCGTCATTCTGTGGATGCTCTGAAAGAAATAGATTGTCAGGGCTATGCTGTGGGCGGCCTTGCGGTTGGCGAAGGGCAGGAGGTTATGTTTGATGTTTTGGACTATACCATGCCGCTTATGCTTAAAAATAAACCGCGCTATCTTATGGGGGTTGGCAAGCCGGATGATATTGTGGGTGCTGTTGAACGCGGCATAGACATGTTCGATTGCGTGCTGCCGTCCCGTTCGGGCCGTACGGGGCAGGCCTTCACGCGGCGCGGCACCGTTAATATGAAGAATGCCCGCCATACAGATGATCCGCGCCCTCTTGATGAGAATTGTTCCTGTCCCGCCTGCCAGAATTATAGCAGGGCCTATCTATCGCATTTATTTCGCAGTGATGAAATTTTAGGGTTGATGTTGCTTACAGAGCATAACTTAACGTATTTTCAGGATCTCATGGCGGGATTAAGAACAGCGATTTCTGCTAGAAAACTGCAAAATTTTGTAAAAGAATTTCATGAAGTCAGGGCATTGGGCGACATTGATCCTTTGTAATTATTTATTTTTGGAATAGTGCAACATTACTGTTGACCCACAGCGCTTTGCGCATTATGTTCCGCTCATCTTTTCGGAGAGGGCCCGTAGCTCAGCTGGTAGAGCAACTGACTTTTAATCAGTAGGTCACAGGTTCGAACCCCGTCGGGCTCACCAAAAAGATTAAGGAAAAAGCCGTCTTATTCTCGTTTTGCAACTTGGATAAGACGGCTTTTCTTATTATAGAAACAGCAGGGCTCTATGACGATAAAGTGATATTATTTCATCGTTTGTTTAATTTTTTTGGGCCTGTGGTTTTCATCAAGAGCGACAAAGACAAAGTCGCCTTCTGTTACCATGATTTCATCCTCATGGTCACGCCGCAGCACAGTGGCTTCGACATGAAGGGTGATGGATGTGCTGCCAACATTTGTAATATTTGTATAGACGCTTAACCAGTCACCCGGCAATACGGGTTCGTGAAATTTCATGCCTTCGATGGCGACCGTTGCCACGGGGCCATTGCAGAAACGTATGGCCTCTCCGCCGCCGGCCAGATCCATTTGAGATAAAATCCAGCCGCCGAAAATATGGCCGTTGGCATTCAAATCGGCATGCATTGGTACCGTTCTGATGGAGGGTTGACGTAAAGCTTTATCCATTGAATTTTTCATATATTTCGTCCCATCCAGATAACGCGGCCCAATATATCCAGATCGGTTGTTTTGCACCCTTCCCAGCTTTCATAAAAGCTGTTGTCACTTTTGATCGTGCATAGTTTCGTCACGGGATTAAGGGAAATTCGTTTCACTAAAATCATATCATCGTTTCTGAGGACATAAATGCCATCATTTTTGATTGAGGTCTGAGTCATATCAACCAGAATACGATCCCCATCATATAACGTTGGGTTCATGGAATCCCCTGATACCGTAATGACGGCCAAATCATCTGCTGTGGCATTGGAACTGCTTCTGATCCAGCTTTTTTTAAAGGCGAGCTTATTGGATATTTCATTATTATCCACCATGGATCCTGCTCCGGCGGCGGCTTCTATTTCATAAACATTTACTCTGATATATTCTTCTTCAAAGTTGGATGTCTGGCTGTCCGAAAACCCGCGTCCGACATTTGAGAAATCGTCCGGAGAGCCAAAATAATCCATTGTGATATTAAAATGTTTGATTATTTTCTCTGTATCTTCATCTTTTAGGCATTTTGGCACGCCGCGTTTGATAAATTGTTGCATATAGGCATGATTTTTGCCGATCAATGCCGATAGGGAGGCGTAATCATCGTGATTACTGGTGCGAATAAGATGGTCAAGCTTCTGCCTAAATCTTATATAGTACCTATTATAGTCCATTTTTCTATCCATTAGTGTATATTATTTTTACGATAGGACTATATCATACTATTTTATATTTAGGCAAGGAAAGTTGTTTCTTTACGGACATAGAGTTCTGTATCCTCAAATGTCAGGGGTTTTGAGAATAAGAATCCTTGCCCGGTTTGACAGCCCAACTTCTTTAGGGCAATGACCTGACTTTCATGCTCTATGCCCTCGGCGACTAATTCCATGCCCAAGGTTTGAGCAAGAGTCGTAATGATATGAACAATCTTGTAACTGTCTTTTGTTGTATTCATGCGGTTGATAAAACTTTTGTCAATTTTTAGAGTATCAATGGGGAATTGATTTAAATAACTTAATGACGAATAGCCCGTGCCAAAATCATCAATGGCCAATGAAATGCCAATTGATTTTAAATCAAGTAGAATGTCGCGGGCCAGTTCGGCATTCTCTATGAGCATGGTTTCCGTGATTTCAAGTTTAAGCTGATTGCCCGTTAAACCGGAATGCACCAAGGCTTCATGGATCGTGGCAATAAAATCATCCTGTAAAAGTTGCAGGCCGGAGATATTCACATTTATGGTGATATTGGAAACGCCCGGATATTTATCTTTCAATATTTTCAGGCTTGTACAGGCTTCTTTCAAAACCCAATTACCCAACGGAACGATTAGCCCGGTTTCTTCTGCAAGCGGTATGAATTCTATAGGTGAAATTATCCCCCGGGTTGGATGGTTCCAGCGGCAGAGGGCTTCAAATCCGACCAAATGACCATTTTGCAGGCAAATAATAGGCTCATAATTAAGGCTTAATTCCTTATTTTTTAAAGCTTCCCTGAGTTCATTTTCAAGCTTTAAACGCGAAGTTGCCCGGGTTTGCAGTTCTGGCTGATAAACCAATGTTTTATTTGGGCTGACTTTACTAAGTCGCTTCATGGCGATGTGGGCGCGTTGGATAAGCATATTGCCGTCTTTTAATGGCGTACGGCTTACGGCGATACCAATGGTCAGGGCAAGATGAATCTCGGTATGCTCTGCTTGTAAGGCCGCATTCATCTCATGATGAAGTGTATTTGCCAGGGCGATGGCTTCTTCTTGCAAATCTCCAACTTCACTCTCTGCTAATAGAATAGAAAACTTATCGCCTTCAAACCGGGCTAACAGGGCATTTTCAGGCAAGGCTCTCTCTAATGCATAAGAAATATTCTGGATTATTTTATCGCCTGCTTCATATCCAAAACTTTCATTAATTCTTTGAAACTGGAGGATATTAAGTATCAGAATGGCGATCTCTCCATTCGGACAAACGTTGGAAATTTTATCTTCAATGGCTTCATTTAGATAGTTTTTATTGGGCAGCCCGGTCATCATATCATGATAATTAAATTGTTGAATCTGGTCTGCAAACGCAATATTCGCGCTGTTATCCGATAATATTACAGTCAGTGTTTTCGACTTTTTATCTTGGTTAGAAGTTGGGACAATACTGCAATTAAATATACGGGGGGAATCGCCTGTCTTTATCTGCCAGACAATGGCTTGCGTTTCCTGACTTTTCAGAACCAGAGAGATTGCATTCCATAATTGCCCGCCATCATTCCAAAGGGGATTATCTTTCAGGTTTATGCCTGTTAAATCTTCAGAATTCTGGCGGGTAAACTGTAAAAAATCATTATTTATTTCTGTAATAATGACCGTTTGGTCATCTATGACACTCAGGATGGCGACCCCATATTGATGGGCAAGCTCATTAGGTTCTGGATGATATTTCAGTATGGAATTTCGAAATAGAAACGGGGTATTATCGATACGCAACATAATAATATTTATCCAGATCATGATGACTGAGAACCATCCTCAGCCAGCTTTTTTCTTTATATCGTTGAATATTGCAATATATCCGTAAATATATGGTAAACTTAGAGGATATCAAGAGCAGCCACTTGTTGTCCCGCAGGTATCACATTTAAGACATGTCCCATTTCGAACCATTGTAAAGTTACCGCATTCCGTGCAGCCATCGCCTTCATAACCTTTGATACGGGCTTCCATGGCGCGGGATGTGCGGATGTCGCTTTTCCTCATAGAGGATGAACTGCCCCCGCTGATGACTGTCTTGCTTTCATAAACAGATTCCTGATTAACGTCTCTGGCCTCTACTGTTGTTTTTGATTGTTCAGTGGTATTCAAGACATAGAGATTGCTTTTGCGCACATAGCCTGTACTGGCGTAGGATATAACGCGGTCCAGTGCTTCACTTGAAGATTCGACAGGGCCCAGATTTTGATCTCCTTTGCCAATGGTATCATGTTCAAGATCATCTGGATCGACATGCGCCAAATCTTTCCGTCCCAAATAAGATACTGCCAATTCACGGAAAATATAGTCAAGGACGGAAGTTGCCATTTTGATGGCATCATTTCCGCTAACCTGACCGGATGGCTCGAATTTTGTGAAGGTAAAGGCATCAACAAATTCTTCCAGGGGCACGCCATATTGCAAGCCAATGGAAATTGCGATGGCAAAGTTATTCATCAGGCTTCGGAAGGCGGCGCCTTCTTTATGCATATCCAGGAATATTTCCCCTAATTTTCCATCGTCATATTCCCCTGTTCTCAGGTAAATTTTATGACCGCCAACGGACGCTTTTTGCGTATAGCCTTTTCGGCGGCCTGGCAGCCTTTGACGATCATTCTGGATAATGATTTTTTCAATGATTCTCTCTGCCACGACCTTGGCTTTTTCGGGCAGGGAGGCCTCATCTTCCAAATCTTCCATATCTAGCAACGCGGCGCTCATGGGCTGGCTGAGCTTTGAGCCATCACGGTATAATGCATTCGCTTTAAGGCCCAGCCGCCAGGATTTAAGATAGGCGTCCTGACAGTCTTCGAATGTTGCAGATGCCGGCATATTGACAGTCTTGGAAATGGCCCCTGAAATGAAGGGTTGAGCGGCGGCCATCATCAAGATATGGCTATCTACGGATAAATAGCGTTTTCCGGTTTTGCCGCAAGGGTTGGCGCAATCAAAAATAGGTAAATGCTCCTCTTTCAGGTGAGGGGCACCTTCGAGCGTCATCGCGCCGGTGCAATATAAATTAGCGGCATCAATATCGCTTTTACTGAATCCAATGGCGCCGAGTAGATTAAAGCTCATATCATTTAATTTTTCTTCGTCAATGCCTAAAATATTAACGCAGAATTCTGTACCTAATGTCCATTGATTAAAGGTGAAGGCAATGTCGTAGGCGCTGATCAGGGCCTGCTCCAGTGCGTCAAGTTGAGCGCGGCCAAAGCCTTTGGCCTTTAAGCTGTCATGATTGATGAAGGGCGCGTTCTTTAAAGAGCCATGACCAACGGCGAATTTTGCGATTTCATCAATTTCCTTGGGCGTATAGCCGATATTTTTAAGGGCTTCCGGAACCATTCGGTTGATGATTTTGAAATATCCGCCGCCGGCAAGCTTTTTAAACTTAACCAGAGCGAAATCAGGCTCAATGCCGGTCGTATCACAGTCCATGACAAGCCCGATAGTCCCCGTAGGGGCGATAACCGTCGTTTGGGCATTGCGATAGCCATATTGCTGTCCTAAATCAAGGGCTTTGTCCCACGCCATCCCGGCGGCAACAGCAAGTTTTGGGGAAGGGCAATTCACAAGATCAAGCGGGACGGGAACTATTGAAAGTGCTTCATAACCATCGGCCTCACCAAGGGCGGCGTTCCGGTGATTGCGGATGATCCGCAGCATATGATGTTTATTCTTTTCATAGCCTTTAAAGGTACCAAGCTCAGAAGCCATTTCCGCAGAGGTCGCATAGCTGACGCCGGTCATGAGCGCGGATATGGCCCCGCAAAGCGCCCGGCCTTCCTCACTGTCATAAGAAAGGCTCGAGGCCATTATGAAACTGCCGATATTGGCAAAACCCAGCCCTAACGTCCGGAAATCATAACTTAACTGGGCAATTTCTTTTGAGGGGAACTGCGCCATCATAACGGATATCTCAAGAACGATCGTCCAGAGCTTCACGCCATGCTCAAAATTTTCAATTTCAAATTCGCCCTCTTTGGATCTGAATTTCATGAGGTTTAGAGACGCAAGATTACAGGCCGTATCATCAAGGAACATATATTCCGAACAGGGATTTGATCCCCGAATTTCCCCGGATTCAGGGCAGGTATGCCAATCGTTGATGGTCGAATGAAATTGCAACCCGGGATCTGCACATTGCCATGCCGCAAGACCTATATCATCCCATAATTCGCGCGCAGGCATTGTTTTCATGACGCTGCCATCTTTGCGGCTTGTCAGATCCCAGTCACTATCATTCAATACCGCTTCCATGAATTCGTCAGTAACCCGAATAGTATTGTTGGAGTTTTGTCCGGAAACCGTAACATAGGCTTCGGAATCCCAATCCGTATCATAGGTGTCAAAATCAATTTTACTGTAACCTTGCTGTGCAAATTGAATGACGCGCTGACTGATGGCTTCCGGGACCAGAGAGTTCCTGGCGGCAAGCAGGGCCGTTTTAAGATGTGGATTGGTCTTCGGGCTAAGTCGGTCTTCCGCCGCGATATCTTTTTCAAAACATGCCGCCATGACATCTTGCATGTGTTTTTTGGTGATTTGTGAGCCCACCACCAATGACGCGACCTTTTGCTCTTCAACCACTTTCCACTTTATGAATTCCGAGACATCAGGATGATCAACATCCACGATGACCATTTTGGCTGCCCGCCGGGTTGTCCCGCCGGATTTAATGGCACCGGCCGCCCGGTCACCAATTTTAAGAAAGCTCATCAAACCGGAAGAACTGCCGCCGCCTGCCAGTGATTCTCCCGCGCCGCGAATATAGGAAAAATTGCTGCCCGTACCGGAGCCATATTTAAACAGGCGTGCTTCACGGGTCCACAGATCCATAATGCCGCCTTCATTGACCAAGTCATCACTTACGCTTTGGATAAAGCAGGCATGGGGCTGGGGATGTTCGTAGGCTGTTTTGGATTTGACCAGCTTGCCGCTTTCATGATCGACATAATGATGGCCTTGAGACGGCCCGTCAATGCCGTAAGCCCAGTGCAGCCCAGTATTAAACCATTGGGGGGAATTGGGCGCGCACATTTGATTTGCGAGCATGAATCGCAATTCGTCAAAGAAGGCCTTTGCGTCTTCCTCGGCGGTGAAATAGCCGCCCTTCCATCCCCAGTAAGTCCATGTGCCTGCCAATCGGTCAAATATCTGTTTTGCGCTGGTTTCTGAACCAAATCGGTTTTCTTTGGCTATTTTTTTAAGGGCGGCCTCATCATTTTTTTTGCGCCAAAGCCAACTTGGAATGCCCTCTTCCTCTACTGTTGTCAGGCATTGGGGAACACCGGATTTCCTGAAATATTTCTGGGCGAGAATATCTGCCGCAACTTGACTCCATGAGGCGGGGACTTCAAAAGCTTTTAATGCAAATACGGTTGTCCCGTCCGGGTTCCGAATTTCACTGTCGGCAGTTCTGAATTCAATGTCATGGTAAGGCGATTTATCAATTGAAGTAAAGCGGCGGTTAATCTTCATATAATTTTCCCTTTATATAATTTTCCCTGCGGAAGTGATTTTCTTATGTTTTCTTCATTATGTGATAACTGTAATATAATATATTACTGAGAAACAGACTTTTTTTCATATATATTGTGGGTAGCCGGTCTTGACTTTGCTATATGTGGTAGTGTCAATGAGTCGGGCTTGGGAAATCGCGGGTTATGAAAATTGTTAATATATGAACTGTTTATAAAGTTTTTTTTGGGGAATGGCCATAATATGACCAGAAAGTCTTTTATTATTGTTATGCTGTTGTTCGCAGGGTAAATTCAGAGTATAGAAAACAGGTTAAAAAAATAATTTTATTTGGGAAATCTTAAAAATGGTAGCTTTTATCAGGCGTATTTTTGGATGGTGGTACGGCGCGACAATAGGAACGCTGGTACATACTTTTTTCAATGGTGAAAAAGTCGGCGAAGATGTACAGGGTAATATTTATTACCGTGAGAAAAAAGGCCCTAAACGCTGGGTTATTTTCAAAACGGATATTGAGGCCTCTAAAATCCCGCCAGAATGGCATATGTGGCTGCATCATACTGTTGATTATACCCCATTGGAACGCAAGCCGGATCGCAAGAGCTGGGAAAAAGAGCTTGAACCGAATATGACCGGCACGATCAAGGCTTATTTTCCTTCAGGCAGTCTTAATGAAGGCGGCAGCCGCAAAAAGACGACGGGTGACTATGAAGCCTGGACACCATAATTAATATTTACCACTTAGGTTTTAAGGGCAGGATATATGAAGAATAATATCGTAGAAACGCTGATGGGCGCCGTTGTTTTGGTTGTTGCCGCAAGTTTTCTGTATTTTGCTTTCAGCCATTCAAGCGTCACCACCAAGGGCGGGAAAAGCTATGTGGTCAAGTTCGATAAGGTTGACGGCCTTTCTGTTGGCGGAGATGTAAAAATCAGTGGCATCAAAGTTGGTTCAATTACCAGGCAATATCTTGATACAAACAGTTTTTTTGCCGTAGTGGAAATCAGCATTGACCCTGCGATCCACTTGACGGAAAGTACATTTGCAAAAATTACTTCAGAAGGGCTTCTTGGCGGAAATTATCTTGTGATCGATCCAGGTGATGAAGATGATGAGACTCTGGAAGAAGGTGACGAAATCACCAATACGCAGGGCGCTGTTGATTTTCTTGGTCTTCTGGACAAATTCGCGGGCTCTGATAGCAACAATGATGATAAAAAATGATTTTTACGTCAAAGGATTGATGGCCTTTTGCCTGCTGCTTTTGTCCTGTGCAAACAGCTTGTCTGAAGAATACGAGATATTTGAAAATCAGGAAGATATATCTGTAGTCACCTTGTCAGCATTGGATAAAATCACAACCCAGTTGTCGACCATTGAAGTCAGGCAGGATCAAACCGTCCGCTTTGGCACCCTTGAAATAACATTACGATATTGCCGGAAAAATCCCCCTGAAGAAACCCCGGAGACTGTTGCTTTTCTTGAGATTACAGATGTGGGGCATAATAACCAAAACAGAAAAGTTTTCTCGGGATGGATGTTTGCCTCAAGCCCCGCATTATCTCCGCTGGAACATCCGGTCTATGATGTTTGGGTCAAGGACTGTAAAATTATTTCTGGCTCAGAATTCATGGGCAAAGAATAAAAGTCAACTTTCCGTTCCAGAGCCTTTTTCAGCCTTAGTTTATAATCTTGCCGGCTAATCTCAATAGCACCAAACTGGGCTAAATGGGGCGTTATGAATTGTGTATCCAGCAGGCTGTAACCGCCGGCTTTCAAGCGGGCGACCAAATAAGCCAAGGCGACTTTGCTGGCATCTGTTACAGTATGAAACATGCTTTCCCCGCAAAATGCCCCGCCGATTGATATGCCGTAAAGGCCGCCAACAAGGTGATTGTCCTGCCAGCATTCTATGGTATGAACATATCCTTTATCAAAAAGCTGCGCGTAGAGGGAAATGATTTGATCATTAATCCATGTTTCTTGCCGGCCTTTCGTCTGGGCAGAGGCCGCGCAGCCTTCTATGACTTTCAGGAAGCTGGTATCTACCCTGATATCAAAAGGTTTCTGGTTTATTTTTCTGGCTAATTTTTTGGGAAGATGGAAATTACCTATTGGGATGACCCCGCGCAATTCGGGATCAACCCAATAGATATCATTGGACGCGGCATTTTCCGCCATGGGAAAGATGCCTTGAGTATAGGCATGAATGATGAGTTCAGCCGTTATATTGCTCATTACTCAAGGTTTTTCAGATAGTTTTCCAGCCAGTGAATATCGTAAGATCCATTGATAAAGTCTGTCTCCCGAATGAGACTCTGATGTAAGGGAATGGTGGTTTTAATGCCGCCGATTACATATTCGCCAAGTGCCCGCCTGAGGCGCATAAGACATTCATTACGGGTTTTGCCATGCACGATCAATTTGGCAATCATGCTATCGTAATAGGGCGGAATTGAATAGCCGGAATAGATGCCAGAATCAACCCGCACGCCCAATCCGCCCGGGGGATGATAATCATTGATTTTTCCGGGGCTTGGCATAAAGGTGAAGGGGTCTTCCGCATTGATACGGCATTCAATGGAATGGCCGGAAAATTTGATTTCCTCCTGAGTGAAAGATAATGGCAAACCAGCGGCAACGCGAATCTGTTCCCTTACCAGATCAATACCTGTGATCATTTCGGTAATAGGATGCTCAACCTGAATGCGTGTATTCATCTCAATAAAATAAAATTCGCCATTTTCATACAGAAATTCGATGGTTCCAGCCCCGATATAGCCCAAACCCTGAATAGCCTTGCGGACAACTTCGCCCATTTTATTACGTTCTTCTGTATTCAGCGCAGGGGAAGGGGCCTCTTCAAGAACTTTTTGATGGCGCCGCTGAAGGGAGCAATCACGTTCGCCAAGGTGGCAGACATTGCCATGCTTGTCGGCAATAACCTGAAATTCAATATGGCGCGGCAGGGTTAAATATTTTTCAAGATAAACGGTATCATCGCCAAAAGAAGCCCCGGCTTCTTTTTTGCAGGCCATTATAGCATTGCCCAGTTCAGCTTTATTGTGAACCACTTGCATGCCGCGTCCACCGCCGCCCGAAGCCGCTTTTACAATGACAGGATAACCAAGTTTCTTGGCTATTTTTTCCGCTTGAGAAATATCTTTCACTGCCCCTTCGGAGCCGGGAACAACGGGAATGCCAAGTTTTTTAACGACATCCTTGGCGGAAATTTTATCACCCATTAACCGGATATGTTCCGCCGTAGGTCCAATGAATTCCAGTTTATGTTCCGCCACGATTTCTGCAAATTTATCGTTTTCAGATAAAAAACCATAGCCCGGATGAATGGCGTCCGCGCCGGTAATCTCGGCAGCGGCAATGATGGAGGGAATATTTAAATAGCTGTCCTTAGAGGCTGGTGGGCCAATACAGACGCTTTCATCGGCAAGTCGAACATGCATGGCATTTTCATCTGCTGTGGAATGAACCGCAACGGTTGAGATGCCCATTTCCTGACAGGCGCGATGGATACGAAGGGCAATTTCGCCGCGATTGGCAATTAAAACTTTGTCAAACATATGGGGTCCGTTTTTTATTCTATAATGGCAAGAACATCACCGTATTCAACCGGCTGTGCGCTTTCAACGAGGATCTTGGTGACAGTACCGCTCTTTGTCGCGGGTATCTGGTTCATAACTTTCATCGCTTCTATGATCAGTAATGTCTGGCCAACGGACACCTTATCACCCACTTTGATGAAATCACTACTTTCAGGGTCAGGCGCGGTATAGACCGTTCCCACCATTGGTGATGTAATAGCGCCGGGATGCTCTTTATCAGGGGCCGGGCCAGCGGCAACAGCCGGGGTGATTTCAGCGGCGACGACTTGTTGGGCGGCGGGGGCTGAAACAACTGTTGCTGCCGCCTGAATATTTCGCGCAACCCTTATTTTTCTTTCCCCGTTCTGAACCTCGATCTCGCTGAGGTCAGTTTCATTGAGCAAAGTTGCCAAGTCCCGGATAACATCCTGATCCACAAACATTTTTGACATATATTACAGTCCTTTTATTATTATATTATACATTTAATATATCATGGGCTGCTTCCAGCGCCAGAATATAACTATTTACCCCGAATCCGCAGATTACACCATTTGCAACAGGAGAAATATAAGAATGATGGCGAAATTTCTCTCTACTGAAGATATTGGACAGATGGACTTCGATAATGGGGATTTCTACAGATTGCAGGGCGTCAAGCAAGGCTACAGACGTATGGGTATATGCCCCGGCATTGATTATAATCGCCGCCATCTTTGCGCGTGATTGCTGTATCCAGTCCACAAGTTCGCCTTCACTGTTACTTTGGCGAAAATCAATATTGTATCCCAGTCCCTGCCCATGAGAGGTCATGTCATCTTTTATATTCTCAAGGGTCTTCGAACCATAAATTTCAGGCTCTCGCGTACCCAGCATATTCAAATTAGGGCCGTTTAAAACCAGAATATATTTCCTGCTATTTTCAATCATGCTAACCTGTATTTTTTATTTAGTGCCGCAATATATAATATTTTGTATCCTTATGGAAACCAAGAATATACATTTGACGCGAAATATTTCCGGACTATAAAGGATTGATGTTAGTCTGCATAGATAAACTGTAAGAACAGGATTAAAATTAGTGGTAAATATAACTTTAAACGGTGACCCTCATAAAGTTCAAAAGGGCCTGAGTTTATACGATTTATTACAGGATTTAAAACTTGACCCCGGTAAAGTCGCCGTTGAAAGAAATCTTGAAATTGTACCCAAGTCCACGTATCAAGATATAAAACTTGATGAAGGTGACAGACTTGAAATAGTTCATTTTATAGGTGGTGGAAAAAAACATGGATAACGACAGCTTTAAAGTAGCCGGTATGAGTTTTTCGTCTCGGTTGATTGTTGGCACAGGTAAATATAAGGATTTTGAGGAAACGGCATTGGCGGTAGAGGCGTCCGGGGCGCAAATTGTGACCGTTGCCGTCCGCCGTGTGAATGTTATGGACCCGAACCAGCCGATGTTGGTGGATTATCTCGACCCGAAAAAATACACTTATTTACCAAACACGGCGGGATGCTTTACCGCCGATGATGCCATACGAACGCTGCGTCTGGCCCGTGAGGCTGGTGGCTGGAATCTGGTTAAACTGGAGGTTCTCGGGGATCAGAAAACCCTTTATCCCAATATGGTTGAAACTCTGCATGCCGCAGAAGTATTGATCAAGGAAAATTTCGATGTCATGGTATATTGCAGTGATGACCCGATTATGGCACAGCGACTGGAAGATCTGGGATGCTGCGCGATTATGCCGCTGGGCGCGCCAATCGGATCGGGGCTGGGCATTCAGAACCCGGTGCAAATAAGGCTGATTATCGAGCAGGCGAATGTTCCGGTTTTGGTGGATGCCGGTGTTGGCACGGCATCTGATGCCGCCGTTGCGATGGAGCTTGGCTGTGACGGCGTTTTGATGAATACGGCCATAGCCGAAGCAAAAGATCCCATAGCCATGGCGCGGGCGATGAACCTCGCTGTGCAGGCGGGCAGGGCGGCCTATTTTGCCGGAAGAATGCCGAAAAAACTTTATGCTGACCCTTCATCACCGCTTGCGGGACTTATATAGAGAGGCATTTGTTCATTTTGCCTTTTGAGATGCCCGTCTTGTCCGTTCGATAGCCTTTACGAGTTCTTCGTAAGGCACCGCGCCCGGTATCACAGTATCTCCAATGATGAAGCCAGGTGTTCCCGTGATTTGCAACGCCTTGGCCAGACCATGATTTATTTGTATGTTTCGTTCCAGGACCGGGCTGGTCATATCTTTTGCCAAAATCTGTTCATCTATCCCAAGATCACGGGCAATTTTAAAAATACGGTTTTCTGTCATTTTCCCTGTGCTTTTCATCAGGGCCGCGTGAAACTCAGGATATTTCCCCTGTTTCATGGACGCCATTGCTGCCTTGGACATGACATATGATGATTCTGAAAGTATTGGGAATTCCTTGTAAATAACCCGAAGGTTTTTGTCTGCTTTGATTAATTTTTCCATCGTATCAAGGGCAGTTTTGCAATAACCACAGTTATAATCAAAAAATTCGATAATGGTGACATCGCCATTTTTATTGCCGCCGACATAGCTAAAGCCATCATTATAAAGCCGGGTATGATGTCGCTTTAACATGGCTGTTTTTGTACGATTTTGTAGAATCTGAATGGCTTCGGGTAAGATTTCGGGATGATCCAGAATATAATCACGGATCATCTGATTTATTTCTGCCTTTTGTTTTATTGATAAGGCCGGTTGTTCTTCTGCTGCCGATACGGAAAAACTTGAAATTATAAAAATAATTCCAAAGAGGCTCAAGAGGATTTTTGTAATCTTTATAGATATTTGAGGCATATTTTTTCTACTTTAATGTTTTTCTTTTTGTTTCTTTTCGTGTTTCTTGCGGTCTTTATCGGTCATATTTGATTGCGTTACAACAAGTATATCCTGAGCTCTGATCCATTGCGGGATATCATGGGGCAGCGTATCAACAGCATGTTTGGCATTAACCATTGCCCCCTGCATATTGCCAATCAGCAGAAACCTCTCCGCTGTGGAATAATATGTCATGGCTTTGTTTTTCTTTCGATGATAAGCGATAGAAGCCTGATACCAGGCGAAGGAATTTTTTGGATCGCGGGATAATGAAAATTCAAGATTCTCCAAGGCTTCACTCAAATATAGGTCATCTTCTGTGGCAATCAGTGACTGGGCCAAAGAAATACGTATTAAAGATGCCTCAGGAAGAATTTTGACCGCATTACGGTAGGGCTGGATTGAGTCTATGATCAGGCCATTTTCAAATAAAATCTGGCCTTTTGTCTCCCAAAAAAAGGGGTCATCGGGATATTCTCGCAGGAGGCTATCTATTTCACCAATGGCCTTGGCCATTTCATGCTGCTTGTGATAGGCAAAAGCGCGGGCATATTTGGCGTAAAGACTTTGGTCTTTTTGAGTATATTTATTGAGGGTCGCATAAGGCGGTTTTAAATAACCATATAATTTTGCTTGCAGGCGTCTGAATTCATGTTCAATTTTTTCAGGGGTTTTGGCTTTAAAATAGACGGAGCTTTCCACCCGTTCCCGCAGCTTCGAAATTCTTGGACCGCTTACAGGGTGCGTACCGGCATAGGGATCCCGGTAACGCGCTGTCATAAGCTCCTGATCACCCAGATAATCTAGGAAACCAATCAACCCCGTGCCGGATTGGCCGGTTTTTTCGAGGAAAGTCAAGCCGGCTTGATCTGCGGCTGATTCTTGTGTGCGGCTATATTTAAGGAAAGTTCTTGTCCCAATCTGCTGCCCGCCAAGGATGAGCGCCATGCCCGCGTCACCTGATCCCGCCGCAATAGCCGCCGCGCCGAGAAGGGCGCCAAGCAACGTCATAATCGTGGCACTTCGGATGCCGTCGGAAAAACGCGACAAATGTCCCCCGGTGATATGACCAACTTCATGGGCAATAACGCCAATGACCTGATTGGCATCCTTTGCTTGAATCAACAGGCCGGAATGAAGAAAAATATTCTGGCCGCCCGCAACAAAGGCATTCAGGCTGTTGTCATTAATCAAATAGGTGCGCACCGAATTATTATCAAGTTCAGCGGCTTTGAAAATCGGCTCTGACATATGCCGAATGGTTTGTTCAATTTCCGCATCACGTAATATGGACAGACCAGCGCCTTTCTGGGCGTAACTGGTGTGAGCTGTTCCAAGGGTGAAGATCAGAATTATACAAGTGAATTGGCAGAAAACCTGCCAAATTCTGCGGCTTATAATTTGAGGCGAAAAAAGCATATGGACTTTCTTTATCATGGCATCACGTTAAATAGTGTAAATTCATTCGTCAATTATATTGTCATATTTTATTCTGACAATAACCATGTTCATATTGATACAGCATGAACAGGCATGATTTTACCATAGAAAATGATTTTGATAAAATTAAGGCCCGGCAAAAGCCGAGCCTTAATTGGACATAAATTCCC
>Ga0256839_1002423_pt1 | contig 20778 bp, 13 predicted proteins | sample 354166metaG_FD_185968 | JGI IMG/M metagenome (GOLD analysis project Ga0256839, IMG submission 185968) | Hydrothermal vent microbial communities from Mid Atlantic Ridge, Atlantic Ocean - 354-166 | ecosystem: Environmental > Aquatic > Marine > Hydrothermal vents | place: Atlantic Ocean: Mid... | reverse complement strand
TCCACGCCCACCAGCCGGTCGCCCTCGCGCAGGTCGATGGCGATGATGCCGGTGCTGCGCGGGCGCGAGAAGTCTTCCAGCGGGGTCTTCTTCACGGTGCCGTTGGCGGTGGCGAAGAAGATGTACTTGCCGGCCTCGTATTCGCGGATCGGCAGCACCGCGGTGATGCGCTCGCCCTCCTCCAGCGGCAGCAGGTTGACGATGGGCTTGCCGCGCGCGCCGCGCCCGGCCTGCGGCAGCTCGTAGACCTTCTTCCAGTACACCTTGCCGGTGCTGGAGAAGCACAGGATGGTGTCGTGGGTGCTGGCGATGAACAGCTGGTCGATGAAGTCCTCTTCCTTCATGGTGGTGGCGGACTTGCCGCGGCCGCCGCGGCGCTGGGCGCGGTAGTCGGCCAGCGGCTGGGCCTTGGCGTAGCCCTCGTGGGACAGGGTCACCACCACGTCCTCCTCGGCGATGAGGTCTTCGAGGCTGAGGTCGAGGTGGGTCTCCAGAATCTCGGTGCGGCGCGCATCGCCGTACTGTTCCTTCATCGCCTGCAGCTCTTCGCGGATCACCTCCATCAGGCGATCCACGCTGCCGAGGATGGCCAGCAGCTCGGCGATGGTGTCCAGCAGCTCCTCGTATTCGCCGAGGATCTTGTCCTGCTCCAGGCCGGTGAGGCGGTGCAGGCGCATTTCGAGAATGGCCTGGGCCTGGGCGTCGGACAGGTGGTAGCGGCCGTCGATGAAGCCGAAGGCCGGGTCCAGGCCGTCGGGGCGCGAGGCCTCGGCGCCGGCGCGTTCCAGCATCTGCACCACCACGCCCGGCTCCCAGCCGGTGGCCATCAAGCCTTCCTTGGCCGCCGCCGGGTTGGGTGCGGCCTTGATGAGGGCGATGATGGGGTCGATGTTGGCCAGCGCCACCGCCAGGCCCTCGCGGATGTGGGCCTTCTCGCGCGCCTTGCGCAGGTCGAAGATGGTGCGGCGGGTGACCACGGTGCGGCGGTGGTCGATGAAGGCCTGCAGGATCTGCTTGAGATTGAGCAGGCGCGGCTGGCCGTCCACCAGCGCCACCATGTTGATGCCGAACACGGTCTGCATCTGGGTCTGCTGGAACAGGTTGTTGAGCAGCACCTCGGCCACCTCGCCGCGCTTCAGCTCCACCACCATGCGCATGCCGTCCTTGTCGGACTCGTCGCGCAGCTCGGAGATGCCCTCGATCTTCTTGTCCTTCACCAGTTCGGCGATCTTCTCCACCAGACGCGCCTTGTTGACCTGGTAGGGCAGCTCGGTGACGACGATGCGCTGGCGGCCGTTGTCGTCGGTCTCGATCTCGGTGCGCGCGCGCATCACGCAGCGGCCGCGGCCGCTGCGGTAGGCCTCGTGGATGCCGCGCACGCCGTTGATGAAGCCGGCGGTGGGGAAATCCGGGCCGGGGATGTGTTCGAGCAGGGCCGTGATGTCCAGGCTGGGGTCATCGATCAGCGCCATGGTGGCGTCGATCACCTCGCCGAGGTTGTGCGGCGGGATATTGGTGGCCATGCCCACGGCGATGCCGGAGGAGCCGTTGATGAGGAGGTTGGGGATCTTGGCCGGGAACACGGCGGGTTCGTGCTCGGACTCGTCGTAGTTGGGGACGAAGTCCACCGTCTCCTTGTCGATGTCCGCCAGCAGCTCGTGGGCGATCTTCGCCATGCGCACCTCGGTGTAACGCATGGCGGCGGCGGAATCGCCGTCCACCGAACCGAAGTTGCCCTGGCCGTCCACCAGCATGTAGCGCAGCGAGAAGGGCTGGGCCATGCGCACGATGGTGTCGTACACCGCCGAGTCGCCGTGCGGGTGGTACTTACCGATCACGTCGCCCACCACGCGGGCGGATTTCTTGTAGGGCTTGTTCCAGTCGTTGCCCAGCTCGCTCATGGCGTAGAGCACGCGGCGATGCACGGGCTTGAGGCCGTCGCGCACGTCTGGCAGGGCACGCCCGACGATGACGCTCATGGCGTAGTCCAGGTAGGACTGCTTCATTTCCTCTTCAATGTTGACCGGGAGGGTTTCTTTGGCGAAATCGACCATAGGTTCCAGTGTGTTGTGGTTGTGTTAGGTGAGCACCTGACTCCGCGGGTTCGGGCAAGCAGTTTCAGGATTTTCTGATAAGCGCAGCAGCCGCGCGTCAATCGTCCAATACTACCATACCCAAGCCCCCCACGGCACCTGCCTGAAATGCGCCAAAACCGGCGCAGAGAACGGCACACGCCGACATGCGCACAAAAAATGGCCAGTTTGCAGATTGTCCAGAAATCTATGCCCTGGGACCACGGTGCTTCAGCCCATCATTGCCCGCATCTTTTCGCTATCGGGATTGCGCACCACCCCACGCTCGGTGACGATGGCGTCCACCAGCGCCGCCGGGGTGACGTCGAAGGCGGGATTCCAGGCCTCGGCGCCGGCGGCGGCGATACGCCGGCCGGCCAGTTCCAGCACTTCAGCGGGCGGGCGCTGTTCGATGGCAACGTCGTCGCCGCAGGCGATGGCCATGTCCACCGTGGAGGCCGGCGCCACCACCATGAACCTCACCCCGTGGTGGCGCGCCAGCACCGCCAGACCGTAGGTGCCGATCTTGTTGACCACGTCACCGTTGGCGGCGATGCGGTCGGAGCCGACGATCACCCAGGCCACCCTGCCCTGCTTCATCAGGTGCGCCGCCGCGCCCTCGGCCTGCAGGGTGACGGGGATGCCCTCCTGCACCATCTCCCAGGCGGTGAGCCGCGCGCCCTGCAGCCACGGGCGGGTCTCATCGGCGTAGACATGGGTGATCTTGCCAGCCGCGAAACCGGCGCGCACCACGCCCAGCGCGGTGCCGTAGCCGCCGGTGGCCAGGGCCCCGGCGTTGCAGTGGGTGAGGATGGCGCAGGGATCCTCGATGAGGGCCGCGCCCAGTTCGCCCATGCGGCGGTTGGCGGCGATGTCTTGGTTGTGGATGCGCCGGGCCGCCGCCAGCAGCGCGGCTTCGGGGTCGCCGTCGATTTCCGCGATCAGGCCGCGCATGTGCGCGATGGCCCAGAACAGGTTCACCGCCGTGGGGCGCGCCGCCGCCAGCGTCTGCAGGTCCGACTCGATGGCCTGCTTCCACGCGCCCGGCGACTGTGCGAAGCGCGCCCGCGCCGCCAGCACGATGCCGTAGGCCGCGGTGATGCCGATGGCCGGCGCGCCACGCACCACCATGTCGCGGATGGCCGCGGCCACGGCATCGACGTCGCCATAGCGCAGGTAGGCGACCTCCTGCGGCAGCACGCGCTGGTCCAGCAGCTGCAAGCCATTCCCCTGCCAGCGTATTGCCTCTACCGTATCGGCCTGGTCAGTCATAATGGGTCCTCATCTGTTGACGCGTAAAAATCCTCGCATGATAACGGAACCCAGCCGTGACGGCAGCGCCAGGCGGCTTGCCCCACGCCCGCCACAGACGCTATCTTCCCCCCATGCAAACCACAGCCAGCTCCCCCCCCACAGCCATCGACACCCTGATCCACGCCCGCTGGGTGATCCCGGTCGATCCTCATGACACGGTCCTCGACCACCACGCCATCGCCGTTCACGAAGGACGCATCGTTGCCCTGCTGCCCAGCCGCGAGGCTGACGAGAAGTATCGGCCCGAGGTCGAGCACCGCCTCGACGGCCACGCCCTGATCCCCGGCCTGGTCAACGCCCACACCCACGCCGCCATGTCCCTGTTCCGCGGCCTGGCCGACGACCTGCATCTCATGGACTGGCTGCAAAACCACATCTGGCCCGCCGAGGGGAAATGGATCAGCCCCGAATTCGTCGCCGATGGCACGCGCCTGGCCATCGCCGAGATGCTGCGCGGCGGCACCACCTGTTTCAACGACATGTACTTCTTCCCGGACGAGACCGCACGCGTCGCCGACAACGCCGGCATGCGCGCGGTGGTCGGCCTGATCCTCATCGACTTCCCCACCGTGTGGGCGACCAATGCCGACGACTACCTGCACAAGGGCATCGAGGTGCACGACCACTACCGCCACCACCCGCTGATCCGCACCGCCTTCGCCCCCCACGCGCCCTACACCGTGTCCGACGACCCCCTGCAGCGCGTGGTCACCTTCGCCGAGGAGCTGGATCTGCCCATTCACATGCACCTGCACGAAACCGCCCACGAGGTCGACGAGGCCAGCCGCCAGGGCGGCCTGCGTCCCCTGGCGCGCCTGACCCGGCTCGGCGTGCTGTCGCCGCGCCTGGTCGCGGTGCACATGACCCAGCTGGGCGACGGCGAAATCGCCCAGCTCGCCAGCAGCGGCGCCAGCGTCGTGCACTGCCCGGAGTCCAACCTCAAGCTGGCCAGCGGCTTCTGCCCGGTACAGAAACTGCTCGATGCCGGCGTCAACGTGGCCCTTGGCACCGACGGCGCCGCCAGCAACAACGACCTCGACATGATCGGCGAGATGCGCAGCGCCGCCCTGCTCGGCAAGGCCGTGGCCAGGGACGCCAGCGCCGTGAGCGCCGCCCGCACCCTGCACATGGCCACCCTCGGCGGCGCCCGCGCCCTGGGCCTCGACGACACCATCGGCTCGCTCACCCCCGGCAAGGCCGCCGACATCACCGCCGTCGATCTCGGCGCGCTGGAGACGCAGCCCGTCTACCACCCCGTCTCGCAACTGGTGTACGCCGCCGGCCGCGAGCAGGTCAGCGACGTGTGGGTGGCCGGCCGGCACCTGCTGAAGGCGCGCGAACTCACCACCCTCGATCGGGCGTCGATCATTGAAAAGGCCCATGCCTGGGCGGAGAGGATTCAGGCCGCCGATGAGCATCCGGGCGGGGCGTGAATCGCCATGGATATCGACGCAAAGATCGCAATCTTCACCAGCAAACACTAAACACAACAAACGGAGTCCATATGCCGCAGAAAATGACCGTGACCACCAAGATCCTCATCTGGATGGTCTGCGGGCTGATACTGGGAAGTCTGATCAATGCCTTCGCTTCCGATGTCGCCTTCATCCAGGACTATCTGGTCAACGGGCTGTTCCACGTCGTCGGCGCCATGTTCATCAGCGCCCTGAAGATGCTGGTGGTGCCGCTGGTCACCTTTTCGCTGATCTGCGGCGTGTGCGGCATCGGCGATGTCAACACCCTGGGCCGGGTGGGGGTCAAGGCCTTCCTGCTGTTCATGTTGACCACGGCCCTGGCCATTACCCTGGCGATCACCGTCGCCGTGCTGGTGGGGCCGGGTGAAGGCTTCGACATGGGGGCGATGGCGCAGAGCGAATTCAGCGCGCCCCCGGCGCCGCCGCTGACCCAGGTGATCATCGACCTCATCCCCAGCAATCCCATTGCCGCCTATGCCGACGGCAACATGTTGCAGATCATCTTCTTCACCATCCTGTTCGCCATTTGCGTGCTGATGGTGGGCGAGACGGGCCGCCCCATCGCCGAGGGCGCCGAACGCCTCAACGCGGTGATGATGCAGGTGGTGACGCTGGTCATGCACGTCGCCCCCATCGGCGTCTTTGCCCTGATGGCCAAGACCTTTTCCCAGCAGGGCCTGGAGATGATTCTGCCGATGATCAGTTACTTTGGCGTGGTGGCGGTGGTGCTGCTGTTGCATGCCACGGGAACCCTGATGCTGCTGCTGAAACTGCTGGGGCGGGTCAGCCCGCTGGTCTTCCTGCGCAAGATGCGCGCCGTGCAGGTGTTCGCCTTCAGCACCTCCAGCTCCAATGCCACCATCCCGGTGACCCTGCGCACGGTGGAAAAACGCCTTGGCGTGGACAATTCCACGGCATCCTTCGTGGTGCCTTTCGGCGCCACCATCAACATGGACGGCACCGCCATCATGCAGGGCGTGGCAACGGTCTTCATCGCCAATGTCTACGGCATCGAGCTGGGCGTCGCCGGCTATCTCACCGTCATCGGCATGGCGGTGCTGGCCTCCATCGGCACCGCCGGGGTGCCCGGCGTGGGGCTGATCATGCTGGCCATGGTGTTCAACCAGGTGGGCCTGCCGGTGGAGGGCATCGCCCTCATCATGGGCGTGGACCGGCTGCTGGACATGATGCGCACCGCCGTCAACGTGACCGGCGATGCGGCGGTCACCACCATCGTCGCGCGCAGCGAGGACGAGCTGGACCTGAAGACCTTCCACGATCCCCAGGCCGGCATCGTGGAAGAGGTTCACCTCCCCCACGGCCAGCCGAAGGAGAGCCCCGGCCAGGCATGACCAGCGGACGCGACGCGCCCAGGGTTCCTGGGAAACCCGGGCGCGTCTCCGTCATGACTGCGCGGCCTCCGCTCAGAGCCTGTTGATGGCCTTGCAGAGACGCTTGGCCGGCTTGGGGTGGCCATCGAGATAGGCGTCGTGCGCACGCTGCCAGGCCTGCCACAGATAGCCCTCGACGGGGCCGTGACGATGCCCGCGATGCGGGTGACGATGAGCGTCATCGGCGCCCAGCCGCGTGTACCAGCCCAGTTCGCCATGGGCCACGTTGAGGCGCAGGGCCAGGCACTGCTGCAGCGCGGCGCGGCGCTTTTTGTCTTTCCGCTTTTCCGTTTTTTCCTCGTGTCTTCCCTCGTGCTCATGTTCCCGTTCGGCTTCCCGTTCACCAAAGAACAGCGCATAGGCCTCCGCCAGTGAGGTGATGCGGGTGTCGAACACGGGAATGGGGAAATAGCCGGCCAGGGTCTCGGCGTCCACCTCCGCCTCGCCGCGGCCGGTGACAGCGGCGCGGATCTGGCGTTTCCAGAAATGCTTGCCCTTGGGGTCGTTGAGCGGATCACTGAGCTTAAAGGGCAGCGTGTCGGGGGTGACGAAGACGCGGCTGCTGTAGGTCTGCGGCAGGCCGCCGGCGCCGGGATAGATGAGTTCGAGATAATAGGCGGTCCAGCCGCTCGCCGGTTCCTCGACACGAATCGGGAAGACGCCATTGCCATCCCCCAGCACCAGTTCGGAGGTCCAGGCGGCGCCGATGGTGTCGCGGCGGAAGTCGCGCGCCTCGGGGTTGGTGGCGCGCCACAGGCGGGCCAGCATGGGCGGCGGCGAGGCGACCACGGTCACGCCCGCCTCTGTCTGTTGCCATTCGACGCTGGGACGCGGCAGGTCATAGAGGATGCCGGCATACCAGGTCAGCAGGCTGGCGAGGGCGTCTTCCACGCTGCCGTCCGGCGTGCTGAGGGAGTGGTCGGTGTTGGGCACGTAGCGGATGAGGTTTTCCCCGCGCAACGCCTTGAAATAGAAGCGCGCCGAGTCCGGCGGGAAGAACTGGTCGCCGGTGGCGTTGAGCAGAAACTTGGGGCCCTCCAGGCGCGGCAGGTAACTGTAGGGATCGACCACCCGCAGCAGGTCCTGGCCCTCGGGGGTGCGCACGCGTCGCACGATGTCGTAATCCACATAGGGCTGCACGGCCGGGGCATAGAAACCGTAGGCACGGTAATGGTGCTCGATGTGCGGCGCGACGTTGAGAAAATCGATCACGCCGGGACTGATGGCGCGCACCCGCGGATCGACCACCGCCGTCAGCCAGGTGATGGCGCCGCGCTTGGAAAAGCCGACGATGACGAAGTCATTGACCAGCCGTTCCGCCACCATGGGCGTGACGGTCTGCACTGTGTCCATGGCGCGCACCACGCTCTTCACCATCGGCAGATAGACCGGCCAGGAGAAGTCGCCGGTGTCCATGGCCTTGTCCCAGGAATAGGCCACCAGCGAATCCTCCTTCAGGCCCTCGGCGGCATCGGGAAACACCAGCGGCTGGTTGGGCACCTGGGAGACGACGGCGACGATGGAATTGCTGGCCAGGGCGATCTGCGCGGCGAGCTGCAATTCACCGGCATTGAGGTCGGGCAGGTCACGGTTGCGTCCGCCGGCGACCATCAGCATGGCGGTTTCGGTGGCCACCGTGTCGGGGACGATCACCGCCAGCCAGTGGCTCCACAGCTGACGATCGACCTCGTCCTCGCTGCGCCAGCGCTGCGAGGTCATGGAAAAGACATGGGCGCTGTAGCCGGCCCCCGGCAGGCTGGCGAAGTGCGCGAAGCCGTAGGCGGTATCCGGTGCGTTGACGTAGTCATCGAGGGCGGTTTGCGGGTCGTCCAGGGCCAGCGCCTGCCCCGCCGGCGCGAGTAGCGCGAAGGTAAACAGCAGGCCGCGGAAGGCCCGGCCAATCAGGGTTTCTCTTTGATGCATCTCTCTCTCCTTGTCCGTGATGGCTGATTGTAGTTATGGTGAGATCAAGCGTCCCGCATCCACGAGGCGCGGTCAAGAACGCCTTGCCGTGAGCGCATGCCCCGCAACAAGCCTCTCTTTCTCTGCCTTGCGCAGTTTCTTGATCGCCGCCTCGCGCCGGCAGGCGTCGGCGCGGCTTGCGGCGGCTTCGCTGTAGACCAGGCTGACGGGACGACGCGCGCGGGTGTAGCGCGCGCCCGGCTTGCCGTCGCCGTTGTGTTCGGCGAGACGGCGCCGGAGATCGGTGGCGACGCCGGTGTAGAGACTGCCGTCGGCGCAGCGCAGGATGTAGACATGCCAGGGCGTCTTCACGGGCTCAGCGGTACTGACGCAGGTACCACCATTCGAAGAACCGCTTCAGCCAGTGCATGAACAGGAAGGGCGGCAGCACCCGGCTGCCGGCGGGCGTGCGCGAGACGAACATGCCCTTGTCGCCGCTGTCGACGATGCACATGAGTTCGACCTTGAAGGTGGCCTGGGGGGAACGGCCGGCGAGTGCATCGGTGAGATTGGTGGCGGCGGCCTCGGCCTGCAGGTCGGCCATGTGGGCCTGCTTGGGCATCCAGTCGGGGCCGGGAAAGCTGCCGGCATCGCCGGCCACGTAGACGCGCTCGAAGCCGGGCACGGCGCAGTGTTCATCGGCCTGCAACAGGCCGCCGGGGGAACGCGGCAGGCGGGTGTCGTCGAACCACGGGTTGCCGGTCATGCCGGGCATGAAGAGGATCAGGTCGGCGTCGAACTCGCCGCCCTCGGTGATCACCTTGCCGGCCTCGAAGCCCTTCATCTTGTGGCCCAGGTGGGTGTCGATGTCGCGCTTGCGCATGGCGTCGAGCAGGCCCTTCACCGCCTTCGGGCCGAGACGCTTGCCCGGTTCCGCGGCGGGGCTGAAGAATATCAGCTTGAAGCGCCCGCGGCGGCCCTCGCGGCGCAGCTGGCTGTCGATGCCGAAGAGGAATTCGAACATGGGACCGCCGCGCATGGCCGACGGCTCCTTGGGATTGCCGCCGAAGCCGATGGCGATGGTGCCGCCGTCCATCTCGCGCAGGCGGTCGCGGATCTTCAGCGCCGCATCGATGCCCTCGCAGGGCGTGATCGCCTGTTCGATGCCCGGCAGTTTCTTCAGGAAGCGGCCGCCGCTGGCGATGATCAGGCCGTCGTTGACGATATCGCCGTCGCTGGTGCGCAGGGTGCGGCCGTCGTCGCTGAGGCCGGTGGCGGAGGCGGGGTGGAAATCGATGCGATGGCGGCGCAGAAAGTTGTCCAGCGGGATGCGCAGGTCGTCCGGCTGGCGGATGCCGGCGGGAATCCAGATCAGGCTGGGCAGGTAGATGAATTCCGCCTTCGGCGCCACCAGGGTGATCTTCGCGCCGGCGTCCCGCTTGCGCGCCACCCGCGCCGCGGTGAGGGCGGCGAAACCGGCGCCGACGATGACAATATGCCTGTGTTCCATGGGGTTTCCTCGGCGAATGCAATGGCCGCAGTATAGTGCCAATTGCCCACGCGTACGATGCCGTGCGCTGGCCATGGGTCGCGCAAATCCACTACCATACGCGCCCCCTCACATCACGAAGAGCCAAAAGAGGTATATGGTGCAGGACTTCATCCCCGGTCAACGCTGGATCAGTGACACTGAGCTGCAGATGGGCCTCGGCACGGTGCTCAGCGCGGATCACCGCACCGTCACCCTCTGCTTCGCCGCCAGCGGCGAGACGCGCGTCTACGCCAAGCAGACCGCGCCGCTGACACGCGTGCGCTTCTCCCCCGGCGACAGCGTACTCAGCCACCAGGGCTGGGGCATGACGGTGACGCGCGTCAGCGAGGACGGTGGCCTGCTGACCTATCACGGCCACCGCGAGGACGGCAGCCCGGCCAGCCTGCCCGAGGGCGAGCTGAGCCACTTCATCCAGCTCAGCCGGCCCACGGAGCGCCTGTTCGCCGGCCAGGTCGACCACGACAAGTGGTTCGAGCTGCGCTACCAGACCCTGCGCCACGCCCAGCGGCTGGCGCAGTCCGAACTGTTCGGCCTCACCGGCAGCCGCACCAGCCTGATCCCGCACCAGCTCTACATCGCCCACGAGGTGGCTAACCGTTATGCGCCGCGTGTCTTGCTGGCCGACGAGGTTGGCCTGGGCAAGACCATCGAGGCCGGCCTGATCCTGCATCATCAACTGCTCACCGAGCGCGCGCAACGGGTGCTGATCGTGGTGCCGGAGACGCTGGTGCACCAGTGGCTGGTGGAGATGCTGCGCCGCTTCAATCGTCACTTCAGCATCTTCGACGAGACACGCTGCGAGGCCATCGACGAGCAGGACGCACAGGGCAATCCCTTCCTCAGCGAACAGCTGGTGCTGTGCAGCCTGGAATTCCTGCGCACCCATCCGCGACGCATCGAGCAGGCGCTGGATGGAGACTGGGACCTGCTGGTGGTGGACGAGGCGCATCACCTGCAGTGGTCGCCGGACCACGCCAGCGAGGAATACCGCCTCATCGAACGCCTCGCCGGCGTCACCCCGGGGGTGCTGCTGCTCACCGCCACGCCGGAGCAGCTGGGCAAGGAGAGCCACTTCGCGCGCCTGCGCCTGCTCGACCCGGACCGCTTCCCCGACTTTGCCGTCTTCGTCGAAGAAGAAAAACAGTACGCGCCCATCGCCCATGCCGTCGAGGCCCTGCTCGGCGAGCAGGCGTTGGACCCGGCGGCGCTGGAGACCCTGCGCCAGTCCGACGCCGAGGCCGATACCCACCGCCTCATCGACACCCTGCTGGCCGGCGACGGCAGCGACACGGAAAAGGCCGCCGCGCGCCGCGCCCTGATCGACAACCTGCTCGACCGCCACGGCACCGGCCGGGTGCTGTTCCGCAACACCCGCGCCGCGGTGAAGGGCTTTCCACAGCGCCAGGTGGAAGGCATCGCCCTGCCCCGGCCCGCGGCCTATGCGGGGCTCTCCCCCGACAGCCCAGAGGAACTGCCCTGCCCGGAGCGCCTCTACACGGCACAGGCCGCCGAGGGCGAGCCCCACTGGACGCGCATCGACCCGCGCGTGGCGTGGCTCGGCGACACGCTGGCCGCCCTGAAACCGCACAAGGTGCTGGTGATCGCCGCCAGCGCGCACACCGCGCTGGCGCTGGCGCAGGCGCTGAAGACCAGCCGTGGCATCCACGCCGCGATGTTTCACGAAGGCCTGAGCATCATCGAGCGCGACCGCGCCGCCGCCTGGTTCGCCGACGCCGAGGGCTCGCAGGTACTGATCTGCTCCGAGATCGGCAGCGAGGGTCGCAACTTCCAGTTTGCCCACCACCTGGTGCTGTTCGACCTGCCTCTCAACCCGGACCTGCTGGAACAGCGCATCGGCCGCCTCGACCGCATCGGTCAGCGCGAGACCATCCAGATCCACGCGCCCTACCTCGAAGGCAGCGCGCAGGAAATCCTCTTCCACTGGTATCACCAGGGTCTGTCCGCCTTCGAGCACACCTGCCCCGCCGGGCACAGCGTGTTCGTACGGGTGAAGGACGATCTGCTGCGCTGCCTGCAAGGCGCATCGCCGGCGGACATCGACCGCCTCATCGACAGCAGCCGCAGCCTGCATGCGCAATTCACCCGCGCCCTGCAAGAGGGCCGCGACCGGCTGCTGGAATACAACTCCTGCCGCCCCGAGATCGCCAACCGCCTCAAGCAGCAGGCGCAGGCAGCGGATCGCCACACCGAGCTGCCGGACTATCTCGATGCCATCTTCGACTGCTTCGGCGTGGACTCGGAAATACACAGCAGTTGCAGTTATGTGCTGCGCCCCAGCGAACACATGCAGGCGCCGCTGCCGGGTCTCAGCGACGAAGGCATGACCGTCACCTACGACCGCGATACCGCGCTGGCCTTCGAGAACATGCACTACCTCAGCTGGGAACACCCCCTGACCCGCAGCGCCATGGACATGGTGCTGAGCAGCGAGCTGGGCAACACCGCACTCACCGCCATCCCGTACCGCGACGTCAAGCGCGGCACCCTGCTGATGGAATGCCTGTTCATCCTCGAATCGGCCTCCAGCGAACGCCTCAACAGCGCCCGCTACCTGCCGCCCACCAGTATCCGCGTGCTCATCGACCAGCATGGTCAGCGCCATGACGACGCCCTGCCGCACACGGCCATCAACCGCGCGCGGCAGAGCGTGGACCGGGAAACGGCGGCGCAGGCAATCCGCAGCCAGCTCGATGTTCTGAAGACCATGGCCAAGACCGCCGAGGCCCAGGCCGCGAAGGAAGCGCCAATCCTATTGCGTGAGGCGCTGGACAAGACCCGCGACACCCTGCAGGGCGAGATCCAGCGCCTCAAGGCCCTGCAGCGGGTGAACCCCAACGTGCGCGACGAAGAGATCCACTATTTCGAGGAACAGTGGGCGGCGCTCAGCCAGGCACTGGAATCCGCCTCGCTGCGGCTGGATGCCCTGCGGGTGATTGTGGCGGTGTGACGCGCGCGCAGGCGCGGGCCATGCTGGAAATGATCTGCGTTGTTGACCCGTGCGGACGTGACGCGCGCGCAGGCGCGGGCCATGCCCGCGATGATCTCCCACCAAAACCCCATCATTTAACCCAATCGTTGCATAAATTCCGCGCACAAACAGCGGGCGACACGGGATGTGGAATCGACCACGAGAATCAACGCAAAGAACGCCAAGGCGCAGAGGACGCAAAGGAAACCCTTTCAATGAACCTTTGCGTCCTCTGCGCCTCTGCGACCTCTGCGTTTCATGCCATTCCCGGCGACAACCTCGGATTTCACGTCGTCTTACTTCCTGTCTATGTCGCTGGATCGCACTATCAGTGAACGCTTGCGGAAAGGGCACCACATACAGTGACGCCTGGAAATACCGGGATGTGCGCAATTTTTGATCTGTTTTTTTTTGCAACTAACAGGTTAACCTGTAGGAGCGGCTTCAGCCGCGAAGGTTTTCCCGCAGCCGGCTTTCGCGCCTGAAGGCGCTCCTACATTTCGGGGATGGATAATTCTGGTTATTTTATCGGCAGCGCGGGCAGTGGCTTCAGCCGCGAAAGAGGGTTGTTATTTCTTCGCGGCTGAAGCCGCTGCCACAGATTTTTCCGCCCAGATATCACCGGAAAAACGGCTACAGCGGAAACGCCGCGTGCAATTCCGGCATAACCACTTTTGTACCCTTCAGGCGGGCGGCGAAGGTCTGCATCACGTCTTCCTCACCGTGCACCAGGTAGGTGGTGTGCGGCTTGCCGGTCTTGCTATGCCAGGCCAGCAGCTGTTCACGGTCGGCGTGGGCGGAGAAGCCGCCAATGGTGTAAATCTTCGCCCGCACGGGGATTTCCTCGCGGAAGATGGTCACTTTTTTCGCGCCGTCGATGATGCGTCGCGCCAGGGTGCCGCGCGCGGCGTAGCCGACGAAGATCACGCTGCTGTCGCTGCGCCAGAGGTTGTGCTTGAGGTGGTGGCGCACCCGGCCGCCGGTGCACATGCCGGAGCCGGCAATGATCACGGCGCCGCCACCGATGCGGTTGATGGCCATGGATTCGGCGGTTTCGCGGCTGAAGCGCAGGCCGTGAAAGGAGAACGGGTCATGGCCGTCGGCATAGAGCTGGGCAGTGTCGGCGTCGTAGCACTCGGGATGACGGCGGAAGATCTCGGTGGCTGAGATGGCCATGGGTGAGTCGAGGAATACCTGCATGGCGCCGGGCAGCCGGTCCTTCAGCACGGCCTGACGCAGGTAGTAGAGGATTTCCTGGGTGCGCTCGAGGGCGAAGCTGGGGATCACCACGTTGCCGCCGCGGTGGAAGGTGTCGTTGATGGCGTCGTAGAGTTCTTCCACCGAGGGTTGCAGCTGCTTGTGGCGGCGGTCGCCATAGGTGGTTTCCATCACCACGATGTCCGCGTCCGGCGGGTGTACGGGGTCGCGCAGGATGGCCCGCCCGCCATAGCCCAGGTCGCCGGAAAACAGCACGCGCTGGCGATGCTCCCCTTCTTCCAGTTCCAGCAGGATGTTGGCCGAGCCGAGGATGTGACCGGCGTCGAAGAAGCTGACGCGGATGTGCTTGGCCAGCGCCAGGGTTTTTTCGTAGCGCGCCTTGCGGCCGAAATAGTCCAGCGCGTCGAGGGCGTCGAGGGTGGTGTAGAGGGGCCGGATGGCGGCGCGGTGGTTGCCATGGCGGGCGGCCTTGCGCGCCTGCCAGGCGGCCTCCTCTTCCTGCAGGTGGGCGGCGTCCAGCATCACCAGCCTGGCCAGTTCACGGGTCGCGGCGGTGGTGATGATCTCGCCCTTGAAGCCGCGCTTGGCCAGCAGGGGAATCCGTCCACAGTGGTCGAGGTGGGCGTGGGTCAGCAGCAGGTAGTCGATGTCGGCGGGATCGAAACCGAAGGGCCGGTCGTTTTCCTCGTTCAGCTCCCGGCCGCCCTGGTACAGGCCGCAGTCGACGAGGATGTGTTTCCCCGCGCACTCGATGAGATGGCAGGAGCCGGTGACGCCACGGTCGGCGCCGTGAAATGAAATCCTCATCGGCCTTCCTCGTGTCACGGGGTCTGCTTCAGATTACGCCTCTTTTTGTTGCCGCGATAGCGCCGTCAGCCCTGAACCTACGGATTCAGGCCAGGGTAAAGTAGAACGTTGCCCCTTTGCCTTCTTCGGCCTCTGCCCATATCCGACCACCGTGCCGGTTGATGATCCGTTGCACCGTGGCGAGGCCGATGCCGGTGCCCTCGAATTCCCGGCTGGGATGCAGGCGCTGGAAGGCGACGAAGATCTTGTCGAGGTATTGCATGTTGAAACCGGCGCCATTGTCCCTGACGAAGAAGATCCGCCGGCCGCCCTGACGCAGGCTGCCGAACTCGATCTGCGGCTGTTCCTCCTTGCCGGTGTATTTCCAGGCATTGCCCAACAGATTGGCCAACAGCACGCCCAGCAGAGGACGGTCGCCCTCCGCCACCAGGTCCGGCGCCACGCTGACCCGGATCTCACGGGCAGGCGAGGCTTCCCGCAGCTGTTGGATGATGCCATGGGCCAGGGCGCTCAGGTCGACGGGCTGGCAGCTGAATTCCCCGCGCGTGACCTGCGACAGTTGCAGCATGTCGTCGATCAGCGTGCCCATGCGCTGGGTGGCGGCGCGCACCCGCTGCAGATAGTGGGTGGCGGTCTCATCCAGCCCTTCGCCATAGTCCTCCAGCAGGGCCAGTGAAAAGCCGTCGATGGCGCGCAGGGGCGCGCGCAGGTCATGGGAGACGGAATAGGCAAAGGTTTCCAGCTCCTCGTTGCTGGCGCGCAATTCGGCGGTGCGTTGCTGCACCTCCCGCTCCAGCAGGTCGCGCTGATGGCGGATCGCCTCCTCGGCCGCCTGTCGCTCCAGCTCGGCGGCGGCGCGCGCGGCGAACATCTCCAGCACCGGCAAGAGTGACTCGCTGTCTTCCACGGACTTGTCATCGATGATGCCCATGATGCCAATGGCGCGCCCTTCGCCATCCAGCAAGGGCGTGCCGATGAAGCTTTCGGCATGGGCGGTGACGATGGGACCGCAGCAGTCTTCGCCAAGCCGGTCACCCAGATGCGCCTCGATGACGAACACGCCACCGTGCCGGATGGTCTGGCCACAGGGGGAGTCCTGCAGCCGGCAAATCTTCCCGCCCCCGCTTTTCAAGCCACCCTGGCACCACACCGCGAGGTTTTCGGCCGTCGCCGGCGACCCGGGAAGAAGGCGGCAAAGAAAGGCCTTGCGGGCATCGAACAGGGTCGCCACTCCCTGCGCCAGGCGCATGAAAAAGGCATCCCCCGACCCCGCCGCCGCCAGCTTGCCCAGCGCCTGTTCGATGCGCTTGTGCTGGCTGATGTCGGTGATGGTGCCCACATGACCGGCGATATTGCCGTCGGCATCGCGTTCGGCCGTGGCCTGGGTCAGCACCCAGGTGACCTTGCCCGGGCTGCCGTCGGGCGCCGTCGGCCGTTGCAGGCGGCACTCGGCATGAAAAGGCGTTTGCGTGCGCACGGCCCGCGACCATTCCTGAAACACGCGCTCGCGGTCGTCGGCATGGATGGCCTTCACCCAGCCCTCGCCCATGGCCTGCGGCGCCGTCATGCCGGCCATTTCCAGCCAGCGTTCATTGACGTAGACACACTGTCCCTGCGCATCGGTTCGGTAAATGCCCACCGGCGAGATCTGCGCCAGGATGTGAAAACGCTGCTCGTTTTCCCGCGCCGCCATTTCCGCACGCTTGCGTTCGCTGATGTCCTGCACCGTACCCATGGACAGGAGGGGCTTTCCGTCGGCGTCGAATACCGTTTCGCAGCGCTCGTGGACATACTTCACCCGCCCATCTTCCATCAGCAGGCGGTGCTCGATGTCGTAGGGAAGACGGTCCTCCAGCGAACGCCGATAGGCGGCATCCACCCGCTCGCGGTCGTCGGGATGGATGGTGTCGAGGAAGGCGTCGTAAGAGGCGCCGAAGCGCTGCGGATCGATCTCGAAGATGCGGAATATCTCCTCGGACCACTGCAGTTCGTTGCTACGCAGGTCCAGTTGCCAACTGCCGAGGTGGGCGATGCGCTGGGCCTCGGAGAGGCGCGCCTCGCTCTCGCGCAGGTTCCGGGCGGCCTGCTCCTTCTCCGTGACATCCTCGTGCATGACGATGACTTCCTGCACCCGGCCATGCACATCCTTGATGGGATAGACATAGGAATGAAGGCAGTAGTCGCTGGGTGGGAGATCGATCTCCGGTGTTTCCTCCGTGCGATAGACAATGGGTGCGATCTCGACGGCCTCGCCGGCAAAGGCCTTCCGCAAATGGGGCATCACGCCCCTGTCGATCAACTGCTGGTCCTCGAGGACATTGTAGTTTTTCAGGTCTTCGAGTGTGGCGCCGGTCATCCTTTCCCAGGCCGGATTGACCGCCAGGGGGCGCCCGTCGGGGGAAAAGATCTGGGTGGCGAAGGGGGACTGTTCGATCAGGGCGCTGAAACGCTTTTCACTGCCTTGCAGGGTTTCCGCGGCCCGCTGCCAGTCGCTGCGATCGAGGACGATAGCGATATACACCGGCGGCGAGGCATCGCTGGCCAGCTGCAGACGCACCTCCACCGGATAGAAGCTGCCATCCTTGCGCCGGTGGCGGGTTTCGAACACCTGCAGATTCTTCTCACCCGTCTGCAACGGCCGGATCAGGCGGGCAAAGGCCTCTGCGCTCAGGTCCGGCTTGAGTTCCGCGGCGGTGAGCGCGCGCATCTCCGCCATGCTGTAGCCGAGATTTTCCAGCGCCCCGCGCGAGACCTGGATGAACCTCAGCGTTGCAGCGTCGAAGACATAGATCTCCTCGAAGGAATCCGTGAGAATCCTCCGCAGCAGCAAATCCGAGTCAGGCGCCTTTTCGGGCACCGAACCGTCTGTCATTCATCACTCCTCTGGGGCGGTGTCCGGTCAACGATCATATAACGGCAGCAGCCGCGAATTCCGCAGGGCTGGCGGTCACGACAGGGCGCCCAGCACCCGCCCGAGATCCGCCATGCCCCCCTTCAGGTTGGCCTCGATGTCGGCCATGGTGATCTCCCCCTCGGCCTTGCCGGCGGCCCAGTTGGCCACCACCGCGCAGCAGGCGTAGCAGAGTTCCAGTTCGCGGGCCAGCGCCGCCTCGGGCATGCCGGTCATGCCCACCAGGTCGCAGCCGTCGCGTTGCAGGCGCTGGATCTCGGCGCGGCTCTCCAGGCGCGGCCCCTGGGTGGCGCCGTAGGTGCCGCCGTCGACCATCTCGACGCCGGCGCACGCCGCCGCCCGCAGCAGGCGCTGGCGCAGGGGTTCGCAATAGGGCTCGGTGAAGTCAATGTGGGTGACGTGGTCGAGGTGGTCCTCGAAGAAGGTGCTAGCGCGGCCCCAGGTGTAGTCGATGACCTGGTCCGGCACCGCCAGCACACCCGGCCCCATGGCGCGGGTGATGCCGCCGACGGCGGCCACGGCGATGACCTCGCGCGCACCCAGTTCACGCAGTGCCCAGAGGTTGGCGCGGTAATTGACCCGGTGCGGCGGCAGGTGATGGCCGTAGCCGTGGCGCGGCAGGAACAGCACCGCCTGGCCGAACAGCGTGCCACGGGTGACGGGGCCGGAGGGTTCGCCAAAGGGCGTGTGCACCTGTTCCTGCGCGTGGACCTGCAGCCGCTCGGGCGAGGCCAGGCCGGTGCCGCCGATGATGGCCAGTTGCGTCATGTCGTCACATCCCCTTTACCGCGAAGATGCCCGGTGCGTTGCGCAGGTAGTCCTTGTAGTCCATGCCGTAGCCGAACACGTAGCGGTCTTCCACCCGCAGGCCGACGTAATCGGCACTGATACCCTGCTTGCGGGTATGTTGCTTCTCCACCAGGGCGACGCTCTCCACGCTGGCGGCGCCCTGCGCGCGGCAGTGGTCGACGATGGCCGCCAGGGTGTAGCCCTCGTCGAGGATATCGTCGACGACGATCACCGCACGGCCACGCAGCGGATGCCCGGGCTCGCGCAGCCAGTGCAGCTCGCCGCCGCGGGTCTCGCCGCGATAGCGGGTGGCGTGCAGGTAGTCGCTCTGCAGCGGGAAGTCCATGCGCCGCAGCAGACCGGCGGTGGCGATCAGGCCGCCGTTCATGACGCACAGGATCAGGGGGTCGCGGTTCTCGTAGCGCGCCGTGAGTTGCGCGGCGAGGCGGTCCAGCGCGGCCTCCACCTGTTCGGCGGTGAACAGGCAATCGGCCTCGGCGCGCACCCGGCGGATCTCCGCCAGGCGGTCTTCGGTATCGGTAAATGTCATGTTATTGGCAAGTAATATGGGCGGGAATCAATAGGTGAAAGTGACCGTGTCGTCGTCCATGGCCTCGCTGATGATGTAGGCCGCGCCCACGGTCTCGCAGATCTCCGGGATCTGCTCGTCGCCCCACAGCTCCAGGTTCGAGGTACAGACCTTCAGTTTGACACCGGCCTCGACGGCATCGCGGATCAGATCCAGCACCGTCTTGTCGTTGCCCTGCTGAAAGTGCAGGGCCGCGGCCACGCCGGGCCTGGCCAGTTCGCCGGCGCGCCCGGTGAAGAGTATCTCCACATCGTATTCCATGGCCGCCGCGACGCTGGCCTGGAGGAAGGGGGTGCCCAGCTCCGAGGGGTTGGACGGGTCGGTATTCATCAGCACGATCAATAGCTTATCGGCCATTTCTTATCCTTTTCATCAAGTCGGTTCGGCGGTCACCGACTTCACGGCGATGCCCTCCGGCACGTGCACGGTGGAGGTGGGGAAGGCCATCTCCGCGCCATGCCGCGCGATGATGTCGGCGATCTTCAGCAGCACGTCCTGCTTGATCTCGTGGAACTCGGTCCAGCTGGTGGTCTTGGTAAAGGTATAGACGAAAAAGTCCACCGACGAGGGCGCGAAGCTGACGAAATTCACCATCAGGGTCTGTGACGTGTCGATGGCCGGGTGCGCCTTGAGCATGGCCTCCACGTCGCGCACGATGTCGGCCATGTGGGCGATGTCGTCGTAGCGGATGCCGATGGTTTCATAGATGCGCCGGTTGGTCATGCGCGAGGGGTTCTCCACGGCGATGGTGGCGAAGATGGAATTGGGGATGTACAGCGGGCGCTTGTCGAAGGTGCGGATGCAGGTCTGCCGCCAGCCGATCTTTTCCACCGTGCCTTCGATCTCGCGGTCCGGCGAGCGGATCCAGTCGCCCACGGAAAAGGGCCGGTCGAGGTAGATGATCAGGCCGCCGAAGAAATTGGCCAGCAGGTCGCGCGCGGCGAAGCCCACCGCGATGCCGCCCACGCCGCCGAAGGCCAGCACGCCGGCAATGCTGAAACCGAGGGTCTGCAGGATCACCAGCGCGGCGGTGATCATCACCGACAGGCGCAGCAGCTTGGCGATGGCGTCCAGGGTGGTGACATCCACCGGCTCGCCGCGCGCCTTGCGCAGCTCGACGATATTGACCTCGACCTGGCGGATGAAGCGCACCAGGAACCAGGCCAGGATGACGATCACCAGCACCTCGCGTGCCGGGCCGATGATCTCGAACACGCTGGCCGTGGTCTGCCGGGCCGCCAGCTCCGCGGCATAGCTCAGGCCCAGCACCCAGATCAGCAGGCTGAGCGGGCGACGGACGGCCGCCAGCAGCGCATCGTCCCAGGGGTTGGCCGTCTTTTGCAGGCGTTTCGCCAGGCGGTTGAGGATGCGGCGCTGGAGGAAATCGGCCAGCAGCACCAGAAACACCACCACGAACAGCTCGGCGATCCACCGGTTCTCGCCCTGAAGGATACTCAGATCCATTACCTGCCTCACATTGCGGAAAGGGACGCCATGATAGCCAAAAAGCGCCCCTCAGTACCATGCCACTTGGTACGCCAGCGGCCGCGGCATATACTGGCTCAGGCTGCCAACTTCCTGTGAGTCTTGTCCGAGGTTCCCCTTATGCTCCCCGCCATGCCGTTAAAGATCGTTCGCCGCCCCCTGCGGCGGCTGCTGCGCACCTTGCCGGACCCGCTGCACAGCGAGGTCTTTGCGCGCCTGTTCAACCATCTGCTCAAGGGCCAATACATGGCCGAACAACTGACCGACCTGGAAGGCAAGCGGCT
>Ga0256839_1002422_pt1 | contig 20790 bp, 34 predicted proteins | sample 354166metaG_FD_185968 | JGI IMG/M metagenome (GOLD analysis project Ga0256839, IMG submission 185968) | Hydrothermal vent microbial communities from Mid Atlantic Ridge, Atlantic Ocean - 354-166 | ecosystem: Environmental > Aquatic > Marine > Hydrothermal vents | place: Atlantic Ocean: Mid... | reverse complement strand
GGCGGCTTTACGACACTCGCGCGTTTCCCGTTTTATTATTCGGGGGATGTGTTCGGCGACCCGCGTGACAACAACGCAATCGGCAACGTATACATGGACGCAGTGGGGGACAAGATTTTTATCAATATATGGTCTGAACTAAAGCCGCGCACGCACAAAAAAGAAGAGTACCTTGCCCAGTTTCCCGCGGGTGTGTGGTGTTACGACCCCGCAGTGGGCCTTTATCACCGCTACCGTCCCTCCAACACCACCGCAACACTGCTGCATGTAAACGCCATAGACGCAGGCACGGACACACTCACCTTAGCTTCGGGCACCGTTCCTGCAACAGGTACGCTGGTACGTTTAACGCAAAATGTCGGCGCGGAGGGGATAACCGAGTACAAGGATTACTATCTAATCAAAAAAACTTCCACCACCTTCCAACTTGCCACGACAAAAGAGCTTGCCGAGGTGGGCAGCGCCATTGACATAACCTCCGCCCCCTCCGGAGACTATTATTTTTGGTCGTACAATATTGTGGACTACGGACAAACGTACGTGCGCAACGCATTCGCGGTAAGGGCGCTCAACATCCGCGACCAAGTGAAAACCGACATAATACTCGGCGCACGGGTGTTTGACTCCGCGTTAGCCACAGAAAAAGTGCTTTGCGTTGGAGTCCCCGAATTAGAGGCGCGCGGGTATTTTGTGACGAGCAAGATTTTCGCTAACTCTGAGGCGGCGACACCCCTGCAACTCACCCTCCACTACCAGCCGCTGAGTGGCAGCAACATTATAGTGTCCGCGAGGACGGAAGATGTGGTGGGGTTGCCTGTTTCCACCCCAAATAAAGGAGCGACGTGGCAAGGGGCCGATACACTTGCGGTGACACAGGACATCTCGGAAGCCAAAACGTATTTGGACAACGGAGGGGAGCTGGAGTGCGAGATACTAACCGGCACGGGTGCCGGAGTTACTGTACCCGTGAAAGAGATAAACGGCAGCGCGGGGGCATATTCCGTGGTGTTAAAAGAAGACGCTATCGGCGCCAGTGAGGGTAAAAAATGCGAGATTATGCTCAATAATTGGGCCCGTGTTGCAGAGCCGATTACCTCAGGGCAAATGTTCGAAACAACACTGGACGTGCCGCGCGGAAAATTTCTCCAACTGAAGATTGAGATGAGGGGGAGAGGTGTTACAATAGAGAATATAATCGTAGAGACGCAAAGCTAGTATGCCACCCATTCAAACAGAAAAACAAAAACAGGCGGCTTTGCGGGCGGCGCGCACCCTTGACATCAACCCCGACAAACTGGTGTTTGACCTCGACACATTAAGGAGCACCACACGCACCCTTGATGTTGTGCCGCCCAGTGATGTGGGGAGCGCAGACGCGTTTCAGGCGGAGATAGAGGACGCAGCAAAGCAAACAGATTCCTTCCTCGCATCATTGGAAAAACAACAGCAACAGGCGCAGGCACAAGAGAAGCAAGCCAGCAGGCAGTTAGTGGATGAGCTGCTCGGCAGTACCACCCCCACACAAGCCGCGGACACGGCGCTGAAGCAAACGGGCGCTGACAGGCTATCCCAAGAACTTGCTCGACTCAACCAGCAAATACTTTTAGAGCAAAACAAAACAAGGAGGCAGTTAGAGGCGTTGGCCCAAAACCCCCAAGGACTTTTCCAGGGCGCGTTGTTGGACGAGATGGAAAGGACAAAACGAGAAAGTTTGAAAAAACAGGCAGACCTCGCCATCATCCAAATGGGACTGCAAGGCCGCCTGGACGCAGCGCGCTCCATAGCGCAGAGAGCGGTAGACATTCAAATGGAGCGGGAGCGCAAGAAACTGGAAGCCGCCAAACTCACCTTCGAGAGAAACAAGGGCTTGTTTGACCGCGCCGACCAACGGCTCTTTAGCGCCAAACTACAGGAGCGTGAGCGAAGATTCGCGCAACAAGAGCGCAACGCGAAGGAAATCAGCGACATTTCCCTTGCCGCCCTTGAGCAAGGTGCGCCGTCCGATGTTATCCTACGCATTCGCTCGGCTAAATCCCCCGCACAAGCACAGAGAATAGCCGCGGAGTTTACCGCACCCATCATACAAAAACAACGCGCACTGGAGGAAGAGCAAAAACGCGCGCAACTGGAGCTACAGCAGCGGCGCCTCGAACTTGAGGATAGGCGTGTTGCCCTTGCAGAGAGAGAGGCGCTACTGCGGCGCGCAGAGAAGGGAGATAAAAATGCAATTAGAGAATTGGGCTATGACCCCAACAATCTAAATGGGGGGATTGAGGCGGCGCAAAAATACGAAATTGAGCGCGAAAAAATCCAATCCATAATTGACGCAACAAAAGATATTCTGAAAAACCAAGAAGGACTGAAGCTCGCAACAGGAGCATTCCAGGCGCCCCTGGCATCGTCTCTCGTCAAGAGCATACCAGCAGGCGCCGCTTTGGGTGCGGGCGCAGGGACGGTTGTTCCAGGTGTGGGTACATTACTGGGCGCCGCTTTGGGTGCGGGCGCGGGGCTAGCTACGGGACTCACGGTGAACTACGCCCAAGCGAAGAATGCGCAAATGGACGCGCTCTCCAAAGCATCATTCATCATTAACAGCCGCACCTTCCAAGAAATTCACGACTTGCGCGCTCAGGGTGTGACATTCGGCAACATGACCGAGGGAGAGCGCATAGCGGCGGGTCGCGCCGCGGAGGTACTCGCTTCCGCAGCAGATGTGGACGAGAGCGGTTCTGTGATAGGTTTCCGCGCTTCCGAGGGAGAGGTAAAGCGTTACTTGGCAGATATTATGCGCGCATACGAAGGGCGCATGGAGTACCTTAATATGCAATACGGACTAAAAGACGACGACTACACGGAAGCGCAAAAAATATGGGATAATCTATAAGTATATGGCACTCACTACCACCGAAAAACAAGCACTTGCGGAGCTAAAACAGCAAGGATACTCCCTTCAAGAGGCACTTGGTTTTATTGCGTCCGCGCGGCTGGGTACTGGTTCGTCCAAAGTAGAGAGAGACCTCAAAGAAGCGCAACCAGACAGCGCGCTAAACGATGTGGGTGAGGATATTGCCACAGGCGCAAAGGGGGTAATAAGCGACATACGCCAAAGAGGAGAAAATGTGTCCGAGGCGCTCGGTGCACAGTTTCGCAACGAACAAACACCACTAGAAACCATCGCGCAAGTGGGGGGCAATCTCATCGCGGCTCCGTTTGATATCGCCGCGCGCGGGGCGACCACGGTTGCGAAATTGTTTGTTCCCCAAAGCACAGAGGACAAAATCAGAAAAGCAACTCAGAAGTTACTGGAAAAAACAGGACTTCCTGAGTTTATGGCGGGCCTTTCTCCCAGGGCGCGGCGTGATCTAGAGGCGGGGATAGACATAGGCGGGGCGCTATTGGGAGGTGCCGCTGGGAAGGGCGGCATAAACGCAGCCCTCAAAATATCAAAGGAGGCGAAACAAACCGCAAAACAAAACTTGGTTAAATCAGCGAAAGAGCTGGAGAAAATAGGCGTGGATAAAATCGGCGAGGAGGGAATAGCAAAGACGCTGGAGCTTGGTGTTTCGCCCGAAGAAATAATGCAGAGGGTTGCGCGTATTTCCAAGGGCAAGCAAGCGGCGTTTGAAAAAATGACGAAGGAAGGAGTGGGAGAATACCTTGTGAACAGGGGTATTTTTGGGGCCCCCGCGGAAATAACCGAACAACTTTGGAAGCGCATGCGCGCCTCTAAACGGCGGTTGGATGTAGCCCTTAAAAAAGTGGACGCAACTGTGCGGGATAAAAATATAAAAGCCGCCCTGGACATGCTCCTTGAGCGTGAGAAGTCTATAGGGGTTCAGTCTCCCATTACCGAAAGGGTAAAGGAGCTGGTGCGCAAGCATAAAGCGGGCGGACTCACTCTTGCCGAAACGAACGAAGTGAAGCGTTTGTTGGAGGCAAACGTTAAGCTCCCTTACCAGCAGGAAATTAAGACGGCAAAAGCCGAAGCGGCAACGCGTGTAGACAGCGCACTGCGCGATCTTATTGAGACAAAAGCGGCGGAATACGGCATTAAGTCCGTTAAAGAATTGAATAAAGAAACGCAAGCCGCGCGGCAATTAGCCGATGCCTTGGGGGAAGAATACGCGGGTATAAAGGGGAATAACGCTATAGGGCTGACCGACTGGCTTATTCTCGCGGAAGCAACGGGGAACCCCGCTGCTGTGGGGGCTTTCTTCGGGAAGAAACTAGCGGGGAGCAGGAGGGTAATGAGCGCGGTAGCAAAACTGATGAGCAAAAACAGAGAGCCTCGCGGCTTGCCGCGTGTGCCCGCCCGCCCCGTCAAAGAGAAAGGATTGGAAGACTTTATCGTTCGCCGTAAAGAAACACCACAACAGCGATGACCACCAGCACGAAAATAAATCCTAGCATGGTACAATTACCCTAACATGCCGAACAAAAAAGAAAAAGCATTGGAAGTACTCGCAAGGGTGTACGACCTACTATCGGGCGATTATGTCCAGCCAAAGGATGTAAAGACGGCCCTAAAGGTTCAAAACGAAGCGGTTAAAGAGGCGGTGAGGCAACTGCGCGGGGAAATAACTACGGCGGCAAAAAAAATTGAGGCGGCAAAAAAAGAGCTAGGGCAAATTGTTCAGCGAGAACGAGGGGATTTGGAAAAAGGGGTTGCGGAGTCACTCGCGAAGGCGAAAATCGCACTAAGGGAGGAAATTGATGCACTTAGTGAAGGCGTGGCGGCATCCATCAACAGCATTTTGGAGAAGATTCCCCCCCCCTATAACGATACCGGCATTTGGGAGGAAATAGCGTCCCTGCGGAAAGCAATCCCAGCAGAGTACGACCCCACCGATCTGGTGGAGAGGATACAAACCCTCGAAGAGGTAACGGAAAAACTCAAAAAACTTCCCAAACAAGTGGAGCGTGTGGTTTTAGGGACTCGTGGCGCCACAGACATAAACGGCTTGTCGGATGTTGCCGTAGACTCTCCATCCTCTGGGGAGTATCTTCAGTACGATGGCGCTAAATGGACGAATCAGGCACACGACGCAACACTGCAGAGCATCGCGGGGCTGGGCACCGCCGCAGACAAAATGTTGTACACAACGGGTGTTGACACTTGGGCGGAAGCAACCTTGACTTCTTTCATTCGAACATTATTGGACGATGCGGACGCCGCAGCGGCACGGGCGACCTTGGGGGCGGGCACTTTGGACAACGTGGTGGAAGACACCACGCCCCAGCTGGGAGGCGCGCTGGACGCGAACCAAAAAATAATAGGTGACGCAACACTGGTGGATGACGGCAACTCCGGCACATCCAAGAACATTGACTTCAGCGCGGGAATGTACCACAAACTGACCCTGACGGGGAACGCAACGCTCACCTTCACCAACCCCACCCTCAAAGCGCGCGTGCAGCTTATCTTGGTACAAGGCGCCACGGGTTCGAACACGGTAACATGGCCACCCCTCGTGAAATGGGCGGGTGGCACCCCTCCAACCCTCTCCACCGCCGCGAACGCGGTGGATATAGTCACTTTGTTTTTTGACGGGACGAATTACTACGGAGTCGCGTCCCTGAATTTTGCATAGAGTATGACAGAGCTTGAGATTTTGCGGCGCGCCGCGAAAGCGGTAACCCAATACCAAACAGAGTACCGAATGAAGAATGGAACACTTATAAAAATTTCCAGCGCCCTGAAACTGCCCGATGGGCAAAAAACCGTATACGGCGTTGAGGTCACGGGCGGCGGAGCGAACCTTTCCACAAAGTTCTTAAGGGAGGAGAACGGAGCTGTTGCGGAGCGCGGATTGAGTGGAGTATGGGCTCCCGCGCAAAAAAGTGTCGCGAAGGACAAACTCGGATCATTGCCTCCTATGTCCATCTATATAAGCCCCACCGAGTTTCTAACTTTTTAATATGGCACTTGCGGACGTAAAAAAGTGGAAAGATGTTGGCGTGGACGCCAACACGCTCGCCATCCTCACTTTAGACGAGGCGAACGCCGCCGACACATGGGACAACTTTGAGGGGGACGCGAATTGGGACGGCAAACCAGCCGCCGCCAACGAGCCGCAGGTGAGCACCATCGTCCCCAACAGTAACTTTGTGCGATCCCGCGTGTTCAATAATGATGACTACGGATACATAGTAAACCCAGTAGAGTTTCCCACGGGGGAGTTTACGGTTGAATTGATGCTGCGTCTCGCAACCGCCAGCGCCGTGGATACAGAGGGCGTTGTTTGCCAGTACCCCCCAACAGCTGGCGACAGGTCATTCATTATCCAACGCGACACCACGGACAAACTGACGTGCGGTGTAAGCCAAAACGGCTCCAACTTCGTTTATATAACCAGCGCGGCTCTTTCCGCGGGTGTGTGGCACTACATTGCTTTTGTGTACAAGCCGAGCACCTACTTGCGGGTATACGTGGACGGCGCACTTTCTGCCGAGGTTACTACAGGCGTTCCTTCGTCGGTCCGCGACAGCTCTGCGGACGTAGTAATAGGGAGATATAACTCATCTTGGGGTGCAAACAACGCGCTGGACGGGCATATTTGCGATTTGCGATTTTCAAACAAAGCAAGAACCTCCACGGAAATATCGGACCATTGGGCGGGCACAGACGGAGGGGGCGGGGGAGGAACACCGAACTACGACGCCTTATTCGCATTCGGCGGTGTGTAATTACGTATCTTACTTTTCGCCTCGTTCCATGAGATAAGGGAACCGTAGGTTGGAGAGGAGACCGCGCGGCTGACATCCTCCAAAACCCATTCAAGCAATTTCCCGCGCGCTCCTAGTCTTTTAGCGAAAAGATACTGCTCGCCGTACGCTTCCATCTCTTGCGAGAGGCGGAACGCAGGACAGGAGAGGTACTTCCTCCACCATATATCGGGCGAGGTATATAGTGCCTGCTGGCGCATGTGTACCTTCTCGTGGTGAATGAGGTCGGGGGTAAGCTCGCGCCCGCGCGGGTTGTGGATAGTGTTGCCGTAGCAAAATATAGCGTTCGTGTCCTCTTTCACCGCGGGAAGGGCGGCGATGATTTCCGAGTAATTGGGGGGTGTTTCGTTCTTGACTTGCATGGTATGATGATACCATACACATTATGTAGAATAATATGACGTATCTATTCAAAGAATTAGAGGCGGCAGGCGCAAATGACGCAGTACAAAGCGGCCCAGGTGTAGTACACGCAGTGACTGTGTGCACAGAGGGTGACGCAGCGTCCGAGGTGACTATCCGCGACTCACTTACCGCGTCTTCTGGGACAGTTATCGCCTCGATCAAAACCGACGTAAAGGGGACGTACATTTTTGACGCGCAATTCGTCACAGGACTGTCCATAAATATAACAGGAACAACAGCGCCAAAAATCACAGTATCGTATCGCTAATGCGCTACCTAGCAATACACCACACCGCGGTATCGCGCGAGAGGCAACGCGTGCAACTGTATGCCGTGAACCGCTACCACGAGCAAAAGTGGGGCATGCGGTCGTCCCTAGGGTGGTACGTCGGCTATAACGACTTTATCGACGTGAGTGGTATACTCACCCACACAAGAGAATGGGGCGAGGAGACGGTGGCGGTGCAAGGGCACAACTGTGACGTGCCGGAGCGGTGCGACACCATAAGTGTTTGCATCGCGGGGAACTTCAATCGCGAGCTGCCCGTGGATATGCAGATATGGACATTGCGAAACTACATAGCGAAAGTGCGCGCGAAGTACCCAGGCATACGGGTGGTGTTCCACCGCGACCTCCAGCCGAATAGAACGTGTGCGGGGATGTTGTTCACCGATGAGTATCTGCGCCGCCGCATTCTCCAAGAAGGGCTGCAGAGGGACGACCCCGTGGATGAAGAGAAAGAAAAAGAAATATCCCAGCACTCCCATATCTCCGATACGGTGCGCGCGCTCCTCCCCTTTTATCGCCTCCTTTTGGCGAAATTAAAAATTAAAAAATAAATATGTACATCACTCTCGTGGATATAGTTATGGGGTCGGTGGTCACATCGCTCCTCGCGCAGGTGATAAAAATGTACATCGCGCCGAAGGGAAGATTCTACGTTCATCTCACCGTGTTCGCTATAGCCCTGGCGCTTGCGGTAATCTCCGCCCTCGCGTCATACTCAGCCAGCTTTGCCGACCTCTTGAGGATCGCGGCCGGAGTATTTGCGGGCGCGATTGCCACTTACGAAGTCCTCCTAAAAAAATTGCTCAAGGATGAGGTATAAGGCATACTACCCCCGCGCCTCTCTGGCGTTCATGTTTTCCACCCCCTTTACGGGGGGTGGTTTTTGTTGCGTGGTATGAAGGTGGGGATAACTAGCTTGCGAGAATAAAAGTATTTATCTATAGTATAGACATGGAGGCGGTCTCCTCCAGAAATTAAAAAACAAAAAACATGAGAGAAAAAAACATATGCCCGCGGTGCTCCGGATACGGTGAGGTGCTCACCTACGCCGAGGGCGACTGCGAGGCGTGGGGGAAGTGCCCCGATTGCGGGGGCACCGGGGAAGTAGGGGCTTATCGGCTAACCCCGTTCAAACATGAAACCGCGCGACAAGCGAGGTAGGTACATTAGCCGCTATGCCGCGGAGCGCGCCGAGGAGCGCGCCCGCAGGCGGCCAAAGAGGTACGTTGTCTTTATGCTGGTGGGCTGGGCCGCGCTGGTGGGCGCGGCGGGAATGCCCGAGGATGAGCCGCCGGCCGTGTGCGGGCTGGACGCGGTGGTGTGTCCCGATGAGCCGGACACTCCCGCATGGCCCGCTGAGGAGCTTACCCCCGCGGACAGGGCGGTAAGGGACATACCGCACTCTTCTCCGACCACCACGGCGAGAATACGACTCCTCTATGCGATAGGGGGCGAGCTTGCGGACGAGATGGCGCGCACCATATGGTGCGAGACGCAGTGGTACAACGTCCGTTCGTTCGCCCCCTATCCCGACGGGAGAAGGGAGGAGAGCTACGGATTGGCACAGATACACCTGCCCGACCACGACGTGACGGTGGAGCAAGCCATGACACCGGAGTTCGCGTTCCGGTGGATGCTTGACAACTGGGACACGGCGAAGTGGTACGGGTATGACCGCGAGAGCGAGCGGTGCACGAACGGGGTTCCAGAGTACTGGTGAAACCCCCGTGAAACGCGGAAAGAGAAGAGTAAAGTATAATCATGGGCAAAACCGCCGCACAGCTAAAAAAGGAGCTTGACAGGACGTTTTCGGTTTTTATCCGTGTGCGCGACTCGCGCCCGAATGATACCGGAAGATGTTGTACCTGCGGGACACCCATACACCACTGGCTTGACGCTGAAGCGGGCCATTATATTAGCCGCACCTACACCGCCACACGCTGGGACGAGCGCAACGTACACCTCCAGTGTGTAGCGTGCAATCGCTACCACGGCGGTTCGCCACATCAGTACAGGGATTTTCTTTTGTTTCGCTACGGCGAGGAGGTTGTGGCGGAGCTGGAGCGCAAAAAAAACGAAGTGGTTAAGCTTGACACGCAGTGGCTGGAAGCGAAAATCCTTTTGTTCAAAAGAAAAACAAATGAAATTTTTGGCAAAAGTTAAAGAGGACGGCGGTATCATTTTCACCTCGGACTACACGAGGACGCAGTTTCTCGACTACTGCAAGAAAAACGCGGGGAAATTCGTGGAGATTATCCCCAGAGAAAAAATAAGCAAGAACAAGCGCAGGTTTTTTGAGGGCGCCATAGTGCCTACTTACTGCTGGTGGCACGAGAAATTAGACCACCGCAACCGCCAACACCGAGAAATGGTGCGCGAAATGTTCAAGGTGGAATTCAACGGAACGTGGATTAAGGGCATTTGGGACGAGCCGCGCAAGATACCGCAGAGCACTGCACGGTTAAGCAACGCGCAATTCGCGGAGTTTATCGAGCGCGTGCTGGCATATTTTGACGAAAACGGCATACCCCGCCCCGATCCCGCACTCTACAAGAAATGGGAAGACACGGCACTGACGAGCGATGACTATTTTGACTGGCTGGAGGAGAATAATTTACGTCCGGACGGCAGAATGCTAAAAGGCGCCTGAGGCGCCCCTAGCAACTAACGGTAACCTGTAGTTTCTGCTTTAAGAATACAAAACCACCCAAGAAATGCAAGCACTTGACTTTATAGTGCGGGATTTGGTAGCATACTTATGCCCTCACGGGCGGCAAGGACAGCGAAGAACCAGCCCACAGGATACGCGATAAATCCCCTGTGGCGTGGGCTTGTGTTCTGTGCACGAGTCCTTGCCACAGGGGGTTTTTATTTTTTAACCGCTTTATTATGTCGAAATTAAGGGTACAGAAATGTTACGGCGTAGCGCCAAGTGCATTATTGAACCGCCCCGACCTATCGCTGAAGGCAAAGGGGCTTTTTGTTTTCCTGCAAAGCAAGCCAGAAAACTGGAGTTTTAGTGTGGAGCGGATAGCCAAACAAACAAAAGACGGCAAAGACTCAGTGCGGGGTGCGATAAAAGAGCTGGAAACTGCTGGATATTTGAGGCGAACACCGGTGAAAAATAAAGACGGGAGGTTCGATGGTTATGATTATATTTTGGCGGAAACACCGCCGTCTGAAAACTCGCCGACGGTGGCGGCGATGACGGTGAACACCGACACCCTTAATAAGAAAGAGAATAGTAAACAAGATATAGTAAAAAAGACAGTAGTTACTACTGCCGCGCAGAGCGCGGCGGGGCACCCCTCAATCGTAAAAATCATAGATGCTTTTGGCTTTAATCCCTCGCATCGGCGATGGTACGCAAACAAAACACAACGCCAAGCCGCTGGCGACCTTGCGGCTGCCTACGGAGAGGAACAGGTGCTAAAAGTTATAGAGTTGCTGCCGCGAACAAACAAAATCCCCTACTTCCCCGTGATATCCACCCCCCTGCAACTTCTCACCAAATGGGACGCCCTTGTTGCGGCGTACATACGCGAAAAGCACAAAGCCAACAAAAAAATTAGCAACCAATCCATAGTCCTATGACCTTCTTCAAGGTGTGCATAGACCGCAACTGCATTCCCCTCAACGAAGGAGAAGCTGAAAAAATCATTGAGGCAAAGCATAGGGGCGAAACCTTTATCGTCCTTGCGCGCGGCGCCTTTGATTTAAGGAGTCTTTTCGTGATCGTCCCCGATGAAAAAAGGGAGAGAGAATACCGAACCGCGAGCCGCTGGGATAAAAAAGACCTACTCTCTCTACCGGACGCGTTCAAAACGCTCCGCGAAAAATTAACCAAAGCGATAACTTTGCGAAAATGAAATACACAAAACAACAACTTGCTGAGTTTTGGGAGGAGCTGAAACCCTACATGGCAGCAAAAAACAGCGGCAAGCTTTTAACACAGGAGGGGCAATTGCGCTACCTGCGCGATCGTGGAGTGGTGAGATTACACGGTGACACCTTTTCGGTTATCTGCGAGGTGGTGGACGGCAAGACAGACTGTTCGCGTTTTGCGAAGGAAGTGGAAAAACTTTCCGCCGTGTTTGCGTGGCGCGCGCCGATAGATTATGCGCGGAGAAAAGAGCTGGAGGAGCTGGACGAAAAACTTGACAGCACGCTCAAAGGAGTGTCGTAACTAATGGGCGACTTGACTGGCTCGTAAAAGCGTTTATGATATAGCTATGCCAGAAAAGGATAAGTATTACACCCCCTTTGCCCTGCGGCGCTTCCGCCTTCGGGACAAAGAGGGTTGCCTCCTCACCCACCACAGGATTTACGCCTTGGTGCGCGAGGGGAAATTATCAGCCCTGCGCCTGCACGAGGGCGCGCGCTCGCCTTTTTTAATCAAAGGCGGAGATATTATTAAGCTAACTAAATAACATGGAAAAAAACATGAAAAAAACGCTCTGGGGGGCACTGTTGGAGTTCCAAAAACACTGCGACCTCATCGTAGAAATGGACAAAGAGGTCGCTTTCGGCAGCACCAAATACCGTTACGCATCTTTCGCCAACATACTGAAAAAAATCAAGAAGCCGCTGAATGACGCTGGACTAACGTACCGCCAGCAGATAAAAGACGGCATGATCGTAACCATCATCACCCACGCCGAGACTGGAGAGTCTTTTGCGGGGGTGCCCGTCCCCATACTCCCCGATTTTAAGAATTACACGGGCAAAATGCAGGAATTGGGCGCGAGGATTACCTACGCGCGAAGGTACTCGCTGGTGACCACTCTGGGGGTTGTCGCCGATGAGGATATTGACTCGCCCGATGTGGTTAAAAAAGAGAAGGTGAAAATAAGCAACGCAAAGCCAAAGAAGGCAATGTTTGAGACCGTCATAGACGGCATAAAAAACACCAAGACGGAGGAGGACTTGGAGAAAAAAAAGAAATTCCTCCTCAAAGAACTAGAGAAGGCAGAGAGCGGTGGAAAATCGTCCATGGGACTCACCAAGGGACAAATTGAGGAAGCATTGGAATTGGCAGAAACGATAATTGTTTAAGTATGTTCTATCACGACGTAAAGCCTCACATATCTCCATCGGCGTACCAACTATGGCGCACACGCAAGTCCGAGTTTGTCGCACGCTACTTTGAGGGCAAAAAAACGTTCGTTACGAGGCAAATGGAGGCTGGGAAGAACATCCACTCCCTGATAGAGGGCGGCTTTATCTCACTTCCCACGTGCGAGAAAAAAGAAAAAACCATTATCAAAAAAATAGGCAAGTACACATTACTCGCGATTCCGGATGCGCACAAAAACGGGGCGTTCTACGAGTACAAGACAGGCAAGAGCAACAAGTGGAACGAGGAAGTGGTGCACTCGGACCACAAAGTACGCGCAACCGCACTGGCGGTGCAGGGGAAAGGGCCGGTAGAGTGCTCTTTATTCTGGGTGGAGACCCAAGATAACGAGGGAGAAATTGTCGCCACGGGACATGTGGAGGAAATTCGCGTAACATTCTCCACCCAAGACCTCAAAGAAACCAAGGAGGACGTTTTGGCCGCCATAGAGGAGGTGAATATCGCCTACGACGCAGGTTGTCCCTTCGCGGAGGAAGAGGTTGCGGAATACGAGCGGCTTCTGCGAGAGAAACAAGAGATAGAGGACAAACTCCATGGTATGCACGAGGAGTTTGAAGCAAGAATGGAATTCATGGGGACGGAACGCGTATCTCTCCCGTTCGGCACGTTCTTCTTCACGGAACGCAAAAAATACGAGTACCCAGAAGCGATACAAGCCATTCTTGCGGACGCACAGAAAAAAAAGAAGGAGTGGGAGAAAACAGCACTACCTATTATTCAAAAAACTTTAACTTTCAGGAAAAATGGATAAAACAGAAAAAGCTGCCGCCGTTCTCATCGCGGGATTCGCAACCCTCGACACGGTGGAAGAGACAAGCGAAGAAAAATTGCGCGAGATAAAAAGCCTTGCTGGCAATAAACCCCTACCGAAGTTTGTCGTCACGGAGAACTTTTTGCACGGTGCCGAATTTGGCTTTTTGAGTGCCGCCGCCTTGATTGCGGAAAAATTAAAAGGAGAAGACCTGGCAAAATACGTCGCACAAGCCGCAAGCTACCGCATGGCTAAAAACGCACTAAAACATGAAATGCCTAGCATGTAGTGTAGAAATAGAGCGCGGCATACCGCAATCACCACGGGTGCATAACTGTGGGATACGCACGATACGGAAACTCATCCCCCCCTGCGAAAAGGACGTGAAACTTGTACTCACTGACACGCGCATAAAATACTGCAACACTCCCACCAAACCCTATACCTGCCACTATTGCGGCAGGGAGGTCGTTAGGGTAATAAGCGTAAAAAACGCCGAGTGCTGGGAGTGTAAGATTAAAAATAAAAAGCGGTACGCTCAAATTAGCTACCGCAGAAAAAAGAAAAGAGAAGAAATGCGAGACGCGCAACGGTTTACCCACCTTAAAAAAAAGTAATATGCAAAACATAAAAGCACCCCTTATAACGATTACCACGACCTACGCCATCGGCTTTTTTGATGGCGCGCTAAGTCTTGGTTTTAGCGATGGCGTCTACACACTCCTTGGCTTGATTACCCTCGGCGCACTCGTTTGGGCGTGGGTCGTCTACTGGCAAAGGGTAATAGACTAGCATGTTCGAGAATCTCACCAAAGAACAAGAGGCGATGATGATCCCCTTCCGAGAGAAATGGAAGGCGCGCATTTTGCGCACCGAGAAAACGGATGAGGAGATAAAACAGGGGATAAAAAATCTCTACAAAACGTGCGGCATGGATGAGCCAGTTGTGTTTATCATGGATTCGCCGCTTAGGTGCCAAGTTATGGCGAAAATCTTAAAAGGAATCGTCGAGGATAACTCCCCGAAGAACATCGGGAACAACATCTGGGAGATCATCTGGGAGAACATCAGGGACAACGTCTGGGAGAACATCAAGGAGAACATCGGTGAGAACATCAGGGACAACGTCTGGGAGAACATCGGGGAGAATATGGAATACCATGCGTGGAACGAAGCGGCGTCCACACATTGGTATGTTCACCTTTTGTTCTTTTACGAAGCGAACCTCTTGCCGGAGAATAGATACGCAAGAACCCTGCGCGAGTACATAGATAACGTCATAGACGCATGGGCATGCATTTACTTTGAGCGGGTCGCCATTGTCAGCCGAAAGCCGACGGTATACATGAATGACGCGGGGAGATTGCACCACGACAAACTGCCCGCGGTAGAATTTCCCGACGGATATGCCCAGCACTACCTCAATGGGGTGTATTTCCCGCGAGAGCTCTGGGAGCGCGTCACCAGCGGTTCTATGCCGTTTGATGAGATACTCGCCATAGAAGACACCGACCAAAGAACCCAAGCCATGCTTTACGCGGACGTGGATAAGTTTATCGCGCACGCAAAAGGGGAACTTCTAGACGAGTACGAAAAAATCGCGGTGGACGGCTCGGTGGTAAACTATAAGCTCTACCGCTTCCCAAGGGGTGACATCTTCACCGAAGACGCCTACTACTGCCTGTTCACGTGCCCCTCAACGGGGAAGAAGCACATGGAGGGCGTGGAGGTAAGCAAAACCGTGCCCGAGGCGATGGCGTGGGCGGAGGACATAACTGAAGAGGAATGGAAAGCGAGAGTACCACTGGTGCATGAGGTATGATAATATGATTAAGATGAAGCCACAAAGGGGAGTGCCCTGCGGGGCAGAGGAAGCGGTTGCGGTGAACCCCCGTATCAGTTAACTGGTGCGGGGGTTTTGCGTTATCGCAAAAAGCTCTTTGACAATTAGGAGAAAGCTCATGAAAAACCTGCGCCGCGCCCGCAGGGAAAGACGCGAACGCGAAGATGTCCGCGCCACGCGGCGCGGGCTTGCGGAAGCGCTGGACCGCATCGAGGAGCTCGAAACGCACCTCGCGGCGGTCAGGAAACTGCGGGGCGCAAAAAAACCCCGCTACTCCATCAAACCGAAGGAGCGAGCGGGGACGTCCGAGGCGGTGGCGTTCGCCATGGCAACGGACTGGCACATCGGCTCGGTAATCAAGCCCGAACAGGTGAACGGGAAGAACGAGTACAATGTGCCCATCGCCCGCGCGAGAGCGCGAAGGTTCTTCGAGCGGGTGGTGAAGCTCACCACCAAGGAACGGCAAGACGTGAAAATTCACGAACTCGTGCTGTTCCTCGGCGGAGATTAACATTAGGTCTCCTAATCCCCTCAAATTCGGCGAACATCCCAATGCCGAAAGGTAATGGACAACGCCGAGCCAAGCCGCTGTTGCGGAAGGTGTAGAGACTGGACGGGGGGATGCCCGTGTGTGCCCTTCGATGGCAAGCATTGATGGGACACAAAAAATGCCGAAAGTGTAACTATATCAACAACATACAACCCGTTTATGCTCCATGTAACTCAAAAAAGTGGACGCGGGTTATTAAGGGCAAAGGCACAGTCCGAGCTGCATAGGAATATGCAGAGCGTGGCAGAAATGACCACGCCCCCGAAAGGGAGTAACAAAAAAGCTAATAGACGGCTGGCTCAGAGAAGACCAGCAGGACAACGACCCAGCGGGTCCAATGAAGCAAGCGGTCATCGCTCAGGAGCTTATCGAGGAAGGACTCGCCTACCTAACTCCGCACTATGAGCGCTTGACAATTGTGGGAAAAGATGGGAATCATTCCCGAATTACCCGCAAGCTTAACCACAATTCCCGCGTGGGCAATGCGCTGGAGTGGTACATGTACCACAATCTTGCGCAAAGGAACCCAGAACACAACTGGGTGCTGGAAGAGGGCCTGCTCACCTACATAGACGTGCTCGGCTACCGAGTGCGCTGCATGCACGGTGACATGATCCACTTCGGTGGTGTCAATGGGTTCTATACCTACCTGCACCGCCGTATCTTCCAGTGGGACAAGGCAATGGAGGCGGACTTGACCATTCTTGGCCACCTCCACAGTTACTGCCCCAACAGGCGGTATGTGGTGAACGGCTCCTTGGTCGGGTACTCTCCCTTCGCGGTGTCCTTGGGTGCGCTCTACGAACCCCCCATACAAGCGTTTTTCTTGCTGGACAAGAAGCGCGGGGTGTCCGTAACCATCCCCATCTTGGTGGAGGAGTGATGGAAGACAAAATCGCGCGATATGCCGCCTTGCGCGGCATGTCCGTGCAATCCCTCTTCCGCGCGGCGTGTGCGTGGGCGCATCGGCGTCCTCTGCATGCGCTCGCGGATGCGGACTACCACACCTACATCTGGTCGGGTGTGGTGCCGCACTACGTCATCGGCTACATGAGGAGAACTGGCGATGAGTGAAATCGTCATCAAGTACGCTTTCAGTGTCGGGAGAACCTCCCACGAGGTGTTTTTGGAGGCGCACGCGAAGTACGCGCCGAAAACGCCAAGGTGGAAGGTGGAAGCGCGGTACGCGCACTTCGTGAAGACGGGGCGCGCGCCGCGCTGTGTTCTCCGCCACGTTCTGGAGGAATACCGTGGATGACGTCCTCGCGTTCCTCATCACCTGCAGCGGCCTTTTCGTCGCCTTGGGTTTTGTGGTCCTCGCGTTCTGAAAGGAGAGGCACAATGGTGAAACTGCGCATGGTGGGGTGGCTGGCGCTGGCGGTGGTCGCCCTCGTGGTCGGCTGGAGTGAAGCAACCACGCTTTACTTCGCCGACACCACTCCCATCACCAATATCATCTTGGTGGTGGGCGCGGTCGGGGTCTGGGACGCCTTCCGCGAGAAGACGGAGCAGGCCCTCTGGGCACAAAACGCAGCAGTGCGGCTCGGTTTGTTCGGCACGCTCTACGGCTTCTTCGTTGCCCTCTACGGGCTGAAGGACGTGGAGCTGTCGCTGGACAACGTGGCGGCGGTGCTCCAGTCCGTCACGGACGGCATGGGTATCGCCATCACCACCACCCTCGCGGGTTTGGTGGTGGCCATCTTGCTCTCGCGGCTGCGGCTGGAAGCAGAGGAGTGAAGTGATGCGTTACTACGGGTATCTTGGCGAAATCCTCTGGAAGACCACCTCCTTCGTGGCGGCGTTCAATTTAGGGTGGATTTACGCCACGCCAGCCCATCTGCCTCCGTGGTGGATACTCGCCACACCCCTTGTCCTTGGGCTGCTTGCCTACGCCTGCAAGCGCAAGGATGAATCGGGGAAGGGGGCGAAAGAATGAGGGCGGTATTCGCCTTTATTCTCTCCGTCATGGCGGCGTACCTTGTTATAGCGGGGGTGACCTCACCCCTGTACTTCGGCAGGGTGCCCGCCTCCTTCTTCTTTCTCCCGCTCTCGTTCTTCGCGGTCGCCGCCCTTTTGTGGTGGTGGGAGTGGAGAACCCCGAGAGATTGGGGGGAACCGTAAGGAGAGTGCCATGAAGAAGCGCCAAGAGGCGGAAACGCCTCTGACCGACCTCGCGATGACGATGGCGATGGGGTTCCTGACCCTGCTCATCGTCCTCCTCGCCTTCATCGGATCCTTGAAAAAGGACACCGATGAGCGCAAGAAGGTCGGTACCCTGTCCGCGCGCTTGACGTGGGCGGACAAGGTAGACGGAAAATGCTGGGACCAAGACCTCGACCTCTGGGTGATGAAGCCCGACGGGGAAAAGGTCGGCTACTCCAGCAAAGTCAAGGGCGGCGCGGCTCTGGACTATGACGACCTCGGCCTCCCCAACGACACCACGTGCACCAACATGGAGTTTTGGGCGGACCGGTCGGCGACCGACGGGCGGTATGTCTTTACCGTCCACTGGTACAGCAAGCAGAGCCAAGCCGCTCCCGCAGAGGGGCGCGTCATCGTCGTCTTTCAACCGGTGAAAAAGAACGTCCGCGAGGTCGTGTGCGACCGGACGGTCAAACTTCGCTACAAGAAAGACGAACAGATGGTCTGCGCCGTTACCCTGAAGGACGGACAGGCGTTCGATGTGGACACCACGTCCGACTTCACCGTGCACGGGAGGTACTGATGTACGTACTTCTGGCTACCGTCACAGCGGTCATCGTGGCCTGCGGCGTCCTCGTGACGTACCGCAGGTGGCTGCCGGCCGTTGTGCTCGTGCTCTACACTGCGGCGTTCGGCGCATGGGTGGGCGGCTTATCGTTCCGCTCCTACCCTCTGCCCGCGCCGCAGGCGGTCATGGACAAGCTGCTTCAAAAGAAGTGGAACCTGCTCTACGGCCGTATCATCAACGAGGTGGCGTATGTCCTCACAGAGGATGACCCGCCGCGCCTCTTTTCCCTCACCATGAGGGACGAGGATGAACGCAAGCGGGTGCGCGCCATCTTCGAGGGCATGAGCAAGGGCATGGCCGCGTCACTCATCCTTCGGGGCGGTACCTACCGTATCGAGGGGAAGTGGTCGCCTCCACCGTCCGTCTCTGACGAGACGAAAGATGGTGACGGGTGAGCGGTGCGAGCAGTGCCGCAAGGCGGTGCTGCTCTGCCCGTTTTCGTGGAGCGGACTAAGGTTCTGTTCCATGGTATGCCTCTGTCGCTACTACTGGAGGGCAAAATGGCTCTAGGGAGAAGGAAGCATGACTACATGCTCATCACCTACCTCACGGAGCACAAATGCTCCGCCAAGGAGGTGTTCCTTCGGGCGTGGAACAAGGCAACAGGTCGCGCATACGACCTCGTACCTCACACCCACCACGCGAAATGGGTGAAGTACCACGGAGAGGAGCTTCCCCCCTATGTCAAACGCTTTCTGGAGAACGAAACATGCTCACGTGTGTCTCGCTGGCCGTCGCTCTCGCGGTAGCGAACGCTGCCGCGTACGATCCTACTGTCGGAGAGCGTGTCGCAAGCACTGCCGTATCCCTCGGCAAGTGCGCGCGTACCGGCGAAATCGCCGAAGGCGAAATCGTCGTGCAGCTCGACAGCAAAGAGCAAAAAAACGTGATGCTTGTGGTGAGAAAGGTGCTCGTCTGGAACGGCACCGAGTACCGCCCCTTCTTCACGGTGGATGCGGTGAGGTTCTTCGCCGTCTGACTGTTCTTTCCAACAGTTCTTTCTTTTACCCCCGTCTTTATGGCGGGGGTTATTTTTGACATACTGATGGCGATGGCGCCAAGCCGCCCATCCGCCGCAGGGCAGCACCGCTTGGGGCTAATACAGACAAAACGCCCGTAGTGGGCTTTTGTTGTGGATTTTTTATGGTATATTACATATATTATCAATATACAAACTAATAACATGGAAAAGCCTACAGAGGCGCCGAGCGGCGCAGATAAACTACTAAGGATCGCTATTGAACACAGAAACTTCCGTCGGGCGTCCGGAAGAAAAAGCGCGGAGATTACACGCGATGCAGCGCTCTTCACCGCATACCTCCTACGAAGAGAAATCTCATGGAACGAATATGTAAGGACACTCATAGATTATAGGCATATCCCCAAAGTGAGGGGAACTTCGGAGTACACGTTTTTCGCGCGCGCAGTAAAGTACCTCCTTGAACACGACATGATTGAGGTTCTAGTCAAAAAATAGTACCCTATACACAGAAACGAAAGTTACCTACCTGTTCTTTCCGCGGGGAGCTGCGCAACACTCTCCGCGGTGCCGGCGCGCAGAGCTCCCGCCCGCCCGTAAGCTGGTACCAGCGGTGGTGTGTGTAGGGATGGAGGCGCAACTCCTCTTGCCGGCGTATGCGGGGTTTAACCTCTACGCCGTTGATTCCAAACTTTTTAGAAAAATGAAAATGCGGGTAACATTACTGAGTGGTGATGCGGGTAGTGTGTTGAAAACACTGCCGAGCGAAAGTGTTGATTGTGTCGTTACCTCACCCCCTTACTGGGCACTGCGTGACTATGGTGTTTCAGGACAGCTAGGGGTGGAGCCGGACTTCCGAGGTTATTTGAGGAATCTGTGCAGAGTTTTTGATGAGGTAAAAAGGGTATTAAAGAAAGAAGGCACCTGCTGGGTTAATTTGGGGGATACTTATTGCGGCAATAAGGCAGGGAAAACGGACAATAAGGTGTGTGATTATCTGAAAAAAACAAGCAAAAAGATAAATAAAACAAAGGACCCCGTAATTAAAGAAAAATCATTACTTCAGATTCCATCCCGCTTCGCAATAGAAATGACGAATCGAGGGTGGATATTGCGTAACGAAATTATTTGGTACAAGCCAAACGCAATGCCAAGCAGTGTCAAAGACAGATTCACTGCTGATTATGAAAAATTGTTCTTTTTCACTAAAGCGAAGAAGTATTATTTTGAGCAACAATTTGAACCGCTCTCCGAGGCATCGCTAAAAGATTTGTTCGGGAGTAAATCTTTTAGAAATAAGGGGAGCAACAATGCCTATGTGTGCCCGGGTGAGGGGAGGG
>Ga0256839_1002421_pt1 | contig 20795 bp, 17 predicted proteins | sample 354166metaG_FD_185968 | JGI IMG/M metagenome (GOLD analysis project Ga0256839, IMG submission 185968) | Hydrothermal vent microbial communities from Mid Atlantic Ridge, Atlantic Ocean - 354-166 | ecosystem: Environmental > Aquatic > Marine > Hydrothermal vents | place: Atlantic Ocean: Mid... | reverse complement strand
GCAAAGGCCGCGGCGATGGGGGCCAACATCACATAGGCGCCCATCTTGATGGCAAAGGCCGTGCCCAGCACCAGCCCTGCATCTTCGCCGGCAATCTGCCAGGCCAGAAGGCCAAGGGCGACCGTGGCAAGGCCGGTGCCGATCAGCGCGATGATCTGCGCGCCAAAAAGATGGCGGTAGGTGCGGTTGGCAAGAATTTTCAGCATGGCGCGCCTAAAGCAGTTTCGCCAGTGCCCGCAGCTCGGCAATGTCGTCCTTGTCTCCAGCGCCCAGGCAATGGTCGATATGATCGTGGATCAGGGTGCGTTTTGCCGCGGTAAGAGCGCGCTCCACGGCCTGTAACTGGGTGGCAATCTCGGTGCAGGGCCGGCCGCTCTCGAGCATCCCGATCACATGGTGCAAATGGCCGTCGGCGCGTTTCAGCCGCTTTATCAGCTCTGGATGGGTTGCGTGCAGATGTGGTTTTGTCATATAGAAAGCTTATCCCCCCGGGGGGGATAAGGCAAGAGGCAGGCCGAATCGGAAAAGCAGGAGCCGTATTGAGCAGGGTATTTTTCATATTTGCGATATCTTTGCTTGTGTTGGGATCGTTCGGCGCACCGCTTTTGCCTGTTCAAGCGGAATCCCGGATAGTGTCAGAGCACAGTGACGGGCATGTTCATGATCAGGGGCCGGTTGCGGGCAAGGTTGATCATGCGCACGACACCGGAAATCAAGAACCGCAAAACCCGGCTGTCCTGCTCTCTCAAACATGGGCGGATCCCGCCATGTCGGCCGAACATCCAGGGCTGATGCTGATTTTCCGATCCGGTCATCTGCCTGATGGCCCGAGCCGTCCTCCGCGAAGGGTTTGAAGCTGATTTCTCCGTTTTCCGGCTTCCCTTTTTGCAAGGACTTCAAATGAGACGACACATACAATACCGCGCCTTGCGTGCGGGCACCCGCCCCCCAGCGGGCCTGCTGCTCGTGTTTGCGGCAATCTTCACCCTTTGGGCCGACGCCGCACTCGCCCATGCGGTTACACTGGGCGACAAGGGCTATATCCAGGAGGTCACGGGGGTGAACCTCATCCCCTTCCTCTATCTCGGGGCCAAGCACATGGTCACCGGCTATGACCACATCCTTTTCCTGTTGGGGGTGATCTTTTTCCTTTACGGGATGAAGAATATCGCCATCTATGTCAGCCTGTTCGCCATTGGCCACTCGACAACCATGCTGGCCGGGGTCTGGTTCGACTTTGGCATCAACGCCTACATCATCGATGCGATTATCGGGTTTTCGGTCGCCTATAAAGCGCTGGATAATCTCGGGGCTTTCCAGAAATGGTTCGGCGTTCAGCTCAATACCAAGGCTGCGACGCTGATATTCGGCTTTCTGCATGGCTTTGGCCTGGCCTCGAAGATCATCGATTACGACATCTCGCCTGACGGGCTGTTGCCCAACCTGATTGCGTTCAACGTCGGGGTCGAGATCGGCCAGCTTCTGGCCCTTGCCGCGATCCTTGTGGTGATGACGCGCTGGCGTGCCACCGCCTCGTTCGCGCGCCAGGCCTACGGCGCGAATGTCCTTATGATGAGTGCCGGCTTTGCCCTGATGGGCTTACAAATTGTCGGCTATTTCACCACCTGAACTTCTGGAGCATTCCAATGAAACAAACGAATAATATTCACAACACCCCGGCTGCACCGTTGCGCGCCGAACCACGCCATCATCCAAAGCCTAATACGACCGGTCACATAAAGGGGGTCGAGGCGACTTCGAGCGGTCTTATCCGGGCAACCATGGGATCTGCCGCCGCCGCAGGCGCGGTCCTTGTCTTCTTCTGGCTACCGGCCGAATACGGGATCGACCCGACCGGCATCGGAGGCATCCTCGGCCTGACGGAAATGGGCGAGATCAAGCAACAGCTCTACGATGAGGCGGCGGCCGAAGATGCCGCCCTTGGTGTAGCAGCGACAATCGCACCTGCCGTCGCCACCGGAACAGATCCGGCCATATCGGTCCGGCTCGATGCTATCGAAATGCAGCTTGCGGCGATTGTCGCAGTGATCGGTGCCGACAGCCGGACTGTGCAAGAGCGTCCGGCAGAACCGGTGGCGCTTGCGCCTGCAACCGCGGTCGACCCCACACTCGTTGCGCCAGAATGGCGGGATGAGGTGAGCTATTCGCTCGCCCCCAGTGAGGGGGTGGAAATAAAGCTTGTCATGGAGGAAGGTGCGCAGGCCACGTTTGAATGGACCGCGAATGGTGCGGTGCTTAACTTTGACACCCATGGCGATAGCAACGGGCAAAATGTCACCTATGAACGGGGGCGAAGCGCGCCCGGGCAACAGGGCACGTTGACAGCCGCCTTCAGCGGCAATCACGGCTGGTTCTGGCGCAACCGGACTGACGCCCCGGTAAGCTTGAATCTGCGAACCCGCGGCGCGTATAGCGAAATGCGGGCACCGTGATACTTGTGCAGCATACATACAGCCGTGTGGGCAGAGCCGGACGTTCCATGACCTGCGTATCTCATCTACAGTGGTGGAGCGAACCCGACGTGCCCCGCTGGATATTCTATCGGAAACGGGCATGCCGTCGGAGGCAATGAGTAGAGAGGCGTAGTGTAAAGTAGACCGTAGATCCTGCCAGCCACGGGGATTCAATGTCAGCCATTTGAAAACACTGCGGCCTCTTGTTCGGCCCATGGCAAGGATACGGCATCAATCAGATCAATGATCCTGACGGCCGGTATCTCCTGTTTCACCATCATGCGCTCGATGACTGCGGGCGCAAGGTAGGCAAGGCGGATTTGGCGGCTGATATGCCGATCAGCCAGCCCTGCATCGGCAGCGAGATCGCTGATCGTGTTCGCCTCTCCGGTTTCCAGTTTCCGCCGCCATTCCCAAGCACGGGCCAAAGCGCGCAGGATGTGGGGGTCCTGCTGGCGGTCTTCGGCATCGAGCCGGTTCTCGGGCGGCAGGATCTGGGTGCGGCCGTTGCGGCGACGGTATTCGAGGGGGACGAAAATGCGGATGGTGTCTGGGGTGGTCATGCGTTTGCCTCCTGCCCAGTCATCAATTCGCGGGCCAGCCCTTTCAGGCCGTCGGCCCGCAGGTCTATCGCCAACCCTGCGCCGGTGACGGTCACGCGTTGCACCAGAAGCTGAACAATGCGGGCGCGCTCATTATGGAAAAGCTGCGTCCAGAGGTTGTCGAAATCCTGCAAGGCGGCAGCGGCTTCATTGGTGTCGGTGCGTTTGCCCAGTTCGGTTGCCGTTCGGGCGGCAATTTCGGGGGACCGCAGGACACGGCGCAATTCGCGCACTACCGCCGCTTCGACCATACCGGCGGCAAGGCGCTGTGGCGCGGCCGAGGGTTGGGTCGATCCGCTGAAGGACATTCAGGCGCAATTGCTCGGGATCGAAGCGGGGTTGATGTCGCGGCGCAAGGCGGTTGAGGCTACCGGTTACGATATCGAGGAAATCGACCGCGAGAACGCGGCGGATGCCAAGCGGGCTGCAGATCTGGGCCTGCATTACAGCACCAGCCCCGGCGAGACGCAGGGGCCGCGGGCGACGCCCGTGAAACCCGCTGACCCCGAAGAAAAGCAAACGTAGCAAAGGAACCACCATGAAAAACTGGTATTCGATCTGCGCCCTGAACGAGGGTGCGGAAATCTCGATCTATGACGAAATCGGCGCTTACGGTGTCTCGGCCAAGGCCTTTCTGGCCGACCTCGGCAAGCTGCCGGACAAGGCCCCGCTGACGCTCAGGCTCAACAGCCCGGGCGGATCGGTCTTTGATGCGGTGGCGATTTACAATGCCCTGCAACGCCATGCGGGCAAACACTCCATGCACCTGCAAGGCGCGGCGTTTGATATTTCCATGGCCAACCATGATCCAGAGAGTTTTGAAACGGCGGCGCGCGCCATCGGCTTCACCGGCTTCGGCTTCTATCCCCGCCAGAACTTTATGCACATCGACATCGGCCGCGCCCGCCAGTGGGGTGACCCGTTTCCGCCGCGCGCCACTCGCGGTGGTCGCACCATTCGCAATGGTCGCACCACACGGTTTGCCCCCGAGCCGCCACGCCTGCGCGAAAGCCTGGCAGAATCCCGCACCATGAAAGGTGGCGGCGCTGCCGGTGTGGCCACCATCGGCGCGGCGGGCGTAGAGGTGGTGCAGCAGGCCGTCACCGACACCCAATTCGCCCTCCAACCGCTGATCCCGTATCTCGATACACTGCGCTGGTTGTTCATCGCCGTCGCCCTGATCGGCATCGGAACCACCATCTACGCCCGTTGGAACGACTGGCGAAAGGGTCGCCGCTGATGGGCGCGCTATTCACATGGATCACCGGCAGCCGCCTGGCTCTGGCTGTCGGAAAGTGGGCCGCCATCGCCCTCACAATAACCCTGTTCCTCCTGTCCCTGCGCCGCTCCGGCGAGCGTGCGGGGCGGCTGGCGGAACGCATTGAAAATCGGGAGAAAACCAATGAAATCCAGCGCCGAATGCTTGAGGCCACGACTCGCCGCCCTCGTAATCGCAACGAGCTTGCTGAGCGCCTGCGCGACGGTGAGTTCTAAGCCGGTGATCGGTGTGTGCCCGCCTGTGCTGGAGTATGACGCGGGGGTGCAGGAACGGGCGGCGGAGGAGGTGCGGGCACTGCCGGAAGGGTCGGCAATCGTTGAAATATTGAGCGATTATGCCGTATTGCGCGAGCAGACTCGTGCGTGTGAAATCTAGATCTTCATGTACGTCACTTCAAAAGATTTAACCTGCCGATATTCTTGAAGCCGGTTTGTCAGGCTGAAAGCATCGTTCATTTCGAATTTCTGAAAAATATCGAGGCCTCGATCAAGGCTGATTTTCCAGCCAGAATCCGTCACGATATGCCTGGCATGAATTGTGCCGGTGCCATCGAATTCCCAGTCAAATTTAACTCCGGCAATTGTAGCGGCCTCTTTCACTGCTGAAAGGTTTGCTTGTTGCTTGTCTAAATAAAATTCGTCCGGAGTTGTGATCAAGTGTATTTCTACTTCATTTTCAGGGGCTTTTTTTGAGGCCACCAGTTCCACCAGTTCCATGATATTTCGAACCTGATGGAAAAGTCTGATGTACGGATCGGTGACAACAATCTTGTTCGCTCCGGATATCCAAGGCCAAAACAGTTTTTCGAACGTGATGCCTTTTTGGTTTTCGCTGAAGACCTTATGCCCTTCGGCCGGCGCTTTATGGGTTGGCACTTCGCCTTGCGCTGTTGAAGGTAAAGGTTTCCCCTGGTCAATTACGTCAGAACTATCATCGTTTGCTAAATCTTCTGAAATCGGGCGCTTATGGTAATAGGCTGGGTATTCAGTTTCCTCGAGGGTTACAATGGACACCTTTGTTCCCGCTGAGTTGGTAAACGAGAAATCGACCTCTGGATAAGTGCTGTCGATACGCATCAATTGATCTTTCACGCGTTTGCGACTTTCCGCAGCGAGTTTAAGCAACTCTTGTGTTTCTTCTTCAGTGGCAACCCCTGCGGGGTATATCAGTTTCATCAAGCCTGAAAATGTCTTGTTTATACCATCACGATCTCTGGTCGATATATCTGTTGAAAGCGTAAACATATCTTCATATCGATTGGAAAAGTCTTCGTTTCGCATGTAGCGCAGGATCTCTGCCAGGTAATCGACCACGAAGCCGTATCCGGTTGAGAACATTTCACCGCGAATGATGTCGATCTCCCAGCCCGGGATATAGGCGTGAAGGCGATCAATGAATGCGGAATCATAGTATTTTTCAGGCAGTTCCTCAAAAAAATCTGTGTTTTTGAGCATGTATGCTACTGTGTGTTGGGTATTGCCGACAAACACCATCGAAGCTTCTGCCCCAAGGGTTTCAATCCCGCGAGAGAAGCTTTTGTTGGCCATATAATTTTTCATGATGTCCACGAGAGCCTTGTCTACACGCTTCTGCCGGCCCGCGAATTCGTCGAAGGCCACGGTATCCCAATATCCCACAAGGCCTATCTTGCCGGTACTGTTGTTTACAAAGAGTTTAGCAACAGAAACCTCGCCACCGGAAACCAGTATTCCATGCGGAGAAAATTCAGAAAAAATGTGCGACTTACCGGTGCCTTTTGGGCCCAGTTCGATCAGATTGTAATTGCGCTCTGCAAAAGGGATCAGCCTCATGAGTTGCAAAAGTTTGCTCCGACGGCCAAAAATCTCGGGATCGAAGCCGATAGTCTGAAAAAGCAGATCAATCCATTCGTCGGTGCTAAAATTCTCACGCGCAGTAAGGTAAGTGTCGAAGTCGAACTTTGATAGCTGGATTGGCTTCAGACTGCCCAATATCCACGGTGCTACGTTTTTGTCCTCATTGTGCTCGTATTCAACATCCGCGATGCACCAAACCCCACTGACAAGAAGCTTAGGGTGCGATTTTACGGTGCCAGAGTCGATCAGGACTTTCTTTATGCCGAGATTTGCGAATGTGGCTTCGTAGGTATCTGTTTTATCGTTGAGGCTGACGCTGATCATGTCGATGACCTTCCATCGGCCCTTTTCGCGAATGTTCGAACGGATCAACCCGGCTTCATTCCGGTGCACATAATGCTTCCGCAGTATCTCTTTGACAGTCTCGATGCCCGATTGAATCGTCTCTTCATCATCTGTCGCGCAATACTGTCCGAGCAAAAATTCAAGCACATAGGATGGAACGATCGCATTCCCTTTGACGGCTTTAACCAAGTCCTTCCGGACCACAAGACCTGCAAAGTTTTCGTTAATTTTTTTGTCCAGTGCAGTCATTGGGTCAATCCTTAGAAGTCAAAATCATTTGAAAAGCTGCGGCGTAACGTGAAGGCAAGTTTTTGATATTCTCGATAGTGTGTTGTTTCACCGAGCTGTTCTTCCAGTTTCAGGAATATCTCTTGACCATCAAACGCATCAGCGTTCCTAGAAAGAAGGAAACGGACAGAGGTTTCCCGTTCGCGGGCATTTTCAGAGGAATAATCAAAAGTCAGATCATGGCGATCCGAGATAAGCTCGCCTGTTATCGAATAAATTCCTGCAATAAGATGTCTCGGCCGGAACTTGTCTGTTGCAGGCTGGGTTTGGTAGAAACGGACGGATAGCTGGCTTGTCGTAATTGTTCGGTTCGTGCTTCCGATAATCTCGACATCCACCGACGAGACATCGCTTTTGCGTTTTTTGTTGATCCGGATTACAGGGATAACCACTTCTTGCAGTGATGCCCCGCCATGCACGTACCGGCTGCCTGAGCCTTTTAGTCGCAACCTGTTGATTGATTTCGGAATGAGCAGTTCCAGATCACCTGCCAGCCCAACCTGCTCCGAGCGGAAATGCCGTAGCCCGCGGCCAGCCTGCAATCCATGGCCCAATACAAAACGCCGGTCCCGAAAAACGACGTTGGTGCCAGCGATCTCGGCCGACGAGAAATCACTCTCCTCAATTGGCCTGTGTTGATAAATAAATCCATGGTCCGCCGTCACGATAATCGCCCGTGCGTTGGCGCTTGTCAGCTTTTTCACCAGTTTTTCCAGGTCGTCCATCGTATCTTCGGCGGCCTCGAACACACGTTCTTCCGACGCCGGTTTATCGCCAGTGGCGTCGATCACGTTGTGGTAAACATAGATAACGTCATGATCGCGAAACAACTGCTTGGCCGCATCGCCACGCATGGCCATCAAGGCATCTGCTTTCAGCGCTGTCGTCCTGTCTCCATCGCGGCCCTTGGCGAGTATTTTCTTGCGGTTTTCAAGACCTTGCGAACTGAGACCATCCACAAACACGGTTGCGCTCTTATTGTCTGTTATTTCCAGTGAGGTGTTGGGCAAAAGGGACGCCATTCCGAGCTGGGTGTAACTTGGCAGACTGCCAAACATGGGCTCGATCCGGGCATCAAAACGGTCCATGCTTCGGACCTTGCCAAGAAATTCTTCGGCAATTTCATAACGCAGGGCATCCGAAATGATCACGCAAATCTTCTGGTCCTTGCGCCGGTATTCGGCGACATGCTTCTGATAGAAGCTCCGCTGCGCCGGGATCGCCCCTGCCTTCCATTCGTCAGCTGCATCCACATGCACCTGCCAGGCATCATTCAGGCGCAGCAGGTAGCTGTTGACATAATGGTTCTCGATCTGGGTAAATAGATCCCCCATCAGCGAGGCTTGCGCAGAGTTCTGCATGTGCAGGATGAACTTGCGATACAGTTGATCAATGCGGAACCAGGATTTTGAATAGCGCTCCACCCCCTCGGCCAGACTGGTCATGCCCAAGGTTGCCTGGGCCAGTTCGTTCTGGAATTCGGCGGCACAGCGGATGGCTTCATACAGATCGCTGTATTTTTCATACCAGTGGCTCTGGCGGCGCTTCCTGACCCAGCCTTGAACCTCGGCGTGCCCGACGGTCTGGTTGCCGACCTCGTGCACAAGCGCGCGGATGATGGTGCGGTCGACTTCCTCGAAATAATCCACATCGACCAGATCGCGGAAATCGAGCGCGGCCAGCGCATCGCGCGGGGCGATGGCATCGGCAAACCGGCCTGAAAGGGTTGCGAATGCGTCTGCCGCGTTGCGGTTGTTCTTCCAGCGGCGGAAAAACACCGTGGCCTCGCCGGACAGTAACGCGTCCCCACCAATCGCAGAGCGGTAGCAGGATTTGAACAGGCTGATGGCGAAATCTTCCACCGATGGCGTTTCGGAGTGATAGCCGTAAATCTGCCCCAACTGCGCCCACAGGAAATCCGCCAGCCCGACGCGGGTGATCAGGCGCATGGCGTCGTCCTTGTTGCGGGACAGATCATCCAGCAGGGCCTCAAGCACCGTGTCCAGCCCGCCCTCGGCACGGGCACAAATGGACAGCATGACAAGGCGCAGGGCGGCCTCGTCCAGCTTTTGCGGCATCCGCGCCTTTAGCGCTTCCAGCCGCTTACCCGCACGGAAAAACTCGGCGTTCTCGCGCACCAGATCGTCCATGTTGGCGGGCAGGCCCAGATCGGCCAGCCAGATCGCCACCTGATCGGTGCGAAACAGATCATAGGCCAGTTCCAGATCCAGCAGCCAGTTGTCCACATCAACAGGGCGCGGCCCGGGTTTATACAGCAGGAAGTTCTGCTTGGGGGCCTCGCGCAGCACGCGGTGCTTTAGCGCAAATTCATTATTGGCGATGGTCAGCTTTTCCACGCCCTCCACCTCCAGCGCTGCAAACACCTCGGCAAACTCGCGCGCCTCGTCATACCAAAACACCAGCCGGTGCGCCTGAAACCGTTTGGCCAGCGCCTTTGATATCCGTTCCTGCATCAGCTGACCCCGACAATCTTTTTCAGCGCCGCGCCGAATTTCGGATAATTCACCTTCACCCCGTCATCCAGATCAATCATCTGCTTGCGGCTCGCCTGCGGGAACAGCACGTCGCGCTCCCATGCTTCCAGCTCGGTGATTTGTTTGGAGACCTTCTCGATCTCCTTGATCGCCTTGGTGCGCTGGCTCTGGCTGGCCTCGGGCGAGATGCTTAATGCCTCTTGCGCGCGCCTGTGGCCTTCCAGCTTCAGCTTGAATTCTCGCAGATAGTCATTCAGCACCACGCTGACCGTATCCTCGCGGTAGCGGTGCATATAGATCAGCGCCTGAAAGGTGCCTTTGGGGCTGGCGAACATCCAGTAGATCGGGCGTTTTTTGTAGCGTTTGACGTGATCGGTGTAGAAATCCTTGACAAAATACTTGCGGATGTCCTTGCCCAGCGCCTCTTCGATATAGGCGAGGTTGTCTTGCAGGCTGTCCGCACCGAACGTCACGCTCAGAAAGCGGCGGAAGCGTTCGGTGATGTCGTCGGGGAACCAGTTGTCGTCGAGGACGGGGATGACGTTGTCTTCGTCCGGCGTGAAGGTCGGATTTGGCACACCCTTTGTTTTCAGGGCGGCGAGGTAATCGGCCAGTGTCTCGCCTTGGTTGGCGAGGATCAGGCCGGGGGCGTCAAGGCTGTAGCGGCCGAACATGCAGCCCACGGCGTAGGAGAGGAATTCGCGCATGGTGTCGGCGCAGAGCTTGCCCTCCAGATCGTCATTGCCGCGATAGCGATAGGCGGGGTTGCAGGTGAGGGTGATTTCCGGCAGCGGCACATCGGGGGTCAGCTCATCTTTCAGGCCGTAAGCGTCAATGAAAATGCGGTTGTTCTCTTGCTCAAGGCGCTGCATCTCGTCGGTCATCTGCTGCCAGCGGGCGCGCAGGCTGGCATAGGTGGCCGCCAGCGTGGGCTGGCGCGTGTCGGGGTGGAGCAGCGGCAGGGTGGTGAAATCCCAGGAGGTCTCAAAGGCGTCCCAGTCGGATTTTGCGAGCCGAATTGCGCTATTGGTGGATTTTTCAATGCTGGCTTTTGTTGTGTCATCCAAAATCAGAGGGACTTTTAGCACGTCACCCACTTGAACAACTAAAGTTGGATTGATAGCGGCGACAAAATATTCCAGAACAGAAGAGTTCATCAAAGCAAGTGAAAATTCAAGGTGATTATCCGAAAAACCAGACGCGCTCGCGGTGTCGAATAATTTTCCCTCTTGAGAGTATCTTACCCCGACGCGTTTTGTCGTGATCCTTGACCATTCCAGATGTTCGCGAAACGCGTATACCCCATTATAGTTGTGGGATCTAATTCTGCCGGTTCCTTTTTCCTTATTATTCAGTATTTGATGGCCATTTTTCTCCCAATTAACGAGATATTCGTTGTTGCCAAACCATCGGCGAAAATCACCGCCTTTGTCATAGGGAAACCACTTGCCAGTGCCATTTACTGTTGAAACAGCGGTTTTCGATACTTCGTAGTGAAGGCGAAGAAAACGCTCATTGTCTCCCGTGGTCATTCCTTCGCGAGTATCTAAAATCTCGCCTATTAAAATGCCCTTCTCGAACGCAATAAAAGCAGATTTTGGCAACCAATAAGCAATCGGGCTGCCCGGGATTTTGCTGAAATCCTCGGCCGAGGCGCGGTAGAACCAGCCGCACTCGGGGTTGCGGATCGCCTCAATCGCCATCTTGGCTTTTTCAGCCTCGTTGCCGCCATCGACCAGCCGCAGGTAATCGCCCTTGTGGTCGGGGTGGTGGGTATTGGCGAATACAAACGCCGTGGTCGACACCACCGCGCCGCCGATGGTATCAAACCCGCGCTCGCCCAGATGCGCCATGGACAGCAGGGTGGCATTGCCCAGCAATTTGCCGCGCAGTTTTTCGTAGGATGACAGGAACATCCACGACTGCATGTTGATCATCGCCATCATACCGTGGCCCACGCTCATTTCCAGCGCCCGTTCCATGAACATGGCAAACAGGTCCGATTTGCTGTCGGGATACATCTTGCCCGCCCAAGCCTTCAACCGCCCGTTCATCCCCTTGCCACCCATATAGGGCGGGTTGGCCACCACCACGTGGTATTGGGGGGAGAGATAGTTGGCCATGCACAATATTTTTTGCACGCGGTTGTGGGTGGTGCTCAAAAACAGGTTGTCGGCAAAATCCTGCGCCGCCACCACGCGGGCCACCTCGCCCACGTCTTTCAGCGCCGGCACAATCAGCGAGCCGAAGTTTTTGGCCTCGGCAAATTGCCCCAGTGTCTCGCGCAGGTCCGAGGTAAACAGATCACGCCCGACCTTTTCAGTGTATTCCGCCAGCTCCTGATCCTCAAAGCTCACATTTTGCAGCACACAGATATTGGGCCGCACCGATTTGCGGAAAAACCGCCGTTGCTTGCCCCGTGCCTTCATGGTCAGGGCAAAACCGGCCAGTGCGCCTGCGCGCTCGTCAATCTCGATGCCAAACAGGTTGTTGGTCAGGATCAGCGCGGGGATCTCGGACGGATCATACCCCTGTTCCTCGTAAATAGCATAGAGCAGATCAAACGCATAGGTCAGCATATGCCCCGAGCCACAGGCGGGGTCATTGATCTTGATCTCCTCGGGGGAGGTGATGCGCAGGAAGTCGGTTTCAGGTTCCACCGGCGCGATGTAATACTCCATCTTGTCGGTCAGGGTCGATTGCGGATTATTCAGCATCCACAGCCGCCCCAGCGAGTTTTCCACCAGATAGCGCACGATCCAGTGCGGTGTGAACAATTGCGTGGCGGCGGGGATGTTTTCGGCCTCGATCTTTTTGTTCTTCTTCAGGCCCGCGAACACCTCGTCCTTTTTCTCCGAGATGTAGAACTGGTAAAGCCAGCCGATGATCTCGACATCCTCGCAGGCATCCGGCGTCATCGCCTCGCGGGTATAGGCAAGGATCGAGTTGTTGGAGAGCAGGTCCTCGGGCATCAGCAGTTCGGTGTAATCTTCAATGCGTTCGAACATGAACGGCATGGACGTGTGCCAGTGGTTGCAGATCGCCACCAGCAGCGCGCGGTAGGCCTCGGCCTGCGGATCAGGGCTGGGCGCGCGGCCATCCAGCAGGTCGCGGATGGTCTTGGCGGTTTTTTCGGGCACGCGGTCATCAATGATGCCCGCCTTGGCATCGGCCAGAATTTCCGGCTGAAACGCGCCCGGCAAGGGGGAGACGACGCGCACCCCGTTGATGTTGTTCACATCCATATAGCGCAGGGCGGAAAAGCGGTTGAACCAGATATAGGCGACCCGCTCGACCACCGCATCCCGGTCCGCCGCCTTTATGGCCTTCTCCAGATCATCCACCGCCTTGGCATGCTCGCGCCGCGCCGCACTGGCAGAATCCAGCACCGCATCCAGCCGCGCACCGACCTGAGTGATCAGGGTGCGGCGGGCGAACTGGGCGAATTTCTTGAGTTTTGTTGTGTCCATCTTGTGTTTTGTAGTGCTCATCAGGCAGGTGCCCCTTCGTTTGCAGCGGCTGGGGCGATCCGAGTGACGGGCCAGTCAGCGAATGTTTTGTTCCATGTTTCCAGTGACAGAATGATGTAGTCGGCGATATATAGGCGCTTCCAAGGCGTTTTTGTCTCGCAAAGGACGCAGCCAACAAGCTTATCCTTAAAGGTTAACAACAGTGCTGGATTTAGTTCTAACTCGTACGCATCCAGTCCTAGCAATATGATGTATTTCAATGGTTTATCGGCCAACTCCATAAGATGCAGGAAGGTGTACGAATCCCGCGCTTTAGGCGTAAGTTCATGTTTTAGAAGATTGCCGCTCAACAAGTACTTATCCAAAACAGGCCGATGTTCTGCCGGTATGGTCGAGCAGGACGGGTCTTTTATTTCCACCAACAGAATATCATTTTCTCGTTCAATAACTAAATCAACCAATTTAAGCCCTTCAGGCAATGTTGCTCCCTTCTCATCTAGCTCCTGCCAGATGAGCGATTTAGGAAAGGAAAAATGGAGCTCGTCTTCTTTGTAGATATTCATTTGCCCATTACCCCAATGCCCGCTTTATATCTTCGTCGTAAAGCTCGGCAAAGGTGTCAGAAATGGCTGATTTTGCGACAAGAGAATAGCTGTCAGTACTTTCAGCTTGAACTTTGTTTGTGTCGGAATCCCGAAAAAGTGCGTGAAACCGGACATGGTCTTCTTTGCCCTCATCCATCAGCAAGTCGAACCATTTCAGCAGGACATAATCATGCGTGGCCAGGATGATTTGCTGCCCGTTTCGGGAAAGCTCAAGCAGCGCCTGCACCAGTTGCTTCATCAGTTTTGGATTCAGGTTGGATTCTGGCTCGTCCCATATCAAAGGGGTATCGTCACCCGGCGCGATAACGCCATTGCAGAGCAAGCGGTGGAGCACACCAACCTTCCTGAAACCTTCTGCAGTCATGTTGCTCGACAACGCATTCTTTCCTGTCGGCGAAAACCGGGTGTTCGTGGAATCCTGATACATTTGCCCGGCTTTGGATTTCGAACGGTCGGGGTTTGCTTTTTCCACATATTTGCCAGCTTCAAAAAGGAAACCGCCGTTCTGGTCCAATTTGTACCGCCCGCCAACAAGGTCGACCAATTCACGGACAACGCTGGAAAATCTTGGATCGTTTGCAAGGCTTTGGCTGTCATCGTCCGCGCCTGTCTGAGCAAGCTGCTTTGCCAGATCCACATAGGTGCCATCGAAAATCATTTCGATCGTGGCGGGATCGTGGTTCGGGTTGCGTAGCCCACTTACGAGCGACAGCACTTCCTTCGTTGGAATGAATACTGGCTCTGAGCCGGATTTCATTTGCGGAACATCGCTTTCAATTTTTAGGGACGTAGACCTATTATTAAAGTCGACTTTTACACTGGTATCATCTGAGCGTTTGAGAAGAATACGCGCGCCTTTGTCTGCGCCATCAGCATGGAGCGCATTTATTTTGTTTCCGTTCGGCATGAATAACCGCAGGAATTCATCGGTGAGATTTGTTGCGGCTTTCTTCGTGGATATTCCAGCCCCATCCTGACCAGAAAGGGCATAAATTGCCTTGAGCAAGTGGGTTTTCCCGGTTCCGTTGTTGCCGATGATCACATTGATTTTCGGCGACAACCCAAGTTCCAGTTTTTCAAATACCGTGAAGTTTTCGATTTCAAAGGAGGCAATCATTTTGGGCACCCTCCGCCAAAATCACCCGGGTAGTGGGCGTTGAAGAAAGGAAAGCCCTGGTGATTGTAGGTGGCTGCCAGGCATGTTTTTTGAAGCAAATACTCATATGATGATCCTCTTTCCTGCACGAACCTCTTTGGTCAGCGTCTCGCGCAGGCTGTCAACATAGGCGTCAACGTCACTTTCATTGCTCAGGTAGGGCTTGTCGAACTCAACCCTGACATCAGCGGCTTGCACATATTGCGTTTGCGGCGGGGTAACCGGTTTTTCGCCAAACCCATCAGCTTTTCCATCATTCGTGGGTTTTGGCTTTTGGACGGTTACCCGACCGAGCAAAGCCGGGTACTGAGACGATTTAAAACTGTTGCCCTTTTCCCGGATGACAGCGATCAGGCGAGCCTGTTCAATAGCCGCAAGGGTGGTTGCAATTTCGGCTGTAATTGCTTGCTTTTCCTGATCTGGTAGACTCGGGTATTCAGGCAATGCCTCCAGTTTGCCCTGTAATCCTTTGATTTCAGTGCGTGCTGCCTCCTGTTCGGTACGAATTTGTGTTTCAAGCGTGGTGCGCAGGCTATCCAGCTTGCCTTTCATTTGTTTGATTACATTGCCCTTGAAGCAATTTGGATCAGCAAGGATATCCACAATCGCAGATGCATCGTCGGTGCCCAGATAACTAAAGTTGGCTTTCTGCTCCTCAAGATAGCTGCGGGCTTCGTCGTAGATTGTTTTTTGCTGACCGCCCATGAACCGGCGGATGGGGTCCAACACATCTTCCTTCGCATCCAGAAGGGATTCCGCATGCGCAGCCAGGTCGGTCAGATACCAGTCGTAGGTCTTTTCACTCACCTGACCGAGAAGGCCTGCGAGCGGATCCAGTGCTGAAAGAAACGGGTAATTGTTGCGTTGAACTTTGAGCATTTTCAACTCGTTCACCAGCCTTAAAAAAGCCGCGGCAGTTTCTGTTGCCAGTGCCTTGGCGTCGGAGTTCTCTGGTTGATCGTCGAAAAACTCGATATAAAATTCCCGCAGTTTGCGCACTTGTGAAGGTGTGAACTCCACCTGCAAATCAAGAATAATATTGGAAAGGCCATGCGCATTTTTCAGGCCGCGCTCTAGCTCGCTTCCTTCAAGGGGGGCACCTTCAGATTTTGCCTCCAGCTTGCCACGTCCGATAAGTCCGGCGACATTGCATAGGATTGCGGCATATGGCCAACCGTAGGGTTTGCGTTCAAAATGTTCGACAATTCCTTTGACTGTGGTTCGGACACCTGTTCGTGCATTTGACTGGGTGAAATTCAGGATTTCCTGTTCTGCCTCACCCAGGCTAGCACCTTCCTCGGCAAACATGCCCTCATTGCCCTGGCGAAGGAATTTTCCAATTTCGCCTTCAGTGTATGAAACACCTCTGAGCATTCCGAGGTTGGTGTAGACCTTGTCCACCAACTGCTGGAATGCCCGCTCAATGCGTGCCTGGGGATCATCGGCGCGTATTGAAATTTCTTCTCCCCGGATGAACATACTGGCTTCGGTCAGCAGTGACTTTGCCCGCGCTATCAAATCGCGCTGCCTGACGTTGTTTTGCTCTCCTTTTTCACGGATGATACGCTCGATGGTCGGTTGCTGTGCAACAGCGCGAGCTTGGCGAACATACTTGTCCGTTCGCTTGAACATGATCAAATCACTGACAAAACGGGCGTCTTCCTGCAGTACTATCGCCAGTTCGTCATTTGACATGGTCCTCATTTTGACCGCTTCAGGATTTCCGCCATCGTCATGGAATGGCGTTATAACGTTGAGCGAAAGCTCATACTCTCGGCCAATCAACCGATCATCCAGACGTCGTGAAAATGAATAATCGCTCGAAGATACTTCATGGCGAAGTTTGCGATGCTTGATGATGCTGTCAAAAATGACTGTTTCCAGCTCCTTGGACAGTTCTGCCGAGTCGACATCAATCGATTTGATTTCCTGTTCGACATCTTTTTCCTCGTCGGTCAGGAATTCGAAAAATTCTCCATTCCGCTGGATGTAGGTGTTCTGCTCAAGCAGATTTAGGGCTGCTTCCACCTTCGTCCTGTGTGCGTCAAGATCAACATCAAGCCGGTCAAGCATCAAGATCGAGATATTTCCGGTACTTGGCTTGAACGCCTTAACGTATTTTACCAAAAAGAGTGCCTTGAGAACCCTGGTCGCAAACTCGTCGCCGAGGTTTTTTTCAGCACTAAGAATGGATTGCTGCACGTTGGCCTTCAGAGCTGTCCGAATGCCCTCGAACATTTGATCGAAGGTTGCTACGCCACCAATCGGCGTTTCAGTCAAGCGAATGGCAGCTTCTCGAAACACACCCAGCATTGACCGTTCGCCAACTGAGCTGTGCTTGCCCTCAAAGGCATTGTGTGTCGAGAGGTTTTGAATCGCATCCTGAAAAAGTTCGTACTGATACGGCACAAAAGGGTAGCTGTGAATAAAGTGGTCGCGATCCCGGAAGTTTCGGTAGCGGCGAGACCCATCTGAAAAATCAAAAAGCGTTTTCAAATTATTGGATTCCTGGCGATACAGGTCCGAAAGCAACTCGATGCCATCATCGGTTTTCTTGAGGAGGCGCTTCTGAATGACTTCGGCGACGTCGGCACTGTTCAAGGGAATTCGATTGGCGAAGCGCGCCTGGATTTTTGAAAAGTCGTTTTCTTGGCGTTGCGTCATGTCTCCAATGACAGAAGACATGTCTTGCTGGGCGGTAACGATAATCCATGCCCGCCCTCGACATTTTGTGTTCAGGCTTTCCGCGATAGTTTGCAGATTGGTCATGAGCTTAACATTGTCGGCAATATACTGCCCGACTTCGTCAACAAAGAAATTCAGGCGAAAATCAGGGGACTGCCCATCAATATAGTCCTTAACCTTTTGGGCAAAATCCTCAATCGAAGATCGGAAATCCTGACGGTAACGATTTAGAATACCACCACCATCGGCCAGATCTGTGCCGGATGCTTTCGCATATGCTTTCGATATATTTGCCCCTTCCAAAAGAGCCTGTTCTCGACCGCGTTCCCAAGGTTTGTTTGTGATGCGCTGATACGCATCCCTGAAATCTCCCAAGATCCCCCGGCTGTCGAGATCCCGCTCAAATTGCGCGATGTGTGGCTGTTTTCCGTAGTAGCCACACATATTATCAAAGACTTTTTGAAAAACGGAAAGCAGAGCATCTACCTGAGTTTTGGAGATGACATCTGCCTGCTGATCGATATTGAATAGAATGCTTTTCGAGGGGATCGAGACTGCCCGACCAAGGTCGGCCGCAAGAATTTCGTTTCCGGCACATTTTTCCTTGAAAAGCTCATAGGCCGGAGTGCTATCGACCTCGCGGTTTTCAAGCAATATCGCCAACATCTTGAGAAGATGCGATTTACCTGACCCAAAAAGACCTGAAACCCAGACACCATTTGCTGTTTCATAGTTATTGTAGGCCTCGAGAAATCGCTCCAGCTGTTTCTCGATCTCATTAGTGATCACATATTCTTCAAGTTCCAGACGAAGACTGGTTTCATCATCAGCTTTGATGACACCTTCAATGGCTCGATCAACGGGTTTTGCAAAAATATCGCGAAGTTTGGTTTTCATGGTCGTTAAGCCCTGTAATCTAGAATATTGAAGGCGCGGTAGTATTTGTCATTATGTGCAAAGCCGAACAGATCAAGTGATGCGCCAGTGGCCAGGTTGTGGGTGTAGCTTCCAGGGAAAAACATAATGGTTGGCTTCTCCTTTGCGGTGCTCTGCAGGTTGTTCAGGACATTGTGTGACCGGATGTAGGGGAAAACCTCGCCTATTCCTGTCAGAAACAGCACATCATAATCCGCGTCAGAGAGGATGCGGCCGATTGCAGGGACAAGGTGGGTTTCGGGATCCAGAACGTTCTGGAGAAGTTCCTTTAATTCGTCTTTTGAAACGTCTGGCTCGGATGCAATAATGTCATCCCAAATACCGCGATCCTTCAGCAATGAAATGCCAAGGTCATAAAGGTTTATTTCCAGTGCGCCGACGTCGCGTGCATCAAGTTTTTTTACCAGCGTTTCCTTCATGGGCTCGATGTCGGTTGCATTGATGGCAGGGTATGGGAAAATGAAAAATGGAACTTCATTACCCAAGCCATTCATCTGCAGAAAACGCTGACTGGAGACTGCGGAGAACAGATTGTCGAAGTTCTGCTTTGTGTCCTGATATGACCATGCTTCAAGGTGCTTAGACATAGCGCGTGCCTCCCGGGAAATATGAAAGCTCGCGAGCGTCATGCCCGCTTATCAAGTCGACAAAGCGCGTGGTTAGCATGGCACCAAGAATTCGGTCATCTTTCGAAATCATGTCGGCTTCACGCATAATTCGAAACAATACCGCCCTAAGTTTTGCTTGCGTTGACACCGACAGATTGTTGAGTTTGTCCGACCATTCCGCTTTGCGATAGTAAAAACTGTCGAAATCATCGTAGGTAAGTTGGCTTTGAAGAGACAGGTGCTTTTCGCATACGACTTCAACGGCGAATTCGCGAATAAACCTGTAGGCACGACAAGCCGCAAGCCAGAGAAGGGCGGATTGCTCACTTCGCTGGCCATCTTTAAGCAGATCCAGTTCCGTGTCGGAGAGGCACCTCAATCGATTGACAATTTCCCGAATTGATCTGCGCGCCGAACTAAGCTTTCGAACAGGAAATGCCCCTCGTTCCATTGCGATTGCTGCCGTTGCGTCCCAGTTTTCGCCAGTCCGGTGCAGTTTAGCTATCGCGACGCTCTCGTTAATAAACAGCCCGCCAGTACCAAAGGACATCAAATAAGGCTGTTCTGCGGCTTCAATCATTGTATCGCGCCTCCAATAACGTCAGGAGGGGGTGATTGGGGTTGCTCAGTCTGGCCAAGCAACACAATCTGCTGATCCTGCGGCGCGCGGGCTGACGGGTCGGTATCCAACCCCAGACGCTTGAGGGTGTAATAGAGCAGCGCCTTGCGGGTTTTTATTTCCGCCTTGCCGTCATGCATGCCGTAATCCAGGGCAATGACGTTTTTCTGGGTCGGTGAAAGCTCGGGGTGCGGGCCGATTTCAAGGGTGACGTATGCGTTCCAGTCTGCATCGGATGAAGCATCACAACCGGCCTGGCGATGCGCGCCGGTTTCCAACATGCGCGACAACAGGAAATCCTTGAAGGATTCGCTCTCCTCACACCAGGCGCGGGCGTGCCAGCGGAAGCCGTCAAACGCGATGGCGTGTGGTGCAATCCAGCGCCATTTCGGTTCCGGCTGCGATAGCGACTGGTATTTGACCTTGATCGCTTCCTTTTGGCGGATGGCTGAAATTACCTCGCGCAGCGTGGCCGGATTCACCCCCCGAACCGGGGTGGGCGTCGCATCAAAATCAGGCAACACGCCGACCCAGGCATCGATCATCTCGATCACGCCATCAGCAAGCGAGCGCAACTGCGAAAGATAGCCGGTTGCACTCGGCTTCAGAAATTTGGGCGCAAATGCTTCGGTGCGCACATAGGTTCGCGCGCTTTTGTCATAGGCAAGGTTATCGGGCGCCATGCCGATATAGCGATTGATGTCGGTCGACGACTGGTTCACCGAAACACCAAAAGTATCAACTATATCGCCTCGATTCACGCGACCCTCCCAATACAAGCGAAACTCGATAAATTCGAGGCGACGCTCAACACTCCAACGAAGTTCCGGCTGTTGCCCGGCCATGGACTTCTCCCTTTTTCTTGCGAAACAGCTTACTTGTTCCGTCAAGTTTCTTGTCAGACTATATCCTGGGGTCAGATTCTTCAAGGTTGAATTGATACGATTTGGTTGGAAATATTGCGTGCGCCTACACATTCTTCCTTTTTACTACGATCAGAATTTACGGGCGTAGGATGATTTGTTTCGACTACGGTGCGGGAAGCCAGCGTTGATTCAACACAAATCGGATTAGTGTGCGCTGGAGCATGCCGTGGCTGATGCCGCTCGCCATCAAATCCACGACACGCCCCTCCAACATCAGAGCCACGCGCGTATCGAGCAGCCCTGCGGTCGGCAATATGTCGGCCGACCTGGCGGGCTTCATCCGGGTTCGCCGGCATTCCCGCCACCGCCATTGATCCGACCCTCACGACGGCGTCAAAGCCACGCTGATGTCCAGCGCCTTGGCGATCCGCTCTTCGGGCACGCCAGATTCGATCGCTTTCAGGATCATCTTGTGCTCCTGAATGGTGGCCAGGCGGCTGATGCGCTTGTTGTAGGTGAAAGCCTCGTCATC
>Ga0256839_1002420_pt1 | contig 20800 bp, 18 predicted proteins | sample 354166metaG_FD_185968 | JGI IMG/M metagenome (GOLD analysis project Ga0256839, IMG submission 185968) | Hydrothermal vent microbial communities from Mid Atlantic Ridge, Atlantic Ocean - 354-166 | ecosystem: Environmental > Aquatic > Marine > Hydrothermal vents | place: Atlantic Ocean: Mid... | reverse complement strand
GGTGAGGAAGAGGTAGAGGAAGCCGATGATGGGAATGAAGGTGGCGACCACCTGCACGCCGCCGCCGACGCCATCGGCGAGCAGCACCTGGAGCCAGGCGGGTACACCCCAGGACGCCAGCAGATGCCGGAGGCCGTCGACGAAAAGGGCCCCGGCGGCCTGGTCGAAGAAGTCGACGAAGGCTCCGCCGACGTTGATGGCGAAGGTGAACATCAGATACATGGCCGCCAGGAACACCGGCACCCCGAGCCAGCGGTTGAGCACCACCGCGTCGATCCGGTCGGACCAGGAACGCTCCCCATCGCCGGCGTGGGTGACTGCCTGGGCGGCGATGCGATGGGCCTGGCGATAGCGGGCGTCGGCGACGACCAGATCGACGTCCTGTTCCAGATCGCGCGCCACTTTCCGGCGCAGCCGGGAAGTGGTCTCCGGCACGGCGGGGGGCAGCGCCTGGGGTGGGGGATGGCCGGCCAGCAGATGCAGGGCGAGCCAGCGTGGCGGTGCTTTCGTGCCGGCGGCAAGGAGAGGGATCAGTTCGGCGACGGCGGCTTCCACCGCTTCCGGGTAGGGAACCGCTCCGAGGTTGGGGGGAGTCCTTTCCCTGGCCTGGTGCGCAATGGCCTGCTTCAGGGCCTCAAGCCCCTCGCCCCGTTTGGCGACGATCGGAACCACGGGAACCCCCAGGTGTCGTTCCAGCGCCCGGCGGTCCACCCGGATGCCGCGCGTCTCCGCCAGATCCATCATGTTCAGTGCCAGGACCTGGGGAATGCCGGTTTCCGCCAGTTGCAGGGTGAGATACAGGGCCCGTTCCAGATGACTGGCGTCGGCGATGTTGACCACCACGTCGGCCTGGCGGGAAAGGAGGTAATCCCGGGCGATGCGTTCGTCGGCGGCGCTGTCTTCCGGATCGAGGGAATAGGTGCCCGGAAGATCGATCAGGTGAAAGCGATCGTCACCGTGACGGTATTCCCCCTCTTTGCGTTCCACGGTGACACCGGGCCAATTGCCGGTCCGTTGCCGGGCCCCGGTCAGGGCGTTGAACAGGGAGGTCTTGCCGGAATTGGGGTTTCCGATCAGGGCGACGGTGTAGGTCGTCATGACAGGTCTTCGACCAGAATGCGCTCGGCCAGTCGGCGGCCGACGGCCATACGGACGTGACGGTGACCGACGACCACCGATCCCCTGCGGTTGCGCATCACGGTCACGGCGGTTCCCGGTGCCAGATTCAGGCTGAGCAGACGCAGGTGGGCCCGTTTGTCCGGGATGTCGACGATGCGGAATCGCCTGCCGGGAGTGGCGGCACTGAGCGGCGTGGGATCCATGACGACGGTCCTCGTTGAATGGGAATGAGAATGATTATAGTTAAATTTCATTTCCTGTCCAGTTCTTCGGCGCCGGTTCTTCGAAATAGGTGGCAAGTCTGCGATCGCCTGCTGTTTCCGATTTGCCACAAAACCCTTTAAGATAAGGTCGATTTAACCAAGTTTCGCTACGGGCCGCTGAAAAATGGCACAACGACAGGCATTGGCAAAGCGAAAGAAATCCAGGAAACCGAAGAAACAACGTTCCTACAGGGGCAAGGCGCTGTTGTGGATCTTCCTGTTCATGGTCGCCGACGAAATCACTCCGGGCCTGCCCCTGGCGGAAGTCATCATTCTGGCCCTTCTGGTTTTCTTGCCCCGCTGGATGCTGGAAGTGGTGCATCGGGTCTATGAATACATGCCGGACCGGCAGTCCTGGCACACCGTCGGTGATATCTGCAAACGCGATGTGGCCACGGTGGAACCCGAGGTTCCCGTCCTGGAGGCGGCGCGCTTGATGCGCGATGAACACCTGCGCAGCCTGATCGTGGTGGAATCGCGGCCTTACACGGGTGACGATACGGCGAAAGCAGGCGACAAGGGCAGAAAGGGGGAAACGGCGGCCGGCACGATCCGAGTGCCGGTCGGTATTCTGACGGATCGGGACCTGGCGTTGCGGGTCGAAGCGGAGGGATTGCCCTGGGAGGATACCCCGGTAAGGGAGGTGATGACGCCGGATCCGGTGGTGGCGGAATCCTCCCAGGACGTGCATTCGGTGGTGGAGACGATGCGCGGGATCGGGGCGCGGCAGTTGCCCATTGTGGACGAACGCGGCCATCTGATCGGCACGTTGAGTCTGGACGACACCATCGCCATGCTGTCGCACAGTCTCGACGACATGGTGGAATTGCTGCAGCGGGAAATCCAGCGTGAAGCGGAAGTCGGAAGCTGAATTCAACCCAGGGAACAGGCATGGCTGACAAGACGGCGGTAACCAAAAAATCGGGAAAACCCAAGAAAGAACGTTCCTACAAGACCAAGGTCATCTTCTGGACCGTCATTCTGATGATCGTGGATGAGATCACCATCGGCATCCCGGAGGCCGACCTGGTGCTTTTCTACGTGGTGTTGGCGCGGCCCAGGTGGTTCTTGGAGATGATGCACAAGCTGTACAAATACGTACCGCACCGGCGTGCCTGGCGCCCTGTCAGGGACGTGTGCCAGCGCCGGGTGGAGACGGTCACCGCCGATACGTTGGTGACCGATGCGGTCCGGCTCATGCGTGACCGACAGGTCCGCAGCCTCGTCGTGACCCAGGAGCGGGAATACAATCCCGCGCTGCAGACGCCGGAAAAAAAGAAACGCAGTTGGTGGGGCGGCAAGAAGAAAAAGCGCGTCGAATCCCTGCCGGCCCCCACCGAGATCATTCAGACGCCGGTGGGGATCCTCAACGACCGGGACGTCACCCTGCAGGTGGGGGCCGAGGGTCTGTCCGGGGAAAGTGTGACCGTGGCCGAGATCATGAGCCGGGACGTGCCGGTGGCGATGGAGTCGGAGGACGTCCATTCGGCGGTCACCAAGATGCGCGAGGCGGGGATGCGGCGCCTGCCGGTGGTGGACCAGCGCGGGGCGTTGGTGGGTATTTTGACCTTGGACGACATCGTCGCCGTGTTGTCCGACGGTCTCAACGATATGGTGGAGCTGCTGCAACGGGAAATGGAGCGGGAGGCCGAGGCGGCCTGAGTTCAGTCCAGGGTCAGGTGCAGGTCGCCCAGCTGGAGAACGGCGCAGTCCCCCCGTTCCGGACTGTACAGGGTGAGGCGGTGGCCGTCGGCGTCGTAGTTCCGGATCAGGGCGAGACTCAGGACCGTCTGCCGCCGGTCCGCCAGGGCGCACAGGCGGTTGGGGGTGAAGATCGTCTCCCAGGGCCGGCTTTCCCCGACCGGCAACCGTTGCAGGATCAGCCTGGAGACCGGGATCCGCCAGGACCGGGCGTGGCGGAAATGGTGGCGGAAGGCCGCCAGTCGGCGCCGGCGCCGCAATTCCGGGGATTTGCTTTGGGCCAGGGGAGAGGGTGCCAGACGCAACACGGGAAAATGGCGGTGGGCCGCCACGATGGCTTCCAGTTCCCGGTCCCGCTCCAAAGTGACGATCCAGTCCGGCTGCAGCGCGTCGATCTGGAAGGTCTTGAGGATTTCCCCGACCTCCGTCACCAGGCCGCTGGTGTTGATGAGAACGAACGGACGGCCGGCCTGCTCAGCCAACTTGCGGGTGCCCACCACCATGGGCAGCAGATGGGCCAACGGGGTGACGGCGCCGACGAAATACAGGGCGGCGGGCGGCAGGGTTTCCAGGGGCCGGTTCAAAGCGGGATAGCCGAGACTGATGGTGGACGGCGGGCCGATGTCCTTCTGCCCGACGTCGGCATCCACATAGGCGGGCCGATGACCGCGCCGCAGCAAATACCAGGCCAGGTAGGCGCAGAAGGTGCTCTTGCCGCGATCGCTGGCGCCGAGTACCAGGATTCTGCCCCGTTGGGCGCGCTCGATGCGCGCGGCGGCATCGTGCCAGTCCCGGGGAACGTGAAAAGCGTTCATAATTTGCCTTCCCGGGTCCCTCCGACAGATCGGTGGCGAGTATGGTGAAAGCTTTCGTCCGTTTGATTTTACGCATTTTCTACCGGGTGGAGGTCGAGGGTCTGGCCCATTATCAGAGGGCGGAGGGCCCGGTGTTGATCGTCGCCAATCATCAGTCCTTCCTCGATCCCGTCATTCTCTGGGCCTTTCTTCCCGGAGAGTTGACCTTCGCCATCAACACCCATATCGCTCGCCTGCCCTGGGTGCGGCCGTTTTTGCGTTTCGCCCGGGTGTTTTCCCTGGATCCGCGCCAGTCCGGGGCCCTGAAGTCCCTGATCCGTCATCTGAGGGCAGGCCACCGCACCGTCATTTTTCCCGAGGGTCGGATCACGGTCACCGGAACCTTGATGAAGGTCTACGACGGTCCCGGGATGGTGGCCGACCGGGCCGGGGCCCTCGTGCTCCCGGTGCGCATCGACGGCGCTCAGTACACCCCGTTTTCCCGCCTCGACAGCCCGGTCCGGAAACGCTGGTTTCCCCGGATCCGGGTCTGCGTGCTGCCACCCCGAGACATCCGCCCCCCGGGGAAGATCCAGGGAGCCGAGCGGCGCAAACGGGCCGGAGAGCGCCTGGCCGCCCTCATGGCGGAAATGATGCTGGTGACGGCGCCCATGGACCGGACCCTGCTGACCGCCTTACTCGACGCCATGCGGTTGTACGGCCTGGGGCGCCGGGTTCTGGAGGATGGCGAGCGCCGCCCCTGGCGTTATTTCGACCTGCTCGCCCGCTCGGTGGTCATGGCCAGGCTGCTGGAAGAGGACGGCGAGCCGGGGGCGACGGTGGGCATCCTGTTGCCGGGCAGTGCGGCGACGGTGGCGCTGCTGTTCGGCTGTCATCTGGCGCGGCGGTTGCCGGCTTTGTTGAACTATACCGCCGGGGCGGCGGGACTGGCCGGCGCCTGCGACACAGGGAGCATCGGCACCGTGGTGACGTCGAGGCGCTTCGTGGCCGCTGCCGGACTGGACGGGGCCGTCGCCGACCTGGAACGGCGGGGCGTCCGGATCCGTTATCTGGAAGACTGGCGGGCCCGCATCTCGGTGCCGATGCGCCTGCGGTCCATGCTCGCCGCCCTGGGGATGCGCTGGCGTCGCCCGGCTTGCGGGGAGGCGGCCGGGGATGCGGCCGTGATGCTGTTCACCTCCGGTTCCGAGGGCCGCCCGAAGGCGGTGCTGCTGTCCCATCGCAATCTGTTGAGCAACTGCGCCCAGCTGGGGGCGGTGATCGACTTCAACGCCAACGACGTGATCCTGAACGTCCTGCCCCTGTTCCACGTGTTCGGTCTGGGGCCGGGTACCCTCCTGCCCTTGATCTCGGGGATGCGGCTGTTCCTCTATCCCAACCCCCTGCACTACCGCGTCGTTCCCGAACTGGCCTACGAGATCAACGCCACGGTTCTGTTCGGTACCAACACCTTCCTGGGAGGCTATGGCCGTGCGGCCCACCCTTACGATTTCTACAGCGTCCGCTACGTGTTCGCCGGAGCGGAAAAATTGCAGCCGGACGTGCGCCGGCTGTGGATGGACAAATTCGGCCTCAGGATCCTGGAAGGTTACGGGGCCACGGAAACCAGCCCGGTGTTGGCGGTGAACACGCCCATGTATTATCGCGCCGGAACCGTGGGACGGTTTCTGCCGGGCGTCGAGTGGCGCCTGGAGCCGGTACCTGGCGTGGCCGAGGGCGGCCGTCTGCACGTGCGTGGCCCCAACGTCATGTTGGGCTATCTGTTGCCCGGCAGGTCCGGAGAGCGGGTGGCGCCCCGCTCCCGTTACGGGGAAGGCTGGTACGACACCGGCGATATCGTGCAAGTGGACGACGATGGCTTCGTGACCATCGTCGGGCGTCTGAAACGCTTCGCCAAGGTAGGTGGGGAAATGGTTCCCCTGAGCGCCGTCGAAGGTCTGGCGGCGCAGATATGGCCCGACCGGCGCCATGCGGCCGTCGCGGTTCCAGACGGCCGGCGCGGCGAGGCGGTGGTCCTGGTCAGCGAATGTCCCACGGCTTCGCTGGCGGGGTTGCAAGAAGCCGCGCGCCGGCGGGGAATGCCGGAATTGTGGCTGCCCAGGCGCATCGTCCATTGCAGCGAACTGCCCCTGCTGGGCAGCGGCAAGGTGGACTACGTGACCCTGACCGCCCGGATGAGGAGAGAGCTTGAGGGTCAGGTTTCCGGCTGAGACTCGGATTTTGCCCTCGGTTGCTTCAGGTATCGTTCCGGTGTCTGGTAGAGCTCCTTCAGGCGCAGGCGGAATTCGTTGGTGACCGCGTAAGCGTCGTGACGGCTCTGGACCACCCTCGGGGTGATCAGCACCACCAGTTCGGTGCGGTTGACGTTTTCCGTGGTGGTGCCGAACAAGTGGCCGATCACCGGCAGATTGTAGAGGAAGGGAATACCGGTGCGGTTCTTGTTGCGGTTGTCCTTGATCAGTCCCCCCAGCACCAGGGTGTCGCCGTCTTTGACCGCCACGGTGCTTTTGATCTGGCGCTGAATGATGTTGGGGTTGGGATTGCCTTCCAGGCGGCGGCCGATGTCGTCCACCCGTTGATCCAGCTCCATGATGACCAGACCGCCGGCGTTGACCCGGGGTTTGATCTTGAGCTGGACTCCGGTGTCACGCTGCTGGAACGTCTGGGTGACCAGCGGGTTGGCACCGGCGCTGCCGGTGTTGACCACCTCGGAGGTGCGCAGGGAGATTTGTTCCCCCACCACGATCGTGGCCTCGTGATTGTTGAGCACCATCAGCGACGGGGATGAGATCACGTTGAGCTTGCCCTTTTCCGCCGCGGCCTTGAGGATGACGCCGATATCCTGGGATTTGCTCTGCCACACGTAGGTGAAGCCGGGGGCCAGAGTGTTCAGCAGAACGCCCTTGGCCGCTTCGCTCAGATCCAGCCCCTGGCTGGAGAACCCGGTCACACTGTGTTGCTTGGGCAGTTTGTTCTGGGCGAACCATTCCAGGCCGTATTGGAGGTCGTCGGTCAAGGTCACTTCGATGATGGAGGCGTCGATGAGCACCTGCAGCGGAAGCTTGTCCAGTTGTTTCACCACCCGTTCGATGGCTCGGTAATCCTCCTGGTCGGCGATGATGATCAGCGAATTGTTGGGCTCGTCGGCGATGATGCGGATCTCGCCCTTGAGTTTCCCCGGCGTCCCCCGGGTGGAGCGGTTTTTGCCGCCGACCTTGGCTTTTTTGAGTCCGGGGGCCAGCTTGGCCGCAGGTTTCCGGCCGCGCTTGCCGGTGAAGATCTGGTTGAGGGTCTCCGCCAGCTTGACCGCGTCGACGTTCTGAACCCGGTAGACGTGAACCGCGCCGGCTTCTTCCACGATGGCCCGATCGAGGCGTTTGACCCATTTCTGGGCCAGTTCGAGGTATTCGGGCTGGGTGGTGATCACCATCAGGGCGTTGAGGCGTTCGATCGGCAGCAGGCGCAGCAGAGAGGTGTCCTGGAGCACCTTTTCCCCCAGGGCTTTCTTCAGATCCTGGATCAGGGTTTCGGCGTCGAGGTTTTTCAAGGGGAACAGACCCACGGACATCCCCTTGAGATAGTTGATGTCGAAGGTGCGGACCGTTTCCTCGGCTCCGGCCAGTTCCTCGGCGCTTCCGGCCACCATCAGAAGGTTGCGGACCTCGTCGACGTGGAGGATGGCCTTGGGGGACAAGAGCGGCTTGAGCACTTTCTTCATCGAGTCCGCCCCCACGTATCGCAGGGGGAAGATGCGGATCTGATAGCCGGGGGGCAGCGGGCCGCCACCCAGCGTCAAGGGGGCGCCCGGGGTGGCCTCGTCGGCGGCGCCGATCCAGTAGAAATCCTTCCTCTTCACCAGGACCAGACCGTTGGTGCGCAACGCCATTTCCAGGGCCGGCAGCACCTCGTCCCGGCGCAGAGGACGGGTGGTGTGCAAGGTGATTTTGCCTCCGGCCTTGGGGCTGAGGAGGTAGTTCTGTTTCAGGATGTCGCCGAAGACGACCTTGAGTACTTCGGACAGATCGGCGTCGTCGAAGTTGAGCGTGTACTTGCCCGGTTCCCGTGCGGCCCGGTGCAGCCGCGGCGGCTGGATGAGTGTCCCCCGTCCCAGGGTGATTTCCGCTTCGGTCAACGGCTGGCCGGCGGGGCGTTCCGCCGGGGGCGTCGCCTCGGCCTCCTCGGGAGGTGGGGGCGGGACCTGCAGCAGTTCCAGGGGGATTTTATCGCCGGGTCGTTGAGAAAGCTGTTGACAGGCGGATAACGCCAACAGGGTCAGGCTGCAGACGGTGAGCTTGAAACCACGGATCACGATGATTTCCTTTTGGTGTTTTTCTTGAGGAAAGGATTCCCGCGGCGCAGGGGTGGTCTGGCGGTCCGACGGCGTTTGGGGGTGACCGGCGGATTGGGGCGCGGTTTGCGTAACTGGAGCACCTCTCGGCGCCCCCCCTGCTGCAACACCACATGATCGGACGCTATCTCGGCGAGGCGCCAACCTTCGATCGTATCCCCCGGATGGAGACGGTAATGGCGTTTGCCGTCCCGGCTGCGCAGCAGTACGATTTGGCCGGATTCCGGCGTGTCCAGGATGCCGGTCAATTGTAGCGTGGAAAGATCGGAAGCGGCGGCGGTTTCCGGTTCCTGCACCGTCTCCGGAAGCGGTGTCCGGCCCTCGAGGAACAGCGGGCGGGAGACGAAATGTTGGTAATGGTCGAGCGGTGGCAAGCGGAATTCCTCGGGGGTGGGAGTCGGCGTTTCCGGCTCGGGCGGGGGTGGTGGGGTGACGGCGATGTCGTCCCGGTTCGAGACTTCCCAGGCGATGATCCCGCCCAGCACCAGGCAGACGGCCGCGAGCAAGGCGGTGGTAAGGTTCGTGAGCGATGGTTTCATGATGCCGGTGTGTGCAGGTAGCCGACCACGCGCATGTCCACGTTCAAGCGGTCTACGGGAACGGTCTTGCGGGTCTTGGGGTCGCGGCGGCCGCGGACCGGACGGATCCGGAGATTCTCGACGATCAGCAACGGCTTTTCGGCTTCCACGGTATGGAGGATGCGGCGCAGGGCGGGAGTGGAGGCGGTGAAGCGGACCCGGACCGCCACCCGGGTGAAAGCGCCTTCCGCCTTGCCGGCCAGGGTTTGGGTGCTGGTGGTCTCCCCCCCGGCGCTGCGGATGATTTCACCCAGGCGGTTCTGCAATTCGGCGGCGGCCAGGGTGGGGGTGGTGCCCTTGAGAAAGTGCTGTTCGCCGCTGCGACCCGCCGATTCCAGGATTTCCAATTGCCGGCGCCAGAGGGGGGCCTTGGCGGCGGCGCGCTGCAGACGCTGGAGCTGGAATTTCAGATCTTCGATTCTCTCCCGGTTTTCCGCCAGATAATCCAGGTACGGGGCGACCACGGCCAGATGGATCGATGCCAGGGGGAGCAGGAGAAGAGCGACGGCCAGAATCCGTTGCCAGGCGTCATTCAGCGTCATCGCGTTTCACGTCCATGCTGATGCGGAATCGTTCCAGCCCGCTCAGGCGGTCCTGGGTGATGGGGGAGACGAAGTGGACGTTGCCGAAGTAGGGCGAATTTTCCAGCAGTTCCACCAGTTTGGCGGCCGCCGCCGATTTGCCGTCGATCTGCAGTTGCCCTTCCCGGTAGTGAAGCCCTGTCAGCCAGGTGTCGTCAGGCAGTTGCCGGCTGAGTTCCTCCAGCACCTCGATCAGGGGGCGGGTGGCCTGTTTCCGGTCCAGGACGAAACGGGCCTGCCGCTGCAGGGTGATGACTTGCTGCTGCAACCGACGGGCCTCGTCGGCGGCCTGCCGGGTCTGGCGCACCATCCGCTCCAGCTGCGCGATGGTGCGCCGTTGATGGACGACGGGCAGCGTCATCGCCGTGATGAGCAAGCCGACCGCCAGCGCGGCCAGACCGTAATTCAGCCGGCGTCGCCATCGACGAGTTCGGGGTCGGCGCTCCGCGGGCAGCAAATCGATTTCCGGCAGCGGTTCGCCTTCGGGGGAGCGGACGGTGACCCGATGGGGGGAGAAGCCCGCTTCAGCCAGGCGGTCCAGGCATTCGTCCAGCAACGCTTTCAGGACCAGCACGAATTCGACGCGGATCCGGTTTCCGGGCAGGGCTTTGACGATCCGGGCGGTGTAGTGGACCTGATCGGCGCTGAAGGGGGTGTGGCGGTCGAGCTCGAAGCCGACCACCTGGATGAGATTGTCCCGGGCGGCGGCCGGCAGGACGATGCAGCGCCGCAGATACTGTCCGGGCTTCAGCAACAGGATCACCGGCCGGGGTTCGTCCTGATCGACGGCGTGTTCCGCCAGTTCCTTCGTCGTCATCCGTGCGACGCACTTCGGCGTGTCTCCTGCCTGACGATGAATTTCCACCATTCCGTCGTCGATAGTGACAAAATAACCGGCCGGTCGTGCATAACGGTCGTGCAGGCGGGCGGGCAGCAGGGAAACCAGTTGCCGTTTCCACCAGCGCCAGAATCGTTGTAGGGTGGGCGTCGGAAGGAAGGAAATCAAAATCGTCAACCGGGGAGGAAACCCCAACGTTGGTCAAACTGAGATTATAGCGATTTTTGCCGGGGATCTGGAAATGCAGCAAAAAAACCATCGGCTGACGACGTGGCTGTTCATCGCCATTCTCACAGGGATCGGGCTGGGACTGTTGCAGCCGCAACTGGCGTTGCGCTTCGAAATCGGCGGCGAGGTCTTTCTTCGCCTGCTCAAGATGCTGGTGGTGCCGCTGGTGATGGCCAGCGTGATGACGGGAATCATCGGTCTCGGGGACGTGCGCCGCCTGGGCAGGCCGGGGGCTGTGGCGGTCGTTTACTATCTGTGCACCACCATGATGGCCGTGATCGTCGGCATCGTTCTGGTCGACTGGATCGAACCGGGAGCTGGCGGGTTGCCGCCCCAGTCGGCACCGGAGGCGCTTCCAGCCGAAGGTATGGCCGGCGAGGAGGCGGACATCGGCACGATCCTGCGGAACATGGTGCTGATGCTGGTGACCGACAACCTGGTCGCCGCCATGGCGGAAACACAGTTGTTGCCACTGATCGTGTTTTCGATCCTGTTCGCCGGCACCCTGACCCTGTTGGGGGAGCGGGTTCGGTTGGTGAGCGATTTCGTCGTCCAGGTCAACGAGGCCTTTTTGACTTTCATCATGGGGGTGATGAAGCTGGCTCCGATCGGGATCTTCTGTCTGGTGGCGGCCCGCTTCGGCGAGGCCCAATCCCAAGGCGCCTTTCTCCAGACCCTGCACCAGACCGGCCGTTACATGATCACGGTGCTGCTGGGGCTGGGCGTGCATTCGGCGCTGACCCTGGCGCTGATCCTGTGGCTGGTGACCCGCCGCCGGCCCTGGCGCTTTCTGGCCGCCATGTCCCCCGCGCTCCTGACCGCCTTTTCCACCGCCAGTTCCTCGGCGACCCTGCCGGTCACCATGGAGTGCGCCGTCGACCGCGCCCGGGTGCGCCGCGAGGCGGTGGAATTCGTCATTCCCCTGGGGGCGACCGTCAACATGGACGGCACCGCGCTCTACGAAGCGGTGGCCGCCATTTTCATCGCCCAGGTGCTCGGGGTGGAGCTCAGCCTGATGCAGGAAGTCACCGTGGCTTTGACCGCGACGCTGGCGGCCATCGGGGCCGCAGGTATTCCGGAGGCCGGCCTGGTCACCATGGTGATCGTGCTGAACGCGGTGGGATTGCCGGTGGAGTACATCGGCATCCTGCTGTCCGTCGACTGGCTGCTGGACCGCTTCCGTACCGCCGTCAACGTGTGGGGTGACAGCGTCGGCAGCGCGGTCGTCGAGCCGTTCATCGGCACCGTTCAGGTAGACAGCAGGAAGGCTTCGTAGCCGATCAGCGCGGCGTAGAAGAAGAAAAACGCCGGCAGCAGGTGACGCACCGGCAGGCCGAAGAGCCGATGGTTGACGTGGAACAGAATGAAGATCACCGCCAGGGCGGTGACCAAGTATTTGACGTAGACGAAAGTGTCGGTGCCCAGGTCCAGCAGGAAGGCCATGAAGGGATTCAGTTCGATTCCGCCCCGGTCGAGTATCCGCAGGGTGAGGAAGGCGTCGAGCACGCAAAAAGCCACCACCCCCGCCGTCCACCACAGCAGCCGGTGGTCGTCGTAGATGTCCACGTAATGGGGGCGTTGGCGTTCGCCCTCCCGCCGTGGCCGGCGCCGCCTTCCGCCCCACAGGGCGAACCACAGAGTGCGCCAGGTGAAGCGGCGGCGATCCGGTCGGCGGCGGCGTTCGGGAATTTTCGGCATCGGCATGGGTGCGGATTTTCGATCGTATCGGCCTGAAATTATAGCGGATCTAAGGGTTTGGCCGGGTCAGCAGGATCATCAGGCTGCGTCCGATCAGGGTGGCCTCGTGATGGGGCTGGAGGGGGGGTTCGGCTCCCGTTTCATGGATGTCCGCCGGCGGCTCGGCGGCGGTGTCCACGGCGATGTGCCAGCGTGTCGCCGGCGGCGTCGGAGGTAGCTGGAAGGTGACCGGCTCGGTACCGGCGTTGAACAACAGGCACAGACGGGGTTCTTCCGGATCGTCGGGATGAATGCAGGCCCCCAGTTCGTTGCCGTCGCTCCAGTCCGGCGGCGAGCCGTGAGGGCCGAACCACTCGATCTCCTCGGGACGGTAGAAGTCCTCCCGCGTCAGTACCGGATGGGATCGACGCAACCGGATCAGCTCGCGCACGAAGCGCACCAGGGCGGCGTTCTTCTTCGCCAACGTCCAGTCGTACCAGGAAATTTCGTTGTCCTGGCAGTAGGCGTTGTTGTTGCCTTTCTGGGTGCGGCGGAATTCGTCGCCGCCCAGAAGCATCGGAATGCCGCGGGAGACGAACAGGGTGGTGAGGAAATTCTTGATCTGGCGCAGGCGAACGGCCTCGATTTCGGGATCGTCGGTCGGTCCCTCCACCCCGTAATTACAGCTGTAGTTCTCGTTGGTGCCGTCCCGGTTGTCCTCGCCGTTGGCCTCGTTGTGCTTGTGTTCGTAGCTGACCAGGTCGTTGAGGGTGAAACCGTCGTGGCTGGTGATGAAGTTGATGCTGTTGACCGGCGTCTTGCCGCTGTGCTGGTACAGATCGGCGCTGCCGCACAGGCGGGTGGCGAAAGGCCCCAGCATCCCGTGGTCGCCGCGCCAGAAACGGCGCACGTCGTCACGGTACTGGCCGTTCCATTCCGACCAGCGCTCGCCGGGAAAGAACCCGACCTGGTAGGCGCCGCCGGCGTCCCAGGCTTCGGCGATCAATTTCACCCCCCGGAGAATCGGGTCCTCGGCGATGGCCTCCAACAAGGGAGGATTGGATATCAGACGGCCGCTGCGGTCGCGGCCCAGAATCGAGGCCAGGTCGAAGCGGAAGCCGTCTACATGCATTTCGGTGACCCAGTAACGCAGGCATTCGAGGATGTAGGTCCGCACCACTGGATGATTGCAGTTGAGGGTGTTGCCGCAGCCGGAGTAGTTGATGTAGCGGCTCTTGTCCTCATCGGGGAGCAGATAGTAGATGCTGTTGTCCAGTCCCTTGAAATGCAAAGTGGGGCCGTGTTCGTTGCCTTCGGCAGTGTGGTTGAAGACCACGTCCAGGAGTACCTCGATCCCGGCCCGGTGCAGGGCTTTGACCATGGCTTTGAATTCGGTCAGCTGGCAGCCGGGTTCCCTCCCGGTGCTGTATTGGGCGTGGGGGGCGAAGAAGGACACGGTGCTGTATCCCCAATAGTTGACCAGCGGTTCGCCGGTCAGCGGGTTCCGGCGGTCCAACTCCTTGGGATTGAACTGGTGGATCGGCATCAGTTCCAGGGTGGTGATGCCCAGTTCCTTGAAATAGGGGATCTTTTCGATCACGCCCAGATACGTGCCCGGATAGTGGGCGCAGGAGGACGGATGAATGGTGAGTCCCCGGACGTGGGTTTCATAGATGACGGTCTCGGACCAGGGAATCTTAGGATGGCGGTCCCCGTCCCAGTCGAAGTTTTCCTCGCTCGGGATCAGCCCCTTGACGCGGTACTGGGCTTTGGGAATGATGCGGTCCGGATGGCGTTCCAGCCAGCCGTCGCAAAGGATGGAAAAATCCCAGTGCTCGGTGTTGACCAAGGCCAGGGCGTAAGGGTCCAGCAGGGATCGCTGGGGGTTGAATCGGTGTCCCCGTTCGGGGGCGAAGGGACCGTCGGCCTGGAAGACGTAGGTCAGGCCAGGACGGGCGCCGCGCACGTAGACGTGCCAGATGTCTCCGGTGCGGTGTACGGCCGGATCCAGCTCGAAGCACCATTTGGGGTCCAGAGCGCCGGGATCGTCGAACAACAGTAGCCAGACCCGAGTGGCATGGCGACTGAAGACGGCGAAATTGATGCCGCCGTCGATGCTGTGAATCCCGAGGGGAAGCGGATGTCCTCGGCCGATGGTCAGGGCGGTTTCCATGGATGCCTGCGGAAATCGTCGGACCGAGCAGCATGACACATTTCCGTAATCCGGATCAACCAGCGACAGTCGCGCAGAGGATCAGTAGTGAAGGCGCCGGCCTACGGCACTCCCGTCTTCAAGGCAGGTACTTGATGGCGGCCACCACCAAACCGCCGACGGTGAGGGTTAGGGCGAAGGACCAACGCATGAAGCGGTCGATACGGTTGGTGAGTTGCTCGAAGCGTTTATCCACCTGCTCGAAGCGTTTATCCACCTGCTCGAAGCGTTTATCCACCTGCTCGAAGCGTTTATCCACCTGCTCGAAGCGTTTATCCACCTGCTCGAAGCGTTTATCCACCTGCTCGAAGCGCCGGTTCATGTCTTCGCGCATTTCCTCGAAGCGCTTGTCGATCTGTTCAAAGCGCTTCTCCATTAGCTGGAAACCCTGTTCCATGAGCTCGCGTTGGTGTTTGAGCTCCTCCTCGACCCGAACCATGCGTTCGCGCAGCTCCAGGTCGTAACGCACCCATCCCTGGGGCGAGGCGGTTTGGGCCTGTACCTCCTCGCGGATCAGGCGGCGGATCTGGTCGAGGTCTTCTTCGGCGAGGGCCATGGGCGTATACTCGAAGACAAAGGTTTGAATGCTCATCTCATTATAACCGGATAACCCGACGCCGGCGGCAGCTTCATTCGGCGGAAAACACGCTTGGGAGTAGCCTGTTCGCAGGCAAGCTTGAATCGATGGGGTCGGGATGGGTATGCTTGCTGACTTTCGTCATACATCAGGCAAAGGAATCGGAACATGAGTGAATTGGCCAGTGTCATCGAGGAAGCCTTCGAAAAACGTGCCGAACTGACCCCGCAGAATGCGCCGGCGGAAATCCGCGAGGCAGTGGAACAGGCGTTGTGCCTGCTCGATTCCGGCCAGGCCCGGGTAGCGGAGAAGAAGGATGGCCGGTGGGTGGTGAACCAATGGCTCAAGAAGGCAGTGCTGCTGTCGTTTCGTCTCAACGACAACAGGATGATGGACGGATCGCCGACCAACTTCTACGACAAGGTGGAACTGAAGTACGCCGGCTACCGGCCCGAGGACTTCCGCCGTGATGGCGTACGGGTGGTGCCCTTCGCCAACGTCCGCCGCGGGGCCTACGTGGCGCCGGGGGCGGTGCTGATGCCCTCCTACGTCAACATAGGCGCCTATGTGGATTCCGGTACTATGGTCGACACCTGGGCCACGGTGGGTTCCTGCGCCCAGATCGGCAAGAACGTCCATCTGTCCGGTGGGGTCGGCATCGGCGGGGTGCTCGAGCCTTTACAGGCCAATCCCACCATCATCGAGGACAACTGCTTCATCGGTGCCCGCTCGGAGATCGTCGAAGGGGTGATCGTCGAGGAAGGGGCGGTGATCTCCATGGGGGTCTACATTGGTCAGTCCACCAAGATCTACAATCGCATGACCGGCGAAATCATCCATGGCCGGGTGCCCGCCGGTTCGGTGGTGGTGCCCGGCAGCCTGCCGGCCAAAGACGGCAGCCACAGCCTGTATTGCGCCGTCATCATCAAGCAGGTGGACGAGCGCACCCGCAGTAAGGTGGGGATCAACGAACTGCTTCGGGACTGACCGTTGAGCGAAACCCTGGAACTGGCCAAGGCCCTGATCGCTAGAGCCTCGGTGACGCCGGCGGACGCCGGCTGCATGGACCTGATCGTCGAGTGTCTGGAACCTCTGGGTTTTCGGGCCGAATTCCTCGACTTCGGCGACACCCGCAATCTGTGGCTGCGCCGCGGCACTGCCCGGCCGCTGTTCGTCTTCCTTGGCCATACCGACGTGGTGCCACCGGGCGATCCGGCCGCCTGGACCTTTCCGCCCTTCGAGCCCCACGTCCACGACGGCGACCTGTACGGCCGCGGCGCCGCCGACATGAAGGGGGCGGTGGCGGCCTTCACCGTCGCCTGCCGCCGTTTCGTGGAAAGGCACCCGGACCATACCGGTTCCATCGCCGTCCTGCTGACTTCGGACGAGGAAGGCATCGCCACCGACGGGGTGGTGAAGGTGGTCGAGGTGCTCCAGGCCCGGGACGAAGTCATCGACTGGTGCCTGGTGGGGGAGCCTTCCAGCGAGCGTGTGCTCGGGGACGTGGTCAAGGTGGGGCGGCGCGGTTCCCTCAACGGTTTTCTGCGGGTGTTCGGTGTCCAGGGCCACGTGGCCTATCCCCACAAGGCGAGGAACCCCATTCACCAGTTCGCCCCGGCGCTGAATCACCTGGTGAACGAGGTCTGGGACGAGGGCAACGAGCACTTTCCGCCCACCACCTTCCAGATTTCCAACATCGAGGCCGGAACGGGGGCCGAGAATGTCATCCCGGGCCAGCTCGACGTCCGCTTCAATTTCCGCTTCTCCACCGAAGTGACCGCCGCCGAGCTTCAGCGCCGGGTGGCAGCCATTCTCGACCATTATGGTCTCGATTACGAGATCGACTGGCGCCTGTCGGGCGAGCCCTTCCTCACCGCCACGGACGAAGTCATCAGGGCGGTGCAGCAGGCGCTCCGAGAGGTGCTGGGACGCGAGGCCGAGTTGTCCACCGGCGGCGGTACCTCCGACGGCCGTTTCATCGCCCCCACGGGAGCCCAGGTGCTGGAGCTGGGGCCGGTCAACGCCACCATCCACCAGGTCAACGAGCACGTGGCGGTGGCCGACCTGGAAGCGTTGACGGCGGTGTACGAGCGGGTGTTGGCGAAGTTGTTGCTGAGGTGATCCCATGCGCTGTCACGAAATCGATTACCGTATCGTCGGTGAAGACCTGCAACTGGTGGAGATCACCCTCGATTCCGGCGAGAGCATGATCGCCGAGGCCGGGATGATGCTCTACATGGAGGAAGACATCGTCTTCGAAACCCGCCTCGGCGACGGTTCCGAAGCCGGAGTCATGAGCAAGCTCTGGTCCCTGGGCAAACGGGTGCTCACCGGCGAGTCGGTGTTTCTGACCCATTTCACCAACGAGGACGAACAGCCCCGCCGGGTGGCGTTCGCTGCGCCCTATCCCGGCTCGATCGTCCCCCTGAACCTGGCGGAACTGGGCGGGGAGGTCACCTGTCAGCGGGACGCCTTCCTGGCCGCCGCCCGGGGGACGAAGATCGAGGTGGCGTTCCAGAAGCGCTTGGGCACCGGCTTTTTCGGCGGCGAGGGATTCATTCTCGAGCGCCTCGAAGGGGACGGCATGGCCTTTCTCCACGCCGGCGGCACCGTGGTGCGCCGGGAGTTGGCCGGCGAAACGATCCGCCTCGACACCGGCTGCCTGGTGGCCTTCGGTCCAGGCATCGATTACGGCATCGCCCTGGCAGGCGGGCTCAAGAGCATGTTGTTCGGCGGTGAGGGACTGTTTCTGGCGACCCTGTCGGGCACCGGTTCCGTCTGGATCCAGAGCCTGCCGTTCTCGCGTCTGGCCGAACGGGTGATCGACGCCGCCGTGGGCATGGGGCGTCTGCAGCCAGGGGACTAGGGCTAGATAAAAAAAGCCCGCCGGTGAGGCGGGCCAAGGCATGGGAGCAATACCCATGAGGAGGATCTTCAAAGGAGGTAAGTGATGAACACTCGTTTCCATAGACTGTATAAATAAGAATTTGTTCCCGGTATTATTTCTTTTTTGTCATTATTTCCGTCTCCCGGCGGGTGGGGTAAAATTGATCAAGACACTGGGTTTTACGCCCGGCTCGTCATTCCGCCCATCGTCACCTGCGAGGCCGCCGCCGTGTCCGAATCGATTTCCCACGCCGAAGGCGTCACCCATCCTCCCGAGCTGCAGCGGCGGTTGCAGGCGGCTCTTGAGGCCAAGGGTCCCGGCTATCGTCCACGAACCCGGCACCGCGACTCCGCCGGCCGTCCCCGCTACATCAACCGCCTGATTCTGGAAGATTCCCCCTATCTGCGCCAGCACGCCCACAACCCGGTGGACTGGCATCCCTGGGGCCGGGAGGCGTTCGAGAAGGCCCGGCGCGAGGACAAGCCGATCTTTCTTTCCATCGGCTATTCCACCTGCCACTGGTGCCACGTGATGGAGGTGGAAAGCTTCGAGGACCCGGCGATCGCCGCGATCCTCAACCGCGATTTCGTGCCTGTCAAGGTGGACCGGGAACAGCGCCCCGACGTGGACGCCGTCTACATGAACGCGGTCCAATTGCTCACCGGCCACGGCGGCTGGCCCCTGTCGGCCTTCCTGACTCCGGACGGAAAGCTGTTCTTCGGCGGGACCTATTTTCCTCCGGCGCAGTTTCGCCAGCTGTTGCGTCAGGTCGCCGGGGCCTGGAAAAGCCGCCGCCGCGACGTCGAGGCCCAGGCCGCCGACGTCGCCGAAGCGGTGGCCCGCCTGGGCGAGTCCGGCGGCGGGGAAGCGATCGACGCCACCCTGGCGGACCGGGCCGTCGCCGACATCGTGGCCCGCATCGATCCCGCGCACGGCGGTTTCGGCGCCGCGCCCAAATTTCCCAACGAGCCGTGGTTGGCCTTGCTCGTCGACGACCTGTGGCGCCGTTACGATCCCACGGTGCTGAAGGTGGTGAGCGTCACCCTGGAACGGATGGCCCGCGGCGGTATCTACGACCAGATCGGCGGCGGTTTTCACCGCTACAGCGTCGATGCCGCCTGGCAGGTGCCCCATTTCGAGAAGATGCTTTACAACCAGGCCCAGCTCGGCCGGATCTACGCCCATGCGGCGGTGCTGACGAACGATGCCTTCTTCGAGCGCGTCGCCCGTCAAACCCTCGACTACGTGCTGCGGGAGATGACCGCCCCCGGCGGCGGCTTCTACTCGGCCACCGACGCCGACAGCGAGGGGGAGGAGGGCAAGTTCTTCCTCTGGACTCCGGCCGAGATCCGCGCCGCCTTGCCCGCCGAGGACGCCGCTCTGGCCGTCGAAGCCTTCGGTGTCACCGAGACGGGCAACTTCGAAGGCCGCAACGTCCTCCATCTTCCCCGGCCTCTATCGGAGTTGGCCCGGACCGCGGGCGTGGACGAGGCGGCGCTGCTCGACCGGCTCGACCGCATCCGCCGCCGGTTGTATCAGGTACGGGCCAGGCGGGTGGCGCCCCTGCGCGACGACAAGATCGTCACCGCCTGGAACGGCATGATGATCACCGCCCTGGCCGAGGCCGGCCGGTTGCTCCACGAGCCCAAATACTTACACGCTACCCGCCGCGCCGCCGAGTGGCTGTGGCGCCATCACCGCCGCGGTGGCCGCCTGCTGCGCTCCTCCCTGGCCGGGCGGGCCTCCGGCGAGGGGCTGCAGGAGGATTACGCCTTCTTCGCCGAGGGGTTGGTGGCCCTGTACGACGCCACGGCCGATTCGGCCTGGCTGAAGCGTGCCCAGGCCCTGACGGCGACCATGCTGGCCGATTTCTGGGACGACCGGGAAGGCGGCTTCTTCATGAACCGAGGCACTGACGAGCCTCTCATGGTCCGGCCCAAGGATTTTTACGACGGCGCCCAGCCTTCCGGCAACGCCGCCGCCGCCCGGGTGCTGGCCCGCCTGTCCCGCCGTGCCCCGTCCCCAGAGTACGAAACCCGTCTGCGCCGACTGGCCGCCTCGGTGGCCGAATCCGCCCGCCGCAATCCCGCCGCTTTCGCTTGGTTGCAGCTGGCGCTGCGGGAATTCGAACAGGGCGAGACCGGACCGGTGCAATGGGCCGCCCGGGGTCACGTGCGCATCGGCGGGCTGCTACGGGGGCACGACGGCGTGCTGTGGCTGCGTCTCGCCCCCGGCTGGCACGTCAACGGTCCCGAAGCCGGCAGCGACCTGGTTTCCAGCGAACTGACCCTCGACGAACCGGCCCGCGGCTGGCGCCTGATCGGCATCGATTGGCCCGAACCTATGCCGGTCAGAATTTTCGATACCATACTACCTCTTTACCTCCGCCGCGCCGAGATCCGTTTCCGCGCCGAACCCGGACTGGGGCCGCTGCCCCTGCGGCTCCGGCTGCAGGCCTGCGACGGGCGCCGCTGTCTGGCCCCGGAGACGGTGGGGGTACAGGTGCCGAGATAAGCGCCAGGACCAAAGCCGTATGGATGCCACCGCCCGTCGCTAGCGTTCGGAGAGATGCTCGATTCGGTCATGGCCGGTCGTTCTCCTCGAATGCCGTCATGGTTGCCGTGTTTTGTGGATGCAGAACGATGTGATGCCTGCACCTCGGTGTCGCCCAGATGGCGCCGTAGCAGCGCACAGACGATGGCGGCCTGCTTCGGGGTCAGTCGGATGGCGGTGGCCACGGCTTGCTGGTCAGGGTGCGGTAGAGGGCGATGGCGTCGCGGATGAAGGCGTCCATTTCGGTGAGGACGGCCTGGGCTTTATCCGGCCCCATAGGGGTTGAAAATCGGAAGTTCAGTCTCACGGCCGTAACCGTTCATTGCGCCAGGCCAAGCCTGGAGAAGGGGGAAGTCATGTAGAAGGAAAGCCATGATAGAAACCTTCAGTGCGACCTGGTAGGTGAGAGTCCTACCCGGCCAA
>Ga0256839_1002419_pt1 | contig 20808 bp, 17 predicted proteins | sample 354166metaG_FD_185968 | JGI IMG/M metagenome (GOLD analysis project Ga0256839, IMG submission 185968) | Hydrothermal vent microbial communities from Mid Atlantic Ridge, Atlantic Ocean - 354-166 | ecosystem: Environmental > Aquatic > Marine > Hydrothermal vents | place: Atlantic Ocean: Mid... | reverse complement strand
GCCGGATGCTCAAGGCCGCCATGGCCGGCGGTTACTGCTATCGCCGCCTGAAGGTCAAGGGCACCATGCCGCGCTACGACGATCATCCGGACAAGAACCGCTACAGCCATGTCGCGGATGCGCTGCAATACCTGATGCTCGGTGGCGGCGAGGGCGCCGACCTCGTGCGCCGCAAGCGGAGTGCCGCCGATCCCGGCCTGACAGCCAGGCCCTACAGCGTCTGGGACCGTATCACCCGGGCGCAGCAGACCGACCGTTCCGCCCGGCTCTCCAGGAGACTGCGGGCGTGACAGCCACCGCCCGCCTGTCGATCGTCCACCCGGAGACCGTGCGGCTGCGCGACGAGCTCGCGCGCCGACGGCGGCGGTTGGGATTGAGCCAGGAGGAACTCGACGAACGACTGGGCTGCGCCGAGCGCATGGTCAGCAAATGGGAATGCGGACGCCACGCGCCGACCCTCGGCGCCTTGGTAGCGTGGGCCGAGGCCCTCGGGCTTCGCATCGTACTGCTGGAGACGGCAGAATGATCCACTGGCCCCCGCAGCCATTGCCGGAATGGCTGGTCGCGTTCGTCGACTATGGCGAGCGGCACTGGTGGTGCCGCTTTCTCCGGCCCGGTTTCCGGCACGTGTTCGCGCTCGGTTACGATGCCGCCAGCGACATCTGGCTGCTCGCCGACAGCAAGATCGGCGGCATGATCGTGCGGCCCTTGCCGCAGGAGACCGTCGATCTGGTGCTCGCCGATGGCCTCGAACACGGACGGTGGCTGCGTTGCCGTTATTCCGACGGGGCGCGGCAGATCCCGAGACCGTGCATGACCTGCGTGGGTCTGGTGGAACACCTGCTGGGCGTGCCCTGGCTCACGAGCTGGACGCCATGGCGGCTGTACCGCCGCCTACGTGCTGCCGGGTGCACACCATGGCCGGAAGGAGACCGAGGATGGGTTCACTGATCTCCAAGCCGAAGCGCGATCCGGAACTGGAGCGCAAGCGCCGGGAGGCGGCCGCCAGGGCGAAGCGCGAACGGGAGGAGCTCGAGCGGAAGCGGCGCGAGGAGGAGCTGGCACGGATGCGGGGGCTGCGAGGGCGCAGGGGCCTGTTTTCCCTGGCAGGAGAACTCGGTTTCAAGCGGAAGGACACGCTCGGTGGCTGACGATCCTCTGGTGGTTTCCGTGCTCCGCCGCCTGGCGAGGGCCGAGCGGCGGCGAGACGAGCTCGCCGGTCTGATCGACGACGCCTACGACTACGTGCTGCCGATGCGCGAGCGCATCCGCCGGCAGCAGAACCCGCGCGCGGCGATGGAGCGGGTGTTCGACGGCACGGCGATCGCCGCGCTGCAGAACACCGCCTCACGGCTGCTGTTCGAGCTGGCTCCGCCAACCGAGCCCTGGTTCGAGCTCCGGGCCGGTCCCGACGTGGCTGACGAGGAGCGGGACGAGGTGGACCGCCGTTTGAAGGACGTGACCGAAGAGATCCGGCGGGCGATCTCCAACAGCGATTTCTACACCCAGGCGCACGAGGCCATGCTCGACAGTCTGATCAGCGTCGGGACGCTCCGGATCGATGTCGGCGACGCCGTGCAGCCAGTCCGTTTCCGGGCCATTCCCATGTCCCGGGTGATCCCCGATGTCGGACCCTTCGGCCTGCTCGACGGGTATTTCTTCCGGCACCGGCCGCGCGCGGGCCAGATCCGCACGATCTGGCCACAGGCGCAGCTGACCGGGGAGCTCGCCCGCCATGCCCTAGAGAAGCCGGACCGTGAGGTCGAGCTCGTGGAGGCGATCTGGCGCGACTGGGACGTGCGCACGGCCGAGGCCTGGCGGTGGCTGTTGCTGGAACCCGTGCAAAGGGCCCGCCTGGACGAGAGCCGCTTCGAAGGACATGGTTCGGCACCGGTGATCGGGTTCCGCTGGTCGGCGGCGCCCGACGAGGCGTACGGGCACGGCCCCGTCCTCATGGCTCTGCCGGACATCCGCACCATCAACCTGACCAAGCAGCTGATCCTGGAGAACGCGGATCTGGCCGTGTCCGGAGCCTGGCAGGCAGAGGACGACGGCACCATCAACGTGGACAATGTCCAGATCATCCCGGGGACGGTGATTCCCATCGCCCCCGGGTCCAGTGGCCTGCGCCCTCTGGAAGCGGCTGGACGGTTCGACGTCGCCCAGCTCGTCCTCGAGGACCTGCGTGCCCAGATCAAGGCCACCCTGCTCGACGACGACCTGGGACCTCCCGAGGGAACGCCGATGTCGGCGACCGAGGTGATGCAGCGAAAGGCGGACCAGGCGGAGCGTGTCGCGGCGCCGCTCGGACGGTATCTCAAGGAATTCCTGTTTCCCGTTGTCTACCGCGTGGCCCATGTACTGCGCCAGGCCGGCCGCATCGAGCTGCCGCCGATCGACGGCAGGTTCGTCGCCCTCCGGCCGCTCTCGCCGCTGGCGCGGGCCCAGGCACAGGAAGAGGTGCTGCGGCACGACCGGTGGGTCGAGATGATGAACGGAAGGTTCGGGCCGCAGCAGACCGCCCTCGCCCTCAAGGTGGACGAGTATGGAGCCTGGCTGGCGCGACACATGGGGGTCGACCCACGGCTGATCCGCGACGAGGTCGAGCGCCAGCAGGTCGTCGAGGCGATCGCAGCGACGGCCCAACAGGCCCAGCCGCCGGGAGAAACACCGTGACCGTGGAGGAGCGGGCAGCTGCGGCCGCCGACCGGAGGCGCCGCGAGCGCGAACTCGACGCCGCATTCGCGAGCACCTTCGCCTCTCCCGCCGGGGAAAAGGTGCTCGCCTGGCTCGGCAGCATCACCTTCGGGCGGGTCATGGGGCCGGAGGCATCCGACGGCGCCCTCAGGCATCTCGAGGGCCAGCGATACGTCGTGCAAATCATCATGGAGCGTGTGAACCGTGGACGAAAGCGGAGCCGGACGGCCTGATCATATTCCCGAAAAATTCTGGGACGCCGAAACCGGCGCTCCCAGGATCGACGAGCTCGCCAAGAGCTATGTCGAGCTCGAGCGCATGGCGGGCGAGCTCAAGCGCCAAGTGGGCGCCAAGAAGGAGGAATGGGCGCGCGAGCTCGAGGCAGAGCGACTGTCTGCACGCCCCGAAAAACCCGACGCCTACGAGCCCGAGCTGCCCGAGGAGCTCGCCGGGAAGGTGGAACTCGCGGATGATCACCCGCTCATGTCCTGGTGGCGCGAGTTCGCCTGGGAGCACGGGCTGGACCATGAGGCGTTCAATGCCGGTCTGCAGCAGTTCGTGCGCTGGCAGGTGGACAGCACCGAGGCGCAGGCGCAAGCGCTCGAGGAAGAGCTCGGCAAACTCGGCGAGCACGGCACGCAACGGGTTCAGCACGTCGAAGGGTGGATGCGGGCCAGGATCGGCGAGGAGGCGGTCGCGGCGCTCGAGCCGCTGCTGGCCTCCGCTGCTGCCATCGAGGCCCTCGAGAAGCTCATGGAGAGCGTCGGCGAGCGTCGGTTCGTACCGGCGGACAAGCCCGAGAAGATCGACGCCGAGACCCTCGATCGCTGGGTCCGTGATCCGCGTTACTGGCGGGATCGGGACCCAGCCTTCGTCAAACAGGTCACCGAGGGATTCCGGCAGCTTTATGGGGGTGCAGGATAGGGAATATCGTCCCAGAAATGTGCAGTATACTGCGTGGACGATACCCGAAGCCTCCGTATCATGGGAAATGACGGCCCCGCAGGACGCGGATGCCGGCCTCACCCGAGCCAACCGGCGACGATCCGCACCGAGGGTTAACCGGCGATGTCGGTAACCAGCGTGTGAGACCAGTCCATGTCCACCACGATCGACCAGGCATTCATCAAGCAGTACGAGGCCGAGGTCCACGCCGCCTACCAGCGGATGGGCACGAAGCTGAAGGGTACCGTCCGTACCAAATCGGGTGTGGTCGGCACCTCCGTCACCTGGCAGAAGGTCGGCAAGGGCACCGCCGGGCAGAAGACCCGGCACGGCCTGGTGCCGGTCATGAACGTCGAGCACAGCAATGTCGAGGCGATCCTCGCCGACTACTACGCGGGCGATTGGGTCGACAAGCTCGACGAGATCAAGACCAACATCGACGAACGGCAGGTCCTGGCGCGCGCCGGCGCCTGGGCACTCGGCCGCAAATGCGACGAGCAGATCATCGCGGCCGCGCGGGCCAGTCTTCCCTCCGGCCAGAAGATCGCGGTGAACACGAGCGGGCTGACCCGCGCCAAGGTGCAGCAGGCGATCGAAAAACTGAACGCCGCCGATGTGCCGGACGACGGCGACCGCTTCGCCATCGTCGGCCCCCACCAGTGGGAGGAACTCCTCACCATCAGCCAGTTCGTGTCCTCGGACATGGTGGGCGAAGAATACCCGTGGCTGAAGGGCACCGAGGCCCGCCGCTGGCGGAACACCGTCTGGATCGTCCATTCCGGCCTGCCGCTCAGCTCCACCACCCGCTACTGCCTGATGTACCACAAGACGGCCATCGGCTGGGCCGAGGGTGCGGACATCACCGCGGACATTACCTGGCACGGCGACCGCGCTTCCCACTTCATCAACCACATGATGTCCGGTGGAGCGGTACGGATCGACGACACGGGCGTCGTCGAGATCGCCTGCGACGATACCGCGGCCATCCCGTAAGGAGACAGGAAGATGGCGTACAGCCAGACCGATCTCATCGCCCTGGGCTACGGGCCGGGCAAGTCGAAGCTGTGGATGTACAGGACGAACGATCCCCTCGCCACAGTGGTCGGCGCCGGCTATTTCAACGGCGCCGCTGCGCTGCTGCAGGTCGGCGACCTCATTCTCACGGCGCTCGACGTCGACGGCACTCCCGCAACCCGCACGCTCATCGTCTCCAGCAACGACGGCTCGACCGTCGCGGTGACGAAGAGCGACATCAGCGTCTGACGGAGCCGGGGCCCGGCATTTCCGCCGGGCCCCGGGCCCAACGCGCATGGCCGACAGCAAGTTCGACATCGCCTCGAGGGCCCTGGTGCGGATCGGCGCCAAGCCGATCACCAGCTTCGACGACGGCACGGCCGAGGCGACCGCCGCCGGCCGGGAATACGAGGCAGCGGCCTCGGGCGCGCTCACCATGCACCGCTGGCGCTTCGCGTCCGACCAGCGGGAGCTGGTCGCGCTCCAGGAGACGCCGCACAACGTCTGGACCTACGCCCTCCAACTGCCGGCGGACCTGCTCGTGCTGCACACGGTGCGCGCCGGCGGCGTGATCGTTCCCTATGACCGGTACGGCGACAAGGTCTTCTGCGACTACAAGGAGGATGTCGTCGCCAGCTATACCTTCCGCGTGCCGGAGTACCGCTGGCCGCCGTATTTCCTGGAGGCCTTCACCGTGGCCTTCGCCGCCACCATGGCAATGGCGGTGGCCAGTAACGTCGAAATGGCCAGAGAACTCCGCGACGAGGCGGAAAAGCGTCTCTGGCCTCGGGCGCGCTTCCTCGACAGCGAGCAGCAGACGACGCGGCGTCTGTTCCGCTCGCGGCTCATCGCCGGCCGCTTCTGATGCCGAGGATCGCCACGCAGCAGACGAATTTCACCGCCGGCGAGCTGTCACCGCTGATGGCGGCACGTATCGACACCAGCCTCTATGGGAATGGCGCCGAAATCCTCAGCGACTGGGCGCTGCTCGCCCAGGGCGGTGTGCGCAACCGGCCCGGGCTCGAATATCTGCACAGCTTCACCTCCGCGCAGTATCCCTGCCGCCTCGCGCCGTACGAGTTCAACCCTTCGCAGGCCTATGTGCTGGCGTTCGCCGACCAGCATCTGACGATCTTCTTCACGGACGGGACCGTCGCCACGGAGCTCAGCGGCTGCCCCTGGACGGCGACGATGCTGCCGCAGCTCGACTGGACATGGACGGGCGACACGATCGTCGTCGTACATCCGGACATGGCGCCGCAGCTCATCAAGCGCACCGGCGCCTCGAGCTTTACCCGACAGGATCTGGCCTTCGAGGACAGTGCCGACGGCAAGCAGCGCTACCAGCCCTACCAGCGCTACGCGCCCACGAACATCACTCTCACGCCGAGCGGTACCACCGGCAGCATCACGGTCACCGCCTCCTCGGCCGTGTTCGACGCCGCGCAGGTGGGCGACATCATCCGCATAAAGAACAAGGAAATCGAGATCACGGCCTACACATCGGCCACCCAGGTCTCCGGCACGGTGCGCGATACGCTGGTCGATACGTCCGCCACCACCGATTGGGACGAACAGGCCTTCTCCGCCTATCGCGGCTGGCCGAAGTCGGTGCTGTTTTTCGACGGCCGCCTGTGGTTCGGCGGAGCCAGGAGTAAGCCCTCCGGCGTCTGGGCCTCCAAGGTGGGTGCCTGGTTCAACTTCGACATCGGGACCGCCAAGGACGATGAATCGATCTGGGAGGAAATCGCCGGGGCGCGGGTCTCCGAAGTGCGCCATCTGGTGGGGCACCGCCATCTGCAGATCTTCACCGACATCGCCGAATACTACGTGCCCTCGTCCGAGGCGCGGCCGATCACACCGACCAGCATCGCCTTCCGCCAGCAGACCGCCTACGGGGCCGGCTGGGCGCATCCCACGCCGTTCGACGGGGCCACCCTGTTCGTCGACCGCAACGGCAAGACGGTGCGCGAGTTCCTGTTCGTGGACACCGAACAGGCCTACCGTTCGGATGCCGTCTCCCTCCTGTCGCCGCACCTGATCACCGGCCCGATCGAGCTGGCCGTGCTCTATGGCGGCGCGACCTGGCCCGAACAGTATGCCTTCCTGGTGAACGGCGACGGCTCCCTGGCGGTATTCCACTCGGTGCGCTCCGAGCGGATCGCCGGCTGGGTGCCCTGGCGTACGAAGGGAACCATCAAGGCCCTGTGCGTGGTGGCCGCACAGATCTTCGTGGCGGTGGAACGCACGGTCGGCGGCAACACGGTCTGGTTTCTCGAGAGGTTCGATGACGACCTGGTCATGGATGCGGCCAGGACGGCACCGGTGAGCGCCGGAGTCGCTTCGGGCTTCGATCATCTTGCCGGCGAGACCGTGGAGGTGGTCGCCGGCGACTTCTACCTCGGCCAGCAGACGGTCGCGGCCGACGGCACGATCACCCTCGATGCGCTCGATCCCGACGTGACCAGCATCACCGCGGGACTCGGCTACCAGCCGAAGCTGCGGCCGATGCCGTTCGATTTTCTGGCCAACGACGTGGCCGTCAGGGGGCGCAGGAAGCGCATCCGGCGCGCGGTCGTCACATGCGACCGGTCGATGTCCTACAGCGTGGACGGCGATGCGCTGCTGCTCGACTTCGTGGGTGATGTGCTGCCGGCGTCTGCGCCCACGGTCACCGGAGACATCGAGTTCCGGCTGCTCGGCTGGTCCGACCGCGCCCAGTTCGATGTCGAGGTGGTGCGCCCGGGGAAGGTGACGATCCTCGGACTGACGCGGGAGGTCGAAATCGGTGGCTGACCCGATCACGATCGCAGCCGTGACGACGGCGGCGGCCAGTCTGGCCCAGGGCTACACCTCCTACCGGGCCGCACAGGCCGAGCGCGCACAGTACGAGGAAGAGAGAAAAACCGCCGAGCTCGCCGGGCAGCAGGAGGAGGTCGTGCGCCGGCAGCGACTGGCGAAGGCGCTGGCCACCCAGAATGCCCTGCGTGCCGCCCGCGGCTTGAGCCTCACCTCGCCCCAGGCCGACGTCATCCGCAGGACCACGGTGCGCGAAGCCGAACACGATATTTCCGCGATCCGCCTCGACAGCAGACGGCGGCAGCGTCGCTTCGGGCTCGGCGCCGAGCAGGCCGGAATCAATGCCATCGGGGGGCTCGTAGGCGGCGTCGGCGGTGCTGCCGGCAACCTCTTCTCGCTGGCCCGCGCGCGCCGGGAAACCGGGAAGGCTCCCTGATGGCCGAGGGTATCGGCACCGCTTCGGGCGCGGTGGGCCGGCTGGCGCCGACCAGCGTGGGTCCCGGCGGGAACCTCGTCATTCCCGAGCGGACACGGATCGCGCAGAACATCGGCGTGGTCCGCGCAGCCCGCGGCCTCGCCGGAGCGTTCGGCCAGCTCGCCAACGTCGCCCGGGATGTCGCGGTGCAGGAGATCGCGGCGGAGAGGCGTCAGGTAGCCGCGGAGGCGGGCCGCGCGGGGCGTAACGAGGCAGTGGTGCGCGATCCGGACGGCAACCTCACCATCCGGCGCATGGCCGACGACACAGTGGCCGGACGGGCCTTCAACCGTGGAGCCGAAGCGGCCTACATCGCGCAGTTCGCGCTCGACGCCAGGAAGCGTGCAGCCGAGCTCAGGAACAGGCACCGCGCCGACCCCGACGCATTCTCGGCGGCCTGGCAGGGCTACCTGCAGGGCACCGCGAAAGAGGTGCCGGATTCTCTGCGTGGTACCGCCGTTCTCGAGCTCGAACGTATCGGTCTCCAGACGCGCACGGCGCTGCTGGACGAGCGGTTTCGCGAGGAGCGAACGCTCCAGCGCGACGCCATCGATGCCGAGCTCGGTGCCCTCCAGAGAGACATGGCCAACCTCGCCGCCGCCGGGCGCGCCGATGCTCCGGAATACGGGGAGGCTGCGTCGAGGCTCGCGGCGCTGCTGGAGACGGCCGTCGAGGCCGGGCTCATGGCGCCAGAGCGCGCGGCGGTGATCCGCAGGGCGCAGGCCGACGAGGACGAGGCCAGGACGATCGCCGCCGAGGCCCTCGACGCCTATCGCGCCGCCGGCGGCGGAACGAAGGGTGTCCGAGCCGCACGCCAGCGGCTCGACCGGCTGCTCGACGACCCCGCACTGGGAGTCCCGCAGGCGCGACGGCAGGCGATCGCCAGCACGGTCGAGGCCAGGATCGCCGATGCCGAAGGCCTCCGGCGCCTCGAAGCGCGCCAGGCCGTGCAGGATGCGGCAAAGGACCTCGAGCGTCTGCAGCTCGGCTATCCGCTTCCCGCCGGCACCCTCCAGGAGCATGTGCAGGCGCTGCGCAGCGCCGGAGAGGACGAGCTCGCCGACCGCCTCACGGGGGTGGCGGTACGGCAGCAGCAGATGACGGCGTTCGCACGGCTTCCGCTGGCCGAGCAGCGCCAGAGCATCCTCGAGCTCGACGCCCGCATGCGCGCCGGCAGGGGCTTCGAGGGAGATGTCGAGCAGCTCGACGCCATGAAGCGCTCCTTCGACGCCAAGCGGAGGGCCTTGGAGAAGGATCCCCTGGGCTGGGCGGAAGGCGCCGGCGTCATCGATCGCGTACCCGAGCTCGACTGGGGCTCGTCGACGGCCCTCCGCGACACCCTTCGGCAGCGGGTGGACGCCGCCGGCCGGGTGGCCGCACGGGAAGGCATCGAGGTGCCGCCCCTGCGCGAGCCGGAGATCGACCGTCTGGCGGGTCTGCTGGAGACCGCCACCGCCGCCGAGCGGCTCTCGGTGATTGACGCCTTCCGTGATGCTCTGCCGCCGGCCCAGTTCCGCGCGGTCCTGGAAAAGGTCACAGGAAAGACCGCGCCGACAGTTGCTCTGGCCGCCGGCCTTTCGTCGGAGGACCGGGTCGTCGCGGAGCGCATCCTCAAGGGTCTCGAGCTGGCCAGGGCCGACCCCAAGCTGCTGCCGCAGCAGGACGCGGACTGGCGCGAGACCGTATCGCGAGACCTCGGCCGGGCATTCGGCCACCTGCCGGGCTATCTCCAGGCCGCCCGCGGCGCCGTACGGGCCACCTACGCAGCGCTGTCGGCGGAGGAGGGAGACCTCACCGCGACCCTGGACGAGGACCGGTTACAGCGGGCGATCGAGCTCGTCACGGGCGGTCTCGTGGAGTGGAAGGGCGCACCGCTCCCGCCGCCGGTGCGCGGCATGGACCAGGACGCATTCGACACGCTCATGGAGCAGCTCACGGACGAGGATCTCGGCCCCCCGGAAACGCGTGGTCGGCTGGCGGATGGCAGGCCGGTGGGCGCGGAGACCGTGCGCGATTTCGGAGAGCTTCTGCCGATAGGCGACGGCAGGTACCTCGTGACCGTCGAGGGCTTCGGCCTGGCCACGCCGGACGGTCAGCCATGGGTGTTCGACCTCGGCGCCGCAGCCGCCCGGCGCCGCGACATGACCGGCGTGCCGGTGGAGATCGGGCAGTGAGCGCGCTCGACCTGTTTGCGGCGGACGGCAGACAGGCTCTGCAGGACTATGCCCGCCGCCCGGTCCTGCCGCAGCAGCCGGCCACCTTCTGGGACCGGACCGAACTCGCCTTCCGCGATGCGATCCGGACCGAAACCTCCGTCGGTGTCGAATGGATGCGCTACGAGCGCTGGCAGACGGCGCTCGACGCCCTCGAGGAAAAAACGGGACGAGCTCTGCCGAACCCCTTCGCGCTGCGCGGCCCGACCCAGCGCGAAGCCCTGAAGCGCGCCAGGGAAGCGCTGATCGAGGCTCGCGCCGCGCATCCCGATCTTCCCGACCCCGACAGCTTCGACGCGGACATCCGTCGCGAGGTCGAGGACATCCGGAGCGAACGCGCCAGGGCCGGCGAGGTGCCGACGCTCGGCGGCACGCTGGGTGATCTCGCCGGCACCATGGCGGCCGTGATGGTGGACCCCATCAACATCGCCACCATGGCCTGGGGCGCGCCCGCCGCTGCCGGCATTCTGCGCACCGCCATGATCGAGGCCGGCATCGCCGCTGCGTCGGAGGCGGGCATCCAGGCCATGGTGGCGCCGCAGAAGAAGGAACTCGGCATCGAGGTGTCGCTCGGAGAGAGCGCCACCAATGTCGCCCTGGCCGCCGCCGGAGGTGGCGTCCTCGGCGGTGGCATCAAGGCTCTGGCGAAGGGGGCCCGTGCGCTGATGGGGCGCGCCGAGCGGCTGCCACTGCATGTTCGGGACGCCAGCCGGGTCGTGCAGCACCAGGAGAAGACGCTCGAGGAAATCGACCGCCTGGCCCGGGGGCTCGGCATCGACAGGCACACGGCGAGCCGGGTGCACCGCGAACTCCTGCCGGAAACATTGCGCGCCGTGCGCAGCGGCGAGATCGTCGACGTCGAGCGCATGGTGCGGGAACGCGAGGACCTGAGGCGAGCATACAGGCGTGTGATGCAGGAGCCGTCCGGTCCGGCGGACGATCCACTGGTGAACATCCGCCCCGAGGATATCGAGGAGACGATCATCGCGCGGGGTGGTTTCAAGGGCCTCGGCGACGTGCGCGTCAAGGGCGCCGGCTGGGGGCTCGTCAAGTTCATCTGGCGGCATGGAGAGAAAAGCCCGAAGGCAGCAACCAAGCAGGTCACTTTGGACGACGTTCTTCGGTTTCCCGAGGTCATCCGTACCCGTGCGCCACGGGTACGCGGACAACAGCGCGAATGGGTCGTCGAGCGGGCAGACGGGGAGCGTGTGGTCTACGTCGATTCCCCCGTGAGCGGCCGAACCGGGCGGCGGGTAGTGACCATTCACGTACTGGACGATCCGGGGGCGAAGGAGATTTCGCCGATCCGCCCGGTGGGATCCCCCGGACGAGCTTTTGCAGGCCCTTCCGGGGATACTGCCGCGCCGCCTTATGATCAGCGGACGACCCAGCCTCGAGAGAGTCCGGGATCTCGCGGAGCCGCACCGGTGGATCGGCGAACCGGCCGGTTGGACACGACGCGCGCATCCGAACCGACAATGGGGACGGCGGGCGCAGCCGTCAAGACCTCCGCGGATCGGCCGGTGCGAGCGCCGCACCGTTTCTCCGACCGGGCCCGCCAGGCACGCGACAGCGCAGGAGTGCTCGATGACACCGATGCTCTGGCCGAGCAATGGATCGCCGAGGCCAGGCGGATCGCAGAGGCGGAAGACTTCGAGGTACAGCTCGAAGACGGACGGCTGAGCGCCCGCGAATTGCTCGAGAACCTCGAGCGCGAGGAAAACGCCCTGCGCGAGGGCCCCATCGCCTGCCTGATCGGAGGTGCCGCCGGTGCCGCGTAGACGCGATCCCCTGGAAAGCTGCCTCGCGAAGGCCGTCAAGGCCGGCAAGATCACGCGGAGCGAGGCCGAGCGGGTCCGGCGGATGTTCGAGGGGCAGCGGCAGCAATACCGTGGCAGCATGGGTGACGCCGCCGCCGAGGCCGCCGCCCGCCGGCGCACGGCCGAGCGGCTCGAGGCCGAGGCCCGGCAGCAGAAGATCCAGAAGGTGCTGCAGATCCTCGCGCAGAAACGGGCGCTCGACGCCGCGCGCACGCACCCCAGGGGCATTCTGGCGGGCGCCTTTGCGCTGCTGGACCGCGACCCATGGGAGATCGGCGGGCTCACGAACGTCTGGGCCCGGAGCGAGGCCATTCTCGGCACCGCCCACGCCATGTTCGCCGACGCCGTCGCGGCGTTGCGCCCGAAACTCCTCGGGTTGCAGCACGAGACCGTCGAGCTGCGAAAATTCGTCCAGGAACTGTTCGGGCGCAATACCGGGGATCCGCTGGTCCAGGAGTACGCCCGGGCCTGGCACGAGGTCACCGAGTGGATGGCCAAACGCTGGAAAGCCGCGGGCGGCACCCTGTTCGAGCGCAAGGACTGGCGACTGCCGAACCCGCACCACAACGCGCAGCTGTTCACCAGCGGCAATCGCGCCACCTGGAAGGCTTTCATGCGCGAGCAGATCGCTGCGGGCGGTCTGATGATCCGCGATTTCGATACCGGCCTGCCGGCCTCGCCGGAGAAGATCGAGGAGATCCTCGACCGGGCCTTCGAGAGCATCCGCACGGGAGGCCTCTCCGACCTCCAGCCCGGCACGGTGCGCGGAAAGGGAAAGCGGGCCAACGCCCGCACCGATCCGCGGGTGTTCGAGTGGCAGAGCCCGGATGCCTGGCTGGCCTACAACGAACAGTGGGGCGAGGGCACCGCCGGCATCTTCAAGGCCCTGATGGGCCATCTCGAGCGCTTCGCCCGGGACATCGCCATGCTCGAGGTCCTCGGGCCCAACCCACAGCACACCGTGCGTCTCCTGGCCGATACCGGACTGCAGGACGCCGTCCGCCGCGCCACGGGCGGGCCAGCGATGGAACGTATCCGGATCTTCAAGGCCAAGCGCGTGGCCGATGCGCTGGAAAACCTGTACCTGGCGGTGAGCGGCGAACTCAATGTGCCGGTGGACGAGTTCTGGGCGCGTATCGGTGGCGGCCTGCGGGCGTGGCTGTCCGCCGCCCAGCTCGGCTCGGCCACCCTGTCCTCGACCACCGATTTCGTGGCCACCGCCTTCACCGCCCGCTGGAACGGCATCCCCGCGGGACGGATCCTCGCGCGCTACGTCAAGCTGCTCGATCCGCGCAACGCCGAGCACCGCAAGATCGCGCTGCGCATGGGTCTGGTGGCCGATGCCTGGGCCCGCGCCGCGACCGGCCGTATCCGTCACCAGTTCGACATCGTCGGCCGTGGCCTGCCGGAAAAGGTGGCGGACACCGTGATCCGCGCCTCGGGGCTCAGTGCCCACACGCAGGCCCTGCAGCACGCGTTCGGCATGGAGTTCATGGCCTCGATCGCCGAGCTGCGGCAGCGCCCCTTCGCCCGGCTGCCGGCCGCCACCCGCCGCGCCTTCCAGCGTGGCGGTCTGACACCGGAACTGTGGAACCGGCTGCGCGCCGGCCCGGTCCTCGAGGCGGAGGGTGTGCATTTCTTCGACATCGTCGCGTTCGTCAGGAGCGGCGACCGGGATGCGCTCGAGGCCGCCCACCGGCTGCAGCAGATCATCGCCGCCGAAACCCGCTTCGCCGTGCCGACGCCCGGCCCGCTCGAGCGCTCGATGATGACCATGGGCACACGGCCGGGAAAATTTCTCGGCGAGGTCACCCGCGCCTTCGGCCAGTACAAGAGTTTCGGCCTCACCATTCTGATGACCCATGCCATGCGCGGCATGGCGGCGCTCGCCACGCGCGACGCCCGCGGCCTCTATCTGGTGGCCTTCGCCACCGCCATGACCTTCTCCGGTGCGCTCTCCTCCCAGATGAAGCAGATCGCCGCGGGACGCGATCCGCGGCCGATGAACACCAAGGAATTCTGGCTCGCCGCCTTTCTGCAGGGTGGCGGCGCCGGCATCCTCGGGGATTTCCTCTACGCCGCCACCGACAGGGCGGGACACGGCATCTCCACCACTGCCACAGGACCGAGCACCGGCTTCCTCGAGGACCTCGGCGGCCTGACCATCGGCAATGTCGCCGAGGCCCTCGGGGGCAAGGATCCGCGTCTGGGCCGCGACCTCGTCCGTTTCGCCCGCCGCTACACGCCCGGCACCACGCTCTGGTACGCGCGCCTGGCGCTCGACCGCATGCTCTGGGACCGCCTCGAGGAGCTCGCCGATCCGGACGCGGCCGGCACCTGGAAGCGGCGCGAGCGCCGCTACCGCAGGGATTTCGGGCAGCGGTTCTGGTGGCGCGCCGGTGATGCCACTCCCCGCCGTCCGCCGGACCTCCGCAACGCCATCGGGATCGCGCCATGACGCATCTGCAGATCTCCGACATCGAGCCCCGCATCCTCTACAGCGTGGGTACCACGGCCCAGAGCACCTTCCAGATCCCGTTCGAGTTCACGGCATTCAAGGACATCCGTGTCTGGGTCGATGGTGTCGAGGCCAACTATACGACCTCCCCGACCACCAGCACCGAATTCTCGGTGGCCGGAAACGCCGTCGACGGCGGCTATGACGGCGGCTCCATCACGCTGGGGGCGGCGATCACGAATGCCACGGTCGTGATCGTGGCCGACATCGCGATCGAGCGCACGACCGATTTCCCCTATCCGAGCTCGGTGCTCAACATCAAGGCGCTGAATACGGAGCTCGACCGGCTCACCGCGATCGCACGCCAGCTCGAAAGCCAGATCGCGCGGGCGATCCGGCAGCCGGAGACGGACGCGACGCTGGCGATGGAACTGCCGGCGGCCACCGCCCGGGCCGGCAAATATCTCGGCTTCGATACCAGCGGGGCCGTGACGACGATCACCGACGACCCGAGCGCGGCGACGCCGGGCCTCAAATTCGATGGCATCACGGACGAGGCGGATGCGCTGCAGGCGCTGATCGATGACGACCTTGCCAAGGGCACGACCTATCGCGCGATCGTCTCACCGCCGGGTGGCGTGCTCGCCATCGGCCGAACCATCAACATCCGCAACCGCGACAGCCAGCGGCCCTACGTGCTCGATTTCCGCCGCTGCAGCAAGATCAAGCGGCTCGATTACGGGGTGCGGATCCGCGCGCTGGGGAGCTTCTCCGAATTCCCCACCAGCAACCTCTACAGGCTGTCCGCGGACGCCAACCAGAACGACACGAGCATCACCATCGACGCGAGCCCGCAGAATGGCGACATGTCGCGGTTCGTGGTCGGTGCGCGGATCATCATCCGTGGCGAGCAGGACAAGCACGGCGAGCCCATGTCGGGGCAGCGCCACGAGGCGATCATTACCGCGGTATCCGGCGCCACCGTGACCTTCGCCAACGATCCCCTGCCGGCGGATTTCAAGATCGAGTATCCGAACTCGGCCTGGACACCCGAGGGTGGCGGACCGGACCGGACCCTCGTCACCGTCGTCGACGAGTGGACGCTGTCGGCCGATGCGGCCGAGGGCGCCCGGGTGCTGAGCCTTTCCACGGATCCCACCGGCGCGCTCGCCGTGGGCGACTGGGTGTATGTGCAGGACGACCGCACCGCCGGCGATGTGCAGGGCACGAGCTCGAACCGCATCCGCCTCGAGGTGCACCGGGTGCAGGCGGTCAGCAGCACGACGGTCACCCTCGATGTGGGCGTCGTGCGGGATTTCCAGACCAGCTACAAGGCGCGGATCACGAAGCTGCGGCCGTGCTGGCAGCCGACCATCATCTGCCCGCCAGAGACGGAGTTCGCCCAGGCGCCGGCGGCGGCGCCGGCTTCCCGGATCCCGGCCTGGGAAGCGAAATACTGCATCGAGCCGACGATCATCGGGGCCAGGCTCGATGATACCGCCACCACCCACACCACCCGCGGCCAGCTCGTGCGCATGGAGGCCTGTTACCGCCCGCGGGTCGTCGACTCCGTCCGCATCGGCAAGCTCGATACCAGCGATGCCAGCAGCGGCGACCGCTACGGGCTCTATTTCGTCGGCTGCCGCGACGGCATCGTCGAGGGTGGGTTTTTCGAGCGATGCCGGCACGGCATCGCCTTCGGCAGCTCGAACACCAACATGCTGGTGCGCGGCGCTGTCACCGACGACTGCCTGATCAACGGCCTGGATACCCACGGCGGCGACAACATCGGCATCACCTTCGCCTCCTGCCTGTCGGTGGCCGGCCCCAGCCGGCCGCCGGATGCGACCAACCAGAGCGCCGGGACGGTGGGCAACCCGACCCACCAGGCCGGCGACCGCGATGTGCGCTACCTCGCCTGCACGTTCCGCGGCTTCCAGGACACCGACGGCGCCATCGACGTGCATGCGCCCTCCAAGGGCGTCTCGGTCGTCGCCTGCGTCGCCGAGGACTGTGTCGACGTGGTCACCTGCAAGGGGGACGGCAGCATCGACGGCGGCGAGATCGCCGTCGACAGCCTGGTGTTGGGCAGCTGCACCGGCTACGCCGTCGACGACGACACGACCGGCACGAAATTCAGCCGCATCTCCATCGGCACCGTGCTGACCGATGGCAGCGAGGCGGGAATCCATTCGCAGGGCGCGTCCGGCGCGGCCCTGCGGCCGGATCTCGTGCCGGACAAGGGCTCGACGGTCGAGCAGACCAAGCAGATCAGCACCACCCCGTACAGCACGACGCGTGCCGACAGGTATCTGAGCCGGTCCGGCTACGACGTCGTCCTGACGAAGCTCGAGGCGACAGCGGGGAATGCGGTCGCCCAGCGGATCGACCTGCACAACGATGCGAAGCCGCTGGAACAGATCGTCGTCGCCGTCCCCGACTCGAAGACAGCGGATGTCACGATCGGACTCCAAAGCGGCGCCACATTCCAGGATGGCAGTACCACCTGGAGGGCTGCGACCGCTTTCGGCAATGGGGTGGAGCGGAAGCTCGTGTTCGAGTGCGCCGCCAACGCGGATGGCGCATCCGCTAGCTGGAAAGCGGCCGGCGATGTGGCTCCCAAGGACGGCTACTGGAGCCTGGCCGACCCTCTGGTAGCGGCACTCGGCCGGAGAGGCGTCCGGAGCTTCTCCGGAGCCTACACGCTCGCCGAGGCCGATCAGGGATACGAGCTCGAGTACACGGGCACAACGAGTGGCCCGCTCACCCTCCCGGCGGCATGGAACGGCGTCCAGGGCGCATGGCCCGGGTTCAATGCTGGTAGCGCCGCGCTGACCATCTCCGGCGCCACCAGCGGCAGCGTCTCGGTGCCCGCCGGCGAGACCTTCGCCATCTTCCGCTCGGCGAGCGAGTGGCGGGTGGTTCTCGGCGGCAGCTACACGGCGATGACATGATCGGGCTGCCCTTCAAACCCTTCCGGATCGGCACACCGATCACGCAGCCACCGCCGCCACCGCCGCCAAGCGGATGGGCGAAGGAAGGGCGGCTCGCAATTCCGGCGCAGCCGGTGCAGTTCGACAACTTCAACCTGCTGATCGACGAGACCGCCGGCGAGCTCAAGCAGACGGCAAATGGAGGGGCGCTGACGAGTGCCTCGGCACAGGATGTACGCTTCGAGCGGGTCTCCGATGGCGGAGCGCTGGCGTGGGATCTGGTGCATTATGATGGCGCCAGCGGGCGGTTGGTAGCCTTTGTGCGGCCCGGCACCATTGCCGCGAACGCCCGGTTCGATTTCCGGATGCTCGCCGGGAAGAGCGGTGCCACCGAGCAGGACATGGCCGGGGCGTGGAACGGCTGGACGGCGGCATGGTTTGGCGCGAGCGGCACCAATCGTGAGGGCACGACAGCGCGCAACCTCACGGTTACCAGCGTCACCGCCGACAGCTCCGATCCCTGGGTTGGCGTTTACGATGGCGCCACCTCGCACATGAGCCATGCCGATGGCGCATTTCTGAACGGCATGACGGAGTTCGCCGTCGAGGCGCTCGTCAAGTCGAACAGCGCCAGCACTGATGCGCGTATCATCGCGCAGGGGCCGCACTCCACGGATCCCCGCATGCACGGGGTGCTCCTCTGGTTTGACAAGACAGCGTATTATTCGGGCAGTGCGGATGCGATCTCCGCCACACTGCGGGTCTACGATGGCACAGAATATTGGGCGGTGCAGGTCGAGAGCGGCCCCGGCGTGCAGACGACGGATTGGATGCATCTCAGATTTCAATGGAAGAGCGGGTCGCTGCCAGAACTCTACATCAACGGCAAACGAGCTGTAGGTGGCTGGACAGGGCGTGTGCGAGAAAGCACAGGCATACCAGAGCAAGATGCGCCGGTTTCTGGCACCGTGCAGATGCCGAGCGGAACGCTCGAAATCGGTGGCATTTCATTGCAGATGTGGAACGGACGCATCGGACAGGTCCTGATCTCGCCGAATTTCATCGGGCCAGCGCATGCGCTGGCGCGGGCCAGGAATGCAGTGGAGCCGCGCAGGCTCTACGGAATCTCGCAATTCGTCGCCGGCTCCCCGGCGAACATCCCGGTGGTTGCCCTGCCGATGGAGGGCTCCCAAACGCAGAGCGCTACCACAGCGTACGATGTAGCAGCACAGGCTTACGATCCCGACGACGCCCCTTCACTCACTGCTGCGGGCGGCGTCACGGGGGCGGTCTCCTCGGCAACGGTGAATGCCGGGAAACTGAATGTCACGTCTGGTGCGAGCGCGGGCGACGGGACGGCGGCTTTCACGATCACGGGCGGATCGACGACCTCGACCAGCAAGGTGTATGTGGAGGTAACGGGTGCCGCTGGGAGTGGCGAATACCCCGATCCGCTCCGCACTGTGAATGTCGCCAACTCCTCTGAGCTCACGGCGGCCCTGGCTTCCGCGCAGCCCGGCGACCACATCGTACTGGCGGATGGAAGCTATGGGGCCGTGTCCATGGATCCGTCAGGCACGGCCGCGAACCCAATCGTGATACGGGCCGAGAACCTCTTGCAGGCTTCGTTCACCGCAATTGACCTGAATGGGTCTTACCTGTTTCTTTGGGGGGTAATGACAGAAACGGCCACAAATTGGGCTGCTGATAACACTTTTAGGAGGTGCAAGTTCAGTGGTGCCGGTCAGAGCAATGGATTGCTCAACCAGCTAAATGGCGACCGACTTTCAGTCGCGTACTGTGAGATTACTGGCAACTACACAGCCTACGGATACGAAACACGGTTCAGTGGGTCGAATGGTCCCACTGGGGTGCGCATCAAGAGGCTCTATATGCACGATCTCTCCGATGGAGCCCGTTTTCGCATCGGATATTCCGGCGAAACAGGAGACAAGGATGTCGATACACAGATCGAATATTCCCTGTTCCAGGATATGTATGACCCGGATCTAGGTATAAACATTGTAGCGAAAGCCACAAATATCCGCTGGAATTATTGCACGTTTCGGCGTTTAAACCGCCTGGAAATGAGACATGGTGACTCGCACCAGGCTGTCGGGTGTCTGTTCGAGGGAACGCGTGCGACGGGATGGACTGGCGTCACGATACAAAGTAAAAATCATCTTATTCATGGCTGTGAGTTCCGCGACGCGACCAGATTGCGCGTGAATGCGGGAACAGTAACGAACGACAGTCCGCCAAATGACATTACCGCATGGGAAAGAGCCTACAATGTGACATTGGCGCGATGCACGGGAACCGCGATCATCGGCGAATTTTCGAGCCGCCCATATCCGGCAGACAGCACTTCTGTAGAAGCGCATAGCGGCACTGTGACGCTGAAAAACGAAACGAATACATCACAATCTGGAACGTCTTCTTATCCAGTCATTACGCCAGCGAATCTTACAAGTGCCGATGTAGGACCTTACGCTCCATGAGGATGGAATAATGCCAATCGGGACAAAGACAGCATATACAGAAAACCCTAGTACCGACGTCTCAAGCTATAGCTGGTCGCACACTCGTGCTGCGGATTCCGGCCTTCAGGTTATGTGTTTGATCAAGTCAAACAGCAATCCGTCCAGGACAGTCACTTCTATCACGTTTGGATCGCAGACCATGACGATCCAGGCGCAGGACAAGGTTGACGGCGTCGGACGTCTGATCTGTGCAGTCGCGACGCTCGACCCCGGCGTCGGCCCGACTGGGGCGCAGACGGTTACTGTGACTCTGAGCGGCAACGATGGGCGGCATTTTGTTGGGTGGGCAGTAGACATCGCCGATACGGGAGGGGCCGCTGGAGGAGCCGCTACAAGCGTGAACGACGGCGGCGCGACGGCGGTCAGCGTCAGCTACACACCAGCCGTGTCAGGCGAATTGTTGGTGGCCGAAGGCGGTTGTGTCGGATCAAATGGCTCAGTGTACGAAGGCAGCGGTTGGACGGATGAAGGCACTGCGGAGTCGGCGATAACCAGCAGTTATGCAGTCGAAGCCCGTCTCGAAAGCAAAACTGCGCCCGACGCCAGCGCCCAGATCGCGGATGTGACATTCAGCGCCTCGCGCACGGACCGAGCGATTGTGGTTGCAGGGTGGAAGGCCGCAGCCAGAGGCGCCATGATGATGGCGGCATGAACGGGACGAGAACATCGTGCACCGCTGGTGCACCACTTTCAGTGCCGGTTTACGACATGTTCCTGCCGCTGTCTGCCGGATACGGAACGGGACCGGAACGGCGGCGGCTCGAAAAACGCTGCTGTATCAATACGTTGCGTGGTGGGCGCGGCTGGGATCGAACCAGCGACCCCTACGATGTCAACGTAGTGCTCTCCCGCTGAGCTACGCGCCCTCGAAGGCGGTTCATAGGGCGCATGGGCGGCGCTGACAAGAGGGC
>Ga0256839_1002418_pt1 | contig 20809 bp, 16 predicted proteins | sample 354166metaG_FD_185968 | JGI IMG/M metagenome (GOLD analysis project Ga0256839, IMG submission 185968) | Hydrothermal vent microbial communities from Mid Atlantic Ridge, Atlantic Ocean - 354-166 | ecosystem: Environmental > Aquatic > Marine > Hydrothermal vents | place: Atlantic Ocean: Mid... | reverse complement strand
TATCCCCACAACGCACCAACAGGAACAGCCAGCAACTTTTCGCCAAAGGGAACCACGACCCTGCCCGTATAAAGAACAATACCACAGACAAAATCATCCCCGGCAGCTTCCTGTAAAACCTTCAGGCCTTTGAAGTCGCCCGACCTGACCGTATCAGAAGACTTCACTTCAATTCCCGCCAGCCTGCCATCGGGCCGTTCCAGAACGAAATCGACTTCCTTGTTGTCGCTGGTTCTGAAATGCAACAGCCGGGCGCGCAGGTTAGTAAAGGTCAGGAGTTTGGTTAGTTCGGTGGCAACGAAATTTTCGACCACATGGCCGTAGACATCAGGTCTGCGGTCACGCAGATCATCGAGGCTCCATTCCAGTAGATGGCACAACAACAACGTGTCGGTCAGATAGCCTTTGGGGGATTTTACCAGACGCTTGGAGATATTGCGATACCAGGGTTGCACATCAAAGGTCAGGAACATGGCCTGTAAAATGGCGCGATAACTTTTGCTGGTCACCGGGTTGAGACCGGCATCGCGGGAAATCGAGGCATCGTTCATCAGGCTTCCGGCCCGCGCAGCCAGCAGGCGCAGCAGGGTTGGCAGTACGGCGATCTTTTCAAGTTCGGATAACATACGCACATCGCGTTGCAACATGGTGGTCAGATAGCCGTCAAACCATTCGCTACGCTCGCGCATCTGCCTGCCGGATATTTCCGGGAAGGTTGCAAGGCGCATGACATCGTTCAAAGGTATTTTGTCTGTCTTCAGGTCGGCGAAATCCAGATTGAATAATCGTTCCAGAAAATCACCACGCCCACCCAGTGCTTCGCACCCGGCAAAGGGCAGAAGCGTTTTGACACTCATGCGACCGACCAGCGGATCGGAAAGCTTTGGCAGTGCCATAATGTTGGCAGAGCCGGTGAGCAGGAAACGACAATTGACGGTTCCCTCATTTGCAAGGCGCAGATTATCAACCACAATCTTCAAAGCCCGAAAGATGTCTGGCACCAATTGCACTTCATCAATAATCATCGGGCCTTTGCGCGATGACAGAAAAGTTTCCGGCGAAGCCGCCGCCGCTGCCATCTGGGTCGCGTTGTCAAAGCTGATATATTCGGCTGGAAAATCCTTTGCAGCAAGGCTTTGCACAAGTGTTGTTTTGCCTGCCTGACGTGGTCCATTGACGAATACAACAGGGGCATTGCTTAATGCGAACAGCACATCATCGGAGAGTTTTCTGGGTGTTTGTTGCATATCAAATCCTTGTAAATATAAAGATAACATTTATAAAAACATAATACTAGCTTTTGTTTTACAAGAGTTTGGAGCGTGGGAATCGCTGTGAATAAGGCTGGAATGGCGGATTTTTGGGTGATTGAGATGGCTGGGGATGGGCGAGGAATTGGGAAGTGAGGGCAAGATGAAAGAGATGGTGCCGGGGGAAGCTGACGCTGTTGTATTTACTCAATCTTTTTAGTGTCAGAAAATTAGCGTGAGCACCATGTGCATTTAATCTACTGTAATTACTAATGTTTTTTAACACCCCATATTTCACTCAGGTTCACCAGGCAAAGCCCTTTGCTTTTCCCAAATCCACCTTCCCCGGCCAGTGGAGGGTGCGAAGGTGGCTCCGGGCAAAGCAAATTTCCGGAGTTGGTTGCGAGTCGTACAAACCGATCTGGTGGGGGAACCATGACCATCAGGCGAACCAAAGAAGTGTCAGAGGCTATACGAATTGAAGGAGGACATGGGAGACCGTCGGTTTCAATCGCTAGAGAGTCGGATCAATTGCAGTCATTTCCATTTCCGTTGGCAACAGGACAGGAACGTGTTTTTCACCATGTTGCCACGCATCGATCAAATCTGCCCATTCCTGCAGCATGTGCCGACGCTGGATTTCATATTCGGCCTTGTTGTAAACTCCGCGTGATGAGTGGCTGTCCTGATGAGCCAAGCACTTTTCAATCCAATCCCGATTGAAGCCTAACTTATTCAACAACGTTGATCCGGTTCTTCGCAAATCATGCACGGTGAAGTGTTCAAGCGGTAGCCCATGTTTTTCAGCCTGGGCAACTACGGCATAGGTAATCCGATTGAACGTTGCCCGAGACATCGGCGCATCGGCATCATAGCGGGACGGCAACAGATAACGCGAACTGCCCGAACAGGTTTTTAAGGCGATCAGGATGTCAAGGGATTGTTGTGAGAGGTAGACGTTATGGGGCTGGGCCCTTTTCATCCGTTCTTTCGGAATTGTCCAGACGGCGCTTTCGAAATCCACTTCGTCCCAAACAGCATACAACAATTCACCCTTGCGAACCATTGTCAAAAGTAGAAACTTCATTCCAAGCCGTATTGTTGGCAGCGTTGGAACATGCTCAAGCATCATTAACATGATGCGGATCTCTTTTGGTGAAAGGGATCGATCTCGGGGCCGGAATGTAGCCAATGACGAAGGCATAACTTCATCAGCCGGGTTCCTGGTTTTTTCTCCGTTGAGAATGGCGAATGCGTAGATTTTCTTAATAATATCGCGCACATGAATTGCCGTTGCCGGGGCACCGCGATCTTTTACTTTCAGGCAGACAGCCCGAATATCATCGGGTTTTATTTCGTGTAGAAGCCTGCGTTGAAATAACGGTGCAATATCGCGGTTATAGACTGTACGCCGCATTGCGCGTGTACTGTCGGCCATTCGACCATCATTGAACCAGTTTTCCGCAAATTGAGCAAAACTCTTTGCCTCGCGAAATTTCTGCTTTTTACGCCGCTTTTGCTGAGTGGGTGACTGACCTTCTCGAACCATACGTCTTGTATCAATGCATTTCTCTCGTGCTACGGCCAAAGATATACCATCACGGCCATATTTGCCGATAACCAATGTCTCACGTCGACCATTTATCCGGTAGTCATATCGAAAACTGGTCATGCCCGTTGACGTGACATAGGCATACATCCCATCCCGGTCAGAAACCTTGTATGGTTTTGCTTTTCTTTTCAGATGCTTAAGGGATGAATCAGTGAGCATGGGGCCTCCTTTGAACACAGAAATACCGTCAGCCCTTTTCAGGGCTGTTTTCGTGCCGATTTCTCAATGAATTCAGTAGGTTGGCTCTTGAAAAATACCGTCAAGAGCGCCAATATCGATGACGGTACCGGCTGGAGGTGCTGAAATCAAGGCATATGAGGTCCGTCAGAAGTACCGACATAAAATCCTGCTTCACCGCAATGGCCTCAGATGGAGGCCATTGGGTAGATGTGGAAAATTTAATGATATCAAATGTTTGTGAGCATTTCAGTCAACTGCGCGGAAGGCGAATCCACGTCCGTACTATTCCCACTCGATGGTTCCGGGAGGTTTTGAGGTGATGTCATAGACCACCCGGTTGATGCCGGGCACCTCGTTGATGATGCGGGTGGCAGTGCGGCTGAGGAACTCCATGTCATAGGGGTAAAAGTCTGCGGTCATGCCATCGACCGAGGTCACCGCCCTCAAGGCACAGACAAATTCGTAAGTCCGCCCGTCGCCCATGACGCCCACGGTCTGCACCGGCAGCAGCACGGCAAAGGCCTGCCATATTTTGTCATAAAGACCGGCCTTTTTTATCTCATCAAGATAGACGGCATCGGCGGAGCGGAGGATTTCAAGTTTTTCCCTCGTGATGCCGCCGGGGCAGCGGATGGCAAGACCGGGCCCGGGGAACGGGTGGCGACCGACAAAGTTTTCGGGAAGGCCCAGTTCACGGCCCAAGGCCCTGACCTCGTCCTTGAACAGTTCGCGCAAAGGTTCGACCAGTTCCATGTTCATGCGTTCGGGCAGACCTCCCACATTGTGATGGGACTTGATGGTCACCGATGGCCCGCCAGTGAACGAGACGCTTTCGATAACATCGGGATAAAGGGTCCCTTGCGCCAGAAACTCGACCTCCCCAAGTTGGCTTGCCACATCTTCGAAGGTTTCGATAAACAGGGAGCCGATTATCTTGCGCTTTTTTTCCGGGTCCTCAACACCTTCAAGAGCATCAATGAACCGGTCCTGATGGTTGGCGTGAATGAGGGGGATATTGTAATGCCCTCTGAACATTTCGAGCACCTGTTCGGCCTCATCCTGGCGCAACAAGCCGTGGTCGACAAAAACACAGGTGAGCTGGTCGCCGATTGCCTCGTGGATGAGTACCGCAGCAACCGAGGAATCAACGCCCCCGGAAAGGCCGCAAATCACCCGGCCCTTGCCGACCTGATGACGGATTTTTTCAATGGCCTGGCTGCGATAGGTGGCCATGGTCCAGTCGCCGGTGCAGCCACAGATGTTCTTGACGAAATTCTCAAACAGTTGAACACCGTCGGGAGTGTGGTGCACTTCAGGGTGAAACTGGGTGGCCCAGATGCGCCTTTCCTCATTGGCAATGACAGCGAGCGGCGCACCGGGGGAAGTGGCAACCACCTTAAAACCTTCAGGCAGAGCGGTCACCCGGTCGCCATGGCTCATCCATACGGGGTGGGGCGTGCCCAGGTCCCAGACACCATCATAAAGGGTCGAGGGCTTTTCCGGGGTGACATCGGCACGCCCGAACTCTCGGGAATGGCCTGCCTCCACCGCCCCGCCCAGCGCCAGAACCAGAGCCTGCTGGCCATAGCAGATACCAAGAATTGGCACGCCCGCTGCCAGCAGTTCGGGAGCAATGGCCGGAGCATTTTCATCCAATACGCTGGCGGGGCCGCCCGAAAGAATAATGCCAAGGGGGTTGAGACGGGCAAGATTGTCAGCCGCAGATGAAAAGGGATGGATTTCGCAGTAAACGCCAAGCTCGCGCAGGCGGCGGGCTATCAACTGGGTGACCTGGGAGCCAAAATCGACAATGAGGATGGTTTGGTGGTTTGGGACAGTCATGGAGTGGTTTTGTCTTTTTTCTTCAGCAGGGAAATGTAAAAACCGTCGGTGCCGGTGCTCAGGGGAGACAGGGTCGCGCCCAGCCCGTCAAAGAGGGGTTTTTGTTCAGATTCGGGGAATATTTCCGTCCAGCGCGCCTCGATGTCAATTGGCGAGAAGATTCCGCTTCTTTTGATAAACGCCTCTACCTGCTGGTGATTTTCTTCAGGCAAAAGTGAGCAGGTTATGTAGACAAGCTCGCCGCCGGGCACGACAAATTCTTTGGCTTTATTCAGAATTTCAGCCTGCCCGGCCACACGTTTTTGCAGTTGCATCTCGCTCAGCCGCCACTTGGCGCCGGGGTGACGCCGCCAGGTGCCGGTGCCGGTGCAGGGCGCATCAACAATCACCTTGTCCATTTTGGCAACAAGATTGTCCATGGAACCGGGCTGGGGCCCACGCACCTGCACATTGCGTATCCCGGCGCGTTTGAGGCGGTCAAATATCGGGGCCAGCCGGTTACGGTCGGTGTCGTGGGCGAAAATCTGGCCCTTGTTTTGCATCAGCGCGGCAAGGGCGAGGGTCTTGCCCCCGGCTCCGGCGCAATAGTCGAGCACTTGGCTGCCGGGAATGGGCGCACACAGGGCCGAGACAATCTGGCTGCCCTCGTCCTGAATTTCCAGTCCGCCCTTGAGGAAGGCTTCATCAACCTGCACATTGGGGGTGCGTTCGTCGCGGACACCGGGAGCAATACGCAACCCGCCAGTTGCAATATTGGTGGAGACGGGCGAGAACCTCTCAAGGCTCTTTAGTACTTTTTTCATATCTGATTTCAGGGTGTTGATGCGCATATCCAGCGGCGGGCGATTGCTCAAGGCCTGAGCCTGTCCCACCCAGTCTTTACCAAAAACCCGTTTGAATGCGGGCACCAGCCATTCCGGCAGGTCAGCTTTGACGTGGTCGGGAGCACCGGCAAGAGGCTTCTTCTTATCGAGAAGTTTCTGTTCGCTCGTACTGATGGCATCAGGAGCAAACTTGTCTTCTGCAAAAGCGGCGTTCAGTTGTTCAACACTCTGCCCCCAGTCGCGCACCACAACCGAAAGTACCAGAGCCCGTCCACTGTCGGATTGCATGGCGTGGGCGTGGGAGGCGCGCTTGCGCATCACATCATAGACCAGATTTCCGATAGCGGCCCGGTCCTTGGAACCGGCAAAGCGGTTGGCCTGCCCCCAGTCGCGCAAAGCGAGCGAAACCGGGCGGTGGCGGGTTGCCATGTCGTCAATGACCTCAATGGCGGCGGCAATTCTGCCCGAAAGGCGCATCAGCGATTGCCCCGGTAATTGGGGCTTTCGCGGGTTATGGAAACGTCGTGGACGTGGCTTTCGTTCAACGCAGCGCCAGAGATTTTGACAAAGGTGGCGTTATCGCGGAATGATTTCAGGTTATGGGCCCCGGTATAACCCATGGCGGCCCTCAGGCCACCGGCCAATTGATGCAGGACGTTTTCAGCCAGCCCTTTATAGGGCACCTGCCCCTCGATGCCTTCGGGCACCAGTTTCATCTGGTCGGAAACTTCCTGCTGGAAATAGCGGTCGGCAGAGCCACGGGCCATGGCCCCGACAGAACCCATGCCACGGTATGTTTTATAGGAGCGGCCCTGATAAAGATAAACCTCGCCGGGGCTTTCATCGGTACCGGCGAGCATGGAGCCAACCATGGCGCACGAAGCACCGCCCGCCAATGCTTTAGCCAAATCTCCTGAGAATTTGATTCCGCCGTCGGCAATAATCGGAATGCCATCCCTGTCGGCTTCTTCGGCGCAGGCCATGATCGCGGCAAGCTGGGGTACGCCAACCCCTGCGACAATGCGGGTGGTGCAGATGGAACCGGGGCCGATACCGACCTTGATGGCATCAGCCCCGGCATCAATCAGGGCACGGGTGGCCTCAGCAGTCGCCACATTTCCGGCAACAATACGGGTGGAGTTGGACTGTTTCTTGATTTTGGCCACCGCGTTGGAAACATGCACCGAATGGCCATGGGCAGTGTCAATGACCAGCAAATCAACTCCCGCATCAATCAGGGCCATGGAGCGTTCAAAACCCTTGTCCCCCACAGTGGAAGCGGCAGCAACGCGCAGGCGGCCCTGTTCGTCCTTGATGGCATCGGGGTGGGTGGTAGCCTTTTCCATATCCTTGACGGTTATCAGGCCGATGCAATGGCCTTCATCATCAACCACCAGCAGCTTTTCAATTCTATGGGCATGGAGCAGGCGCTTGGCATCGTCCTGGGAAACCCCCTCCCTGACCGTGATGAGGTTTTCGTGTGTCATCAGTTCAGACACGGGCTGGGCAGGGTTGGAAGCGAAACGCACGTCACGGTTGGTGAGCATGCCCACAAGAATGCCTTTGGCGCGGCCGCCGGTGGCGCCATTGTCGACAACAGGAATGCCTGAAATATTGTATTTGTCCTTCAGGGCGAGAGCGTCGGCAAGGGTGGCATCAGGCCCGATGGTGATGGGATTGACCACCATGCCGCTCTCAAAACTTTTGACCTGGCGTACATTTTCGGCCTGCTCAGCCGGGGTCAGGTTGCGGTGGATGACCCCCAACCCCCCAGCCTGGGCCATGGCAATGGCCATTGGGCCTTCGGTCACCGTATCCATGGCAGAGGAAAGGATGGGCAGGTTCAGGGCAATGTCTTTGGTGACAAAAGAGCGGATATCGACATCGGTGGGCAGCACGTCTGAAGCGGCGGGCTGAAGCAGCACATCGTCAAAGGTGAGCGCAGATTCACCGGTAATTGAGGAAATAATATGTGCCAAGGCCTAGCCCTCCATCGACTCTGAACCGTGTCAGAAATTGCGGAACGCAGCCGTGCGGGGGAGAATCGCATGCCGACTGAGTTGGCACGGGTCACTATCATGCACTTCAGGCTTTGACCAGCGACAAACAAGAGTTGGGGGCACGCGGGATGCATTGGCGAACGCCGCCGCACCCCGCTTGCACAGAAGAGCGTATTACTGGACAGTTATTTTGGTCCACATGCCAGCGGCATAATGGCCGGGAATGTTGCAATAAAGGGCATAGGTCCCCGGATCCAGTATTACCGAGAGCTCGCCCTCCTGACTGAAGTCGAGGTCTTCGATTTCACCGGCATTGCCGATCGCGCTTTCGTCAACGCGTGCAATGTCAGCATTGTAGGGCAGAACAGCATCCGGTCCCGGCAGCTTGGAGACCACCATCTCATGCATGGTATCAACCGAGTTGTTGGTAACGTCGAAGATAACCTTGCCGGCAGGTACTGTTGAAACGCTTATGGCCATGCCCATGGTCGCGGTGAGCGGATCGCCGCCATCTCCCATTTTATGGCCTGCTGCCATTTCAACATCTGGTCCAGCGTCCCAGAGAAATACATGCAGCGTTGCCTGAGCAAACGCTGGTTGTGCCAGACCTGCAAGAGCTATTGCTGCAATAATTCCAAGCTTTTTTGAAACAAACATGTCGCTTCCCCTTAGGTTTTAACGACATTCATGCGCCTGACTGGCGCATTCGCAGCATGCGCTCAATGCGGACAATCTTCCTTGCGATAGCTCAAAACGCCGGGAAAATTTCAGCTCTGGTCAGGGTGTCGTGCGCCGCAGGACAATCTTTCTTCTAAACGGCAACCGCCCGGTCGGCGTTCAGTTGCGAAAACCTTTGGCCACCAAATAAGTTTCAGCGGAATCCTTGCGGCTGGCGGGAGGTTTGGCATGAAACGTTGAAGTAAACTGCCTTTTGAGCATTGCCAGCAGTTCATGCTCGGTGCCGCCCTGGAAAACCTTGGCTACAAAAGTACCTCCAGGAGCGAGCACATCAGTGGCAAAATCGGCGGCCATCTCTACCAGAGCCACAATGCGCAAATGGTCGGTGGGTTTGTGGCCGGTGGTGGGCGCGGCCATGTCGGAGAGCACCAGGTCGGCCTTGTAACCCTCAAGGGCTTCAATCAGCAAAGCGGGCGCGTCGTCGTCGGTGAAATCCTTCTGCAGGATGATGCAGCCGGGAACCGGGGAGGTTTCGAGATAGTCGATGCCAACAATTCTGGGGGTTTTGTCGGTGGATTTGGTGGCCGCTGCTGCAACCTGGAGCCAGCCGCCCGGTGCACACCCCAAATCAACAATGCGCATACCCGGCTTCAGAAGCCTGTATTTTTCGTTGAGTTCAAGAAGTTTGAAGGCGGCTCGGGATTTGTAACCCAGCTCACGGGCCTTTGCGACGTAAGGGTCGTTGAGCTGGCGTTGCAGCCACCGGGTTGAACCGCTTTTGCGTCGATTAGCGGTTTTTACCCGCACCTTGAGCTGTCGTGATCCGGATCCGCCCGAACCGGTTGATTTAGTCATCTGCCTGCCCACCTGCTTTCAGGCTGGAATCCCCCCGTCGCTCACGGGACGCTTGCAGACGGTGATCATCCATAAGTGATATGAGCATACCCTCGCGCAGGCCCCGGTCGGCAACCCGAACGCGCTCGGTGGGCCACTCACGTCTGATTGCCTCGAAAATGGCACAGCCCGGAATAACCAGGTCGGCGCGATCACGCCCTATGCAGGCATTGGCCATGCGCCTCTCATACGGCATGTTCAGCAGAACCCGCATGGTGTCGGTAACCTGTTGTTTGTGCATCCACAGACCGTCAACCTTGGAGCGCTCATAACGCTCGAGCCCCAGATGCAGACCGGCAAGGGTTGTAACCGTTCCCGAAGTGCCAATCAGGTGCACAGGGTGCTCGGCAATCATTTGCTTGAGTTTTTTGCGGCCCCTGAAATGCTGCAGGTGACCTGAAACATGATCCACCATATCCTCGAACGATTGCGGAGTGACATTAACGCCGCCAAATTTTTCGGCGATGGTGACCACACCCACAGGAAGCGATTGCCAGGAACGAATTGAGGCTGACATTTTTCCGCGCCGCTTTGGACGCCCGCCGCGAAAATCAAGCCAGGCCAATTCGGATGAACCGCCCCCAATATCAAACAGCAGCGCCCCCATGGCGGTGTCCTCCACCAGATCCGCGCAACCTGTTACCGCAAGAAAGGCTTCAGTCTGGCGATCTATGATTTCAAGATCCAGACCCATTTCGTTTTTAATACGAGCGAGGAATTCCGGGGCATTGTCAGCTGCACGGCAGGCTTCTGTTGCAATCAGCCGGGAATGGGCGGGGGCGTGGTAGCTCAATTTGGAGTTGCATAGCCTGAGAGCTTCGATGGTGCGTTGCATCGCTGCTTCGTCGAGCCGCCCGGTTTTGCTCAACCCCTCCCCCAGCCGGACGATGCGCGAAAATCCATCAATGACACGGTAGCCGCGCTCATGGGCACGAACGATCAGCAACCGGCAATTGTTGGTTCCAAGGTCCAGAGCCGCATAAAGCGGTGCCCGGCGTTTTGTGCCGCCTGGTTTCTGCCCGCTGCTTGCCCGCCGCTTCGCCTTGTGGCGCCCCAGCTTGCCACCCTCTGAGGAAGGGCGCTTGGGCACCGCACCAGGCCTCATATTCTCCCGGTGCAGGTGTTGCGCCGTACCATTGGGCTGGGGCGCAGCTGCGGACCGATTTTCATCGACCACGTTACCTCACTTGGCTCCCCGGTCGTCATTCCCAGGCATCGGAACAATTGTCGATGCGGATTTGCGCCCAAGGAAGCGCTATTCATCATTGAAAGTGAGGTTAGAGCAGATATATAAATTAGGCAATGTGTAGAACATCAGTTGCCCAGAGTGGGCAAATGGTTGAACTTTCGGGGGCACACGTCCCTTGATCGTGCGATGAACTATGCTACATAGGTACTTCCAGCGGGAAGTGTTCTGCACCGTTGGGGAATAGGTTAACGGTAGACCCACGGACTCTGACTCCGTTAGTCCTGGTTCGAATCCAGGTTCCCCAGCCAAGTTTTTCCAGTGTTTCCGGGCCTTTCACGAATTAGACAAATCAGACAAACCAGAACTTTGTGCATACAGCGGACGCACAAGAGTCGGCACACTATGCGGTTCGCCTGATTTGCTTTTCAACAATAACTGGCCCATTGTTGCCATCATGGATATTTCGCGCCTCTTATTTGCGATCGCCTTCACCACAATCTTCTTTTCCCCAGCAATCGCCCAGAACGTCGATGAGAACGCTCACCAAGCGCGGCTGTGTGCCGATCTGCAAACCGAGGTAGCCGTCGGCGGGCAGATGCGGGCTGACTGCATTAGCGATACCCACGCCATTGAGATCGACTTCGCGCAGAAATGGAAAGAGGGGGGCGGTCAGGCGCTGGCCTATGGTGTGGCCACCGGGTTGCGACCGGGGCTGATTCTGATTTGCGAACGCAGTGAAGCATCATGCCTGGCATCGTCCCTGGGCACCCAGCAGACGCTTTCCGCCCTTGGTTTTGGCTTCACACTGTGGGAGTATCTACCCACCGACGAGCGGCTGGGCCAGTGCCACAAAAGCGAATTTGGCCTCCCAAAAAACTAAACAAAGAAACAGACGGGTTTAGCATTCGCTCACCGGAGAGAATGCCACAATTGCTGGAGGAAGGGGAAAAATCGGCAACGACGACCAGAATTGATATTGCCATCAACCCGGCTATTTGGAACGGATGGTCCCGAGCCCAGTTATAATCACGCGTGAGCGGCTTATCGGTTTTCAGCGGTCGCATGGCATCATGCATACTGCTATGATGTCGGGTTGAAAACCTCATTACCCAAACAGCCTCAGACAAAAACCACTACCCCTGTTTTGACGCCTCCCAAAATTCATATTAGCTTAGCCGCAATAATGCGGAACCGAGAGGGGGGAAGATTGCGGTGATAAAAAGGGGAGAGGTTCCTTCGTTCAACGACTTAACGGGGGCTAAAGTATGCCTTGAACGAATGTGTGACGGAACAACAATTGCGAATTTGGCTTACCTGGTGAATTCCACCGGTGAAAAGCCCACGATTGTGTCGACCTACAGGGGGCCCTGGGTGGACAGATATATTGAAGAGAACTATGTGGCAATTGACCCGGCCATCGTCAAGGGAAACCAAGGCATACTCCCGTACGACTGGAACTCCAACCTGACAAATGACAAGCTTCTGTCCAAATTTTTTGGAGAGGCCAGCGAGTTTGGTGTACATCACAACGGGGTCTCCATCCCAGTGCGCGATGCAAGGGGGGGGCTGGGCACTTTTTCAGTTAATAGCGCGCTGCCCGACAAAGAATGGAAATCCTTCAAACGGGAATTCCTTGGCGACCTCACAATCTTTGCCTACCATTATCACTTACAGGCACTGTCTGTTCTTCACCCCTCGGGAGGCGAAGCGGCACATCTCAGCCCCCAGGAATTACGTGTTCTTTACTGGGCCGCTGAAGGAAAAACATCTTGGGAGACTGCTACAATCCTTAGCTTGACTGAAAACACGGTAAACTTCTATGTAAGAAACATCTGCTCAAAGCTCCGAACGGTGTCCAAATACCAGGCAATTGCTGTCGCCATTCGCGCGGGCCTCCTCCAATAGGTCAATACCTCATTTATGTGGTAGTGATTTCCACTATGATGGCTTCCATATTTGCTCCTCAAACTTGAGGAGGATATCATGATAATTGCAGCACACAGAACGGAATGCGCGCGCCACCCTGAGCTCTTTGAGCAAATGTATCAGCTGAGGGCAAAGTCATTCGCTGAACGTCGCGGATGGACAGTGAATGTGTCCAACGGCCAAGAAGTCGATGTTTTTGACGACTTGAACCCGCTATATATCATGTCCGTTTCTCCATCCGGCAAGCTGGTCGCCTCGCTCCGGCTTCTTCAAACAACCGGACCCCACATGCTTTCGGATGTATTCCCTGAAACCATGACTGGGTCGCCCTTAATCCGGCACCCGCTCATTTGGGAAAGTTCAAGGTTTTGTGTGGACACAGAAGAAGCCCTCAATCAGCGTGGGCGAACTGTTCACATGTATACCGTGGAAATCTTGCTGGGAATGCTGGAAACGGCCCGTGACAACGCCATAATCAATGTTGTGTCGGTTTATGACTTGTTGGTTGAACGCATTCTGAGGCGGGTTGGCTGTCCTTTTGATCGCCTAGGAGAACCCTTTGAATATGATGGTTTGAAAACCGTTGCCGGCCTTTCCCAACCACCCGCTGAAGCCGTCAAATCAATCAGGGCCAAGTCAAAAATCGGCCACGACATCTTCTCCGCCAACCACGAAACGGAGGAGGTCTGATGCATGGACCCTCAGATGGAAGAACTTTTGAAGTCGGCAGAAGCGATAAGTAAACTTTCTCCCCACGAAGCCTCCATTTTGTCCTTCTTGAAGGATGGCTACTCGACCAGGGATATTGCGCAGATTCTGCACATGAGCCACAAAAAGGTGCAGGCATACCGGCAAAGCATTCTCGATAAACTTTCCGCAAGAAACACGGCGCACGCTGTTGCGATGTATTCGCGGAAATTGCAACTAGAAATTCATCTCCGCCGACACTAGCAAACAACCGGTTTCCCGCGCCAGAAACGGTGCGGGAACGTCACAAACCAGACAGATTAGGCGTGAGACTATACTGGATTGCCGCGCACACCCCTTCTATGCGCCAGGACAACAAGCCAGTGGACAATCAAAAAACAGAAAGTCCGGCTGGTTGCATCGCTAAAAAAACTAAAGCTTGTCAAAACCTTCAATGCGTTAGTAGTTTGGGCGCTTAAGGTTGGAATTCGATCCGGGAGGGATTGGGCGGGTCTTGGCTCGTCACAGATTTTTAGCCTTGAACAACAAGGGAGAAAAAAATGAAACACAGTTTGAAACTTGGTATCGCCGTACTGGGTCTGTTCGTTGCAGCACCGCAAGTTGCCTTTACCCAGGAGCTTAATCTGGTCTGCAGTGCTGAACAGGACTGGTGCGATTTCATGGTGAACCTGTTTGAAGAGGAAACAGGCGCTGACGTGGCCATGGTGCGCAAGAGTTCAGGCGAAGCGCTGGCTCAGGTTCGTGCTGAAGCGAGCAACCCCAAGATTGACGTATGGTGGGGCGGTACCGGCGATCCACATCTTGTGGCCGCCGAAGAGGGCCTGACCCAGGCTTCCGGCGTTGACATCTCCGAATTGCAGGACTGGGCGCAGAACATGGCTACAATTTCCGATGGTAAGACCATCGGTATCTATGCAGGCGCCCTTGGCATTGCTTATAACTCCGAGCTTCTGGCCGAAAAGGGCCTTGAGGCCCCCAAGTGCTGGGCCGACCTTGCTGACCCCTCCTATGTGGGCGAAATTCAGGTTGCCAATCCCAACAGTTCGGGCACCGCCTATACCGAACTGGCCACCTTTGTGCAGTTATTCGGCGAGGATGAGGCTTTTGCACGCCTCAAAGCCATTGGCGAGAATGTGAACCAGTATACCAAGTCCGGCTCCGCTCCCTCAAAGGCTGCAGGGCGGGGTGAAACCACCATCTCAATTGGCTTTATGCACGACATGGTCAAGCTGGCCTCCTCGGGCTTCCCACTGGAAATCGTCGCCCCATGTGAGGGCACGGGTTATGAAGTTGGCGGCATGAGCATCATTGAGGGCGCGCGAAACTTTGATATGGCTGTGAAATGGGTCGAGTTTGCGCTTCGCCCCGACATTCAGTCGCGTTCGGTCGAGGTGAAATCCTTCCAGGTTCCCTCCAATAAAAACGCTTCTGTTGCTCCTGAATCTCCGGATCTGGCATCAATCAAGCTGATTGACTATGACTTTGCCACCTATGGATCTTCTGAAACCCGGGGGCGCCTGCTGGCGCGCTGGGACGACGAAGTGGGCCCCAACTAGAGAGGGTTTCTTCCAGAACGTAACAACAGGCGCGGGGCCTATGGAGGTTCCGCGTCTTGGTTGCTGGTAGATTTTCCAGCGACCTATGCGGGGCAATTTCCAACATATCCGCGCCGCTCGGGATGAATGTTTGCCATGAAAAAAACAGCGACTATCTGGTTGTTTATCGGGCTGGCAGGAGCGCTGCTACTTCCCTGGTATGCTCAGGATAGCGGCTTTTGGACATTTGAGTGGCTGTTTGGCGGATTTGGCAGCGCTGAGGCGGGTTCGGCTCTGACTCTGGCGCTATTCCATGGCAAGTGGTGGCTGTTTCCGGCGGTGCTGTTTATTGGGCTGAGTGGACTTGGTCTGGCCGCTATCAAAAAACATCAGATGCTGGCACGAACCCTGATCATCGTACCCGCCCTTGGCCTTTTCACCATCGTCGTTCAGGGGTTTGTTATCGGCCGTATCGGGCCAAACTATTTCGTTGAGTTTTTATCCGCCAACGGTGCTGCGGACGGCCAGATCGGCATGGGTGCGGGTGCGCTGGTAGTGCTGGCCTCGCTTTTGTTCATGCTGACCTCGGGCATTTCGGGTTCGGGCAAAGGGCGCGGCGATGCCTTTATCGTTGGCCTCATAGGTCTGATCGTGGCACTGGTTGCGGTTTTTGTGTTTTTTCCGGTTTCTCAAATTCTGGTGGAGGCCTTCAAGACCTCAGAAGGTGAACTCAGCCTTGGCGGGTTTTTTGCCCGTATCTTTTCGCCCCGCATATGGAGTCTGGCCTGTGTTGTGAGTGACAGCCGATGCGGCCCAGCGTGGAATTCGCTGTTTCTGGCAATCATGACCGGGGCGGGCACCACCCTGCTGGGTCTCGCGTTTGCCCTTATTGCCACAAGAACAAATTTCCGGGCCAAAAAACTACTCAGGGTACTCACAATCATTCCCATTATCACCCCTCCTTTTGTCATCGGTCTGGCGCTGATTTTATTGTTTGGCCGGGCCGGAACCGTAACCGAACTGCTCAACGAGTTTTTTGATGTGCCAAAAACCCGCTGGCTCTATGGGTTCTGGGGGATTTACCTGGCGCAATTGCTTTCATTCACGCCGATAGCGTTTCTGGTATTGATCGGGGTGGTCGAGGGGGTCAGCCCTTCGATGGAAGAGGCTTCGCAGACGCTGAATGCTGATCGCTGGCAGACCTTCCGCTGGGTATCGTTTCCGCTGATGCGCCCCGGTCTTGCCAACGCCTTTCTGCTCGGCTTCATTGAAAGCATCGCCGATTTCGGCAATCCGCTGGTGCTCGGGGGCAATTATAACGTGCTCTCCACCGATATTTATTTTGCCATTGTCGGGGCGGTGGCGGATTCGGGAAAGGCGGCAACTTTGGCCATTGTACTGCTCTCGCTGACGCTTGGCGCTTTTGTGGTTCAGCGTTTCTGGGTCGGCAAAAAATCCTACGCCACAGTCACCGGCAAGGGTGACAGCGGGCAGCACGCCTCGCTGAACCCGGTGTTGCGCACCGTGTGTTATGCCACCGCTATCCCGTGGGCTGCGTTCACCGCGGTGGTTTATTCGATGATCATTTTTGGCAGTTTTGTAAAACTGTGGGGCTATGATCACAGCTTCACGCTGGAGCATTATCTGCGCGCTTTTTCAATCAGCTTTACCAACGGTATTCGTTGGACCGGTGTGGCCTGGGACAGCTACTTCACCACGCTGACCATATCCACCATAGCCGCGCCACTCACGGCGCTGGTGGGGCTGGCCACAGCCTATCTGCTGGTGCGGCAAAAGTTCTGGGGCAAGGGAGCTTTTGAATTTTCCACCATGCTCAGTTTTGCCATTCCGGGCACCGTGATCGGCATCAGCTATATTCTGGCCTTCAATGTGCCGCCGATTGAACTGACCGGCACCGGTATCATTCTGATTATCGTCTTTGTGTTCCGCAACATGCCGGTGGGAGTGCGCGGGGGCATCGCGGCCATGTCGCAGCTCGACAAGAGTCTGGATGAGGCCTCAATCACACTGGGCGCCAACAGTTTTACCACTGTCAGGCGGGTGATTGTGCCGCTGATGGGGCCGGCCATTCTTGCTGCCCTGACCTATAGTTTTGTGCGTGCCATTACCTCGGTAAGCGCGGTGATTTTTCTGGTCAGCGCCAAGCACAATATGGCGACATCATTCATTGTGGGGCGGGTGGAGAACGGGGAATTTGGCATTGCCATTGCCTATTCCGCTGTCCTCATCGTGACTATGCTCACAGCCATCCTGTTACTGCAACTGGTTATCGGCAGACGGCGTCTGCGCCGAGAAGACCGGGTGCAAATGCATGGGAAAATCAAAATCAATCCGGCAGGGACGTAAAAGAAATGGGGCACGCCATGGAAACGCCGATGCAACGCGGCTCGGTCCGGTTCGAAAATGTCGTCAAGAGGTTTGGCGAAGTGGTGGCATTGAAAAGCCTGACGCTGGAGATACGACCGGGGGAACTGGTGACGCTTCTGGGGCCCAGCGGCTGTGGCAAGACGACGACGCTGCGCCTGATAGCAGGACTGGAGGCACCTAGCGCCGGGAGAATTCTCATCGGGGGTGAAGACGTTACCCACCTAACCGCAACCTACAGAAACGTCTCGATGGTGTTCCAGTCCTATGCACTGTTTCCACATATGAGCGTTCTGGAAAATGTTTCCTACGGGCTCAGGGCCAACTCCGTGGCCAAAGCCGAGGCGGCGGAGAAGGCTCTGGAGGGGCTCGACATGGTGGGACTTGAAGGCTTCGGCGACCGGCTGCCAAGCGAACTCTCCGGGGGGCAGCAGCAGCGGGTGGCGGTAGCGCGCGCGGTGGTACTGGAGCCGGAGGTTTTGTTGCTGGACGAGCCCCTTTCCAATCTGGACGCAAAACTGCGCCGCCATGTGCGCGAAGAAATCCGCCAGATTCAGCAAAAACTCGGCCTGACTGCGGTTTATGTTACCCATGACCAGGAAGAGGCGATGGCGGTTTCGGACAGGATAATCGTGATGAAAAACGCCGAAATCGCCCAGCAGGGCACTCCCAGTGATCTCTACAATGCACCCAACTCAGAATTCATTGCCGACTTTATCGGCGATGCCAATGTTCTGGACTGCGATGTAGTGGAGGTAAAAGACAATGTCGCGGAGGTCGTGCTTGCAGGGCAAAAGCTCAAGGTGCCGACGACACACGCCGAAAAGTTCAACGCGGTGCTGATTGTGCGGCCACAAAACGTGCGCATGGTGCCTGCATCAAATAAAACAGGTCTGAAGGGAAACGTTTCCTACTCGGCCTATCTGGGCAATCAAATGCAATATACGGTGCAGACCAAAGTTGGCCCCATGTTCATCATCGACAATACCATGGGCGAGGTGTTTCCGGTTGGCAAAGATGTGCGGTTGCACTTTGCTGAGGACAAGCTGGCACTGGTGCCCAGTTAGGCTCAGGACCCCTTAAATTCGTCCAATTCTGTTTGAGAAAGAGTGTTCAGATTAAGCAAACCTGCCGCAAAACAATGTCCTTCACCTTTTTGAGCGGCAACTTGTTTCAGATGGATGAATTTGATGGAGCCTGAGCCTGGGTGTAATTATTACGGGTGTAAACACCTGAAGCATCCACGTGAAAGAGAAAGCTGATGCCGACCACTGAAAAGCCGCTCGTCATCTCCTGCCCGGAACCGCGTTCGCTGGAACTTATTTTCTCGCGGGAAGCCCGCAGACAACTTGAACAGAGCTACCGGATTGCCGAATGCTCAGAGCTTGAGATTGACGCCCTGCCTGCTCATATACTTGCAGACGCCCGTTATATCATCGGGCAGCCACCCCTGACATCGGATGTATTTGAGAAACTTCAATCCCTGAAATGTATATTCAATGTGGAAGGTAATCTGTTGGGCAACATGCCTTATGACAGGGCGTTTGAACGCGGCATCCATGTGGTGACCACCGGCGCGGTTTTCGCCCGACCGGTGGCTGAACTAGGGCTGGCCATGGCACTGGATGCGGCCCGCGGGCTGGCCCGCAATGACCGGGCTTTTACTGAGGGAAACGAACTGTGGGGGCTTCAAAGCAACTTGAACGCCCGCCTCCTGTCCAGAGCAGAAGTGGGCATTGTGGGTTTTGGTGATCTGGGCCAAGCACTGAACCAACTGCTTGCCGGTTTCCACACCGTAACCCGGGTTTACGACCCATGGCTTCCGCCCTCTATTCTTAGGGAAAACGGCGTGGAGCCGGCCAACCTGGACACTGTGCTTGAAAAAAGCGATTTTGTATTCATTGTGGCGGCGGTAACCAGTGACAACAAGGGTTTTCTGGGTGCCGACCAGTTTGCCTCCATGCGAGAGGGCGCGGCGTTCATTTTGCTGAGCCGGGCGGATGTGGTGGATTTCCCCGCTCTGATGGCAGCGGCGCAGTCTGGACATATAAAAGTGGCAAGTGATGTTTTTCCCGAGGAACCAGTTCCAGCAGACCATCCGGTGCGTACAACACCCAACTTCCTGCGCTCTGCGCACAGGGCCGGTGCACTTGATGCAGCGTTCAAGCAGATGGGCAACATGGTGCTTGAGGATATGGCTTTGCTCGACAAGGGACTTTTCCCCATGCTGTGCAAACGAGCCGAACGGGAAACCGTCTCCAGATTACGCTCGGCACCGGTTTCAAAAAACTAGGATCAGGAAACGGGCGTTCCGGGCTTTTTCCTCTCAGGCTGTTTGCCAAGGATAATCATGCCCAGCAGGTCATCCTCGGTTACTTCGTCGACCCGGACGGTGCCGACCAGTTTACCGTTTTTCATCACACTGGCCCGGTCACATAATTGCTTGACCTGGTGAATGTCGTGGTCGATCAGAAAAATGCCTATGCCCTGTTTCTTCAGTTCGTCGATGAGTTCGGACACCATTCTTGTTTCCTCAACCCCGAGCGCGGCGGTCGGTTCGTCCATGATCAGTATTTTTGCATTGAAATAGACGGCTCGGCTGATGGCAACGGATTGACGCTGCCCGCCGGAAAGGGCTGCAACCGGCGAAGAGAACCGTTCAAAATTGGGGTTCAACCGGCCCATGATCTTACGGGTTTCCGCTTCCATTGCATCATCGTCGACCATGCCCAGCCGGGTCAGAATTTCACGCCCCAGAAACAGGTTTGAGGCGGCATCCAGATTATCCGCCAGAGCCAGCGTCTGGTAAATGGTTTCAATATTGTAGTTGCGGGCGTCACGGGGATTGGAAATGTCCGCCAACTCACCATTGATAAAAATTTCACCGCCATCACGCTTATAGGCACCCGAGAGCATTTTCATCAGGCAGGATTTTCCGGCGCCATTGTGGCCCAGCACGCCCACAACCTCGCCGGGGTAAAGGTCCAGCGTAACATGATCAACGGCCTTGATGCCGCCAAAGGACAGCGACATGTCGCGCAACTCAACCAGGGGGGGGGCGGTGTTCAGGTCAGCACTCACAGGCTTACCCCCGTTCGCTTGCGGTAAACGATGTCGATATACACAGCCAGCACCAGCACCGAACCAACAACAATGGATTGCAGGGGCGCATCAACGCCCACCATAGCCATGCCGGATTGCAGGGACTGCATGATCAGTGCGCCGATTATCGCACCCTGAATGGTGCCAAAACCGCCGGAAAGGGCCGTGCCGCCAATGACGGCAGCGGCAATGACCCGCAATTCATCAATGGTGCCCAGATCGTTGCCCACCGACTGCAGGCGCGCCGAAGCAATAACGGCGGCAATGGCGGTAAGCGCACCCATCAGGGCGAACACTTTGACTGTGAGCATGCGCGTGTTGATGCCGGAAAGATCAGCGGCATCGGGATTGCCCCCGGTTGCAAAAACATAACGCCCAAAACGGGTGCGCCTGGCAATGATGCTCATGACCAGCGCCACGACGAGCACGATTATTACCGGGATAGCGATGCCGTGGGCAATGAACAACCCTTCGGCCGGTATTTCCAGGCCATTGGCCTGAGCATAACGTTCGGCAGCGCGCCGGGGCAGCGGATAGGAATTCATCAAAAAGACAAACCCAAGAATGAGCAGGCTGACAATGCCGCCAACGGCAAACTCTGCCCACATGGGCTTGACCGGAAAACCGTGCCTGCTTTTGCGTCTGCGGCTGGCCAGCATCACCAGAACGGCGGCAATTGTTGCG
>Ga0256839_1002417_pt1 | contig 20810 bp, 26 predicted proteins | sample 354166metaG_FD_185968 | JGI IMG/M metagenome (GOLD analysis project Ga0256839, IMG submission 185968) | Hydrothermal vent microbial communities from Mid Atlantic Ridge, Atlantic Ocean - 354-166 | ecosystem: Environmental > Aquatic > Marine > Hydrothermal vents | place: Atlantic Ocean: Mid... | reverse complement strand
ATTTCTGAGCTATAGATAACGTGAACCACCCTCCCACTGTACTTCTTGTTTGTCTGGTCTCTCCAAGTTCTATCACACCAATGACTACATCACTGCTCACCGTGAAGGTGACTCTGCTGTTTTTGATTCCTTCAACTTTGCCTTTGTAGGTGTACAGAGGTGGAGGTTCCACTGTGAATTTACCGCTCTCGTTTTCAGTGATTATCACGGCATTCTCTGACTGAACCTTCACAGGCATTAGCTCCATCTCAAATTTAGGGTCCTCCCTGAACTCACCACTCAGCGAGCCTTTGAAGGGCTTCTTTCTCTCTAAAACCCATAGAAATGACGACATCCACCAAAAGTACATTCAGCGCCACGAACTTTTTCACTGAGCGTTTAGTATAGCGGTGCAACTCACAGACTTAAACATCCTCCAATTTTTAATCAGTCTAACGAACTCCCTCACAAGCTTCACGAACAGCAGCTTTTTACTGCTCCTGGAGAAGAAAATCTCCAGCGGATAGGAGAAAGCCAAACCCGCAAGGTAAATGGCATACAATACTATCATCGGAGGCGTCCACTTCCTCTGAAACGCTATTTTTAGCATTTTTATCACCAAACAAAAGGACGCCTCCACCGCTCATTTATAGCTTAAGTTGGCAGCACCGAGACCAGATGGGATAATTTTGTACCAATGCCGTCGTAAGGATTACTGTATAAATATTTTCAGTCGTAAGGATTGCTTAGGTAATTATATGCCAAAAAAGATTGTTCTCAAAGTTCCTGAGTGGGTGAATGAAAGAGAAGTTAAAACTCTGGTGGAAAATTATATAGAGGCAAGATTACCAGACAGCGCTTCAATAGAGGAATACATAGAATTTTTAAAAATAAACCCAGACGAAATAGTGGGATATCCCATAGATGAAGAAATTAAAAATTTAAAAAAGCTCAGAAATAAGGCGAAAGAGAGATGTCTGTTTTAGATACCAGCGTAATAATATATAAAATAAAAGATAATGCGTCCATTCATGATAATGTGACAGAAATAACAGTTCTGGAGTTCCCACCCATCTTGAAATATCCAAAATTTTATGGCAGAATTTATTATCTCAGAAGGTCTGATTTGAATCTGGCTCTTAAAATTCAACTGAATCTGAGAAAGATCGGTGCTCAAAAACCAATTCCAGACATATTAATTGCAGCTATTTGCATAAACAGAAATGAAGAACTTATAACCATGGATGATGACTTTATTGACATCTCAAGAGTTACCAATCTCAAAACCATGCTAATTGCCCGGGACGGAATGAAAGAGCAGGAGGAATAAAATGCTCTTCCTGGTGGTGAGTACACCTCTGCCCACGAAACCAGAAGAGGTTAAGACTGCAAGACTAAAGTTCGGGGAGTGAATTGGCAATCTCAAGTCGGAAAAGAAAGTACTCCGCAAAAAGCTTAGCATCGTTCAATTGGCAGAGTTTGTTGTGGAATTTCTGCTTGAGACTGGGGGGCTGTGAAGGTAGATGAGCTCATGAGGATAGCAGGATGGGTAAAGGATTGAAACTTTTATATTCTTAAAGCTGAAGTAAAGATAAACAAAAGCTCTGTGTGGTGACCTCAATGACCCACTGGCTCTGCATAACCACAGAAGAAAACTGGAAAGTAATTAAGAAGGAAAACGTCTGGGGTGTTGCGGAGAGGCATAAGAACACCATAGCGAGGGTAAAGCCAGGCGATAAGGTGCTCATCTACGTAAAGCAGGAGCGCAGGAAGAACGAGGTGGTGGAGCCCAAGATAGTGGCAGCCTACGAGGTGGTCTCAGAGGTCTTCAGAGATGCGAGGAGAATCTTCAAAACACCGCGCGGGATGGGCAGCGAGAGCTTCCCCTACAGGATAAAGCTCAGGCCGCTGAAGGTCTTCGCAAAGCCTGTGGACTTCAGGTCGCTCATACCCCAGCTCAAGTTCATCACCAACAAAAAGAAATGGAGCGGACACCTCATGGGCAAGGCGATGAGGGAGATTCCGGAGGAGGACTTTGAGCTGATATTTAAAGGATAAGGGACAGAAGATCAGTTTGGCGTTAAAACTCTGTAAAGAGTGATGTCCAAGGAGAAATCGCAATATGGCTTTCAATATTCATCCAGGGGAATATGATAAAGAAGAGGTGAGTTAAATAAATGTTCCTGTCAGAAGCTCTAAGAAAGGACAGGATAGAATCCATGACGGAATTTGATTTTGGGGAGATTGTCTCTAAACTATGGGCAGCGGGTATGTGGGCTAATAAGGAGTATTTGGTTCAAAAGATAATAAACGATAATGGCCTTGATAAGATAAAAGATAGATTAAAGGACCTTTTGAAATGTCAAAGGGCTGGGTCCTGCATCTATAACGGAAATCCTATGTTTCTTTAACCCAAAAGAATATGGTATATGGAATGATAAGACGATAAAAGCATTAAAAATACTTGGATTTGAGAATGCTCTCCCACTGAAGAAGTATCAGATTTCAGGTAAAGATTACACTAAGTTTAATATTGCAGAAGAGCTGAAAAAGGCTGGATTTAAGGATACCGACCTGATAATACTTGATTATTTTTTGTATGAGGTCTGGAGCGCTGGAGACCTAACGAAAGTTGAAGAAATACCTAAAAAGTATGAATTTGACCATGACGAGATAAGAGATTTTATTCGAGATATTGGAATCTCCCTGGGTTTTGAGGCCGAAACTGAAAAAACAATAGGCCATGGAGCGAGGGTTGATGTGATTTGGCGGGCTAAAATAGCAAACTTGGGAGTTGTAACCTACGTGTTTGAAGTGCACAAAAGCGGTTCAATTGATAGCTTCGTCCTTAATCTACAGAAGGCAATACGTAATCCGACGGTGCAGAAGGTAATTGCTGTTTCTTAAAAAAGAGGTGCTGGGATTACCAGAGGATTTTATCAGAGCTCTTTCCTTCTGGGATGCTTATGAAGTTGAGCAAACCCATGAAAACCTCTCAGAGGTGATAAAGAGCATTGAAAAATTGGAACTCGTAAAAAGTGAGTTTAAGGCTAAGTAAAACATTAGAATAGGCAATGCGAGAGATTTCTGAGACTTCTCAGTGACAGTGAGCATAGCATGGCAGCTGATGGGCCGGGGCGGATTCGAACCGCCGACCTCCAGTGTGTGAGACTGGCGTCATAACCAGCTAGACCACCGGCCCTATGGCACTTTATCTACTTCCCCATTAATAAACATATTCGTTACGCTTCTTCTCAGCAAGCTCAGCCCTCAGAATCCTGTAGACACCACCATCACCCCGCCACACCCTCTGTGCCTCCAGCACCCTCAGCCTGCGTCTGAAAGCCGGCATGTCCAGCACTAAGGTCTCAGCCTCGCCGCCCTCAAACCCCAGGTGGAACCTGTGTTTTGCCGCCAGCTCAGCCAGCTCCTGCAGCTCAGCCTCACCCACCACCCTTCCCAGCCACTCCTCACCCAGCCCCTCCGCAGACACCGCCGTGAGCATCACCACGAACCCATTCTCAAGCAGCCAGCGCCAGTGCTCAAGAGGCTCAATTCCCCAGAGGGGCGACAGCACCCTCAGCCCCAGCTCCGAGGCTATCCTCTCAATCCTCTCCCGCTGGTAGCGTGATGCCAGCGCACCCGTAACCACGCCATCAACCCTTCCAGCAACCCTCCCAAAGAGCCTGCTCAGGTCCTGCAGCTCCCTCTCCTTAATCCCCGAGCTCCTCTCACGCAGCAGCTCAATTCCCAGAGCCTCAGCCTGAAGCTCCACCAAGTGCGTGTTGGGGTGGTGAAACATCCAGCTATCCTCCCGCTCAGGCTCAACGTTGAGCAGGCATGCAATCTCGTGCCCCTGCCTCATCGCTCTGAACATGGCAGACATGCTATCCTTGCCGCCGCTGACCAGTGCCGCGAGCCTCACCCTTTACCCCCGAGGATGCTGTCTATGCGCTGCACCGCCTCAAGAATGCGAAGCACCTTATCCAGGTCCTTCTCCCCCTCCAGCTCGGCAATCAGCTCCGAGCGCTTTCTGCGCAGCACCTCCTCATCCCTGCCCATCTCCTGTGCAGCGCCGCTTTCACCCTCCTCCCTCACCTCCACCTCTCCGCAGGATGGGCATATTATCCTTCCCCTCTGCTCAAACAGCACCGTCCCGCAGTCCGGGCAGTGCTGGGCTAACATGGTAGCTCTGGAGAGCAGCAGGGTGACCATCTTCTGAATCTCTTCCTCACTCATAACTCTACTAGAATATTTTATAACGTAAAAAATTTATAAAGGAGTGAGTAAGATAACTGCCTCGGCTACTTTTTTGGAGGTGATTACATGGAGCAGGAGGAAAAGATGAGGCAGATATGTGAGGTGCTGGATCAGGTTATTGAGGACACCTCAATCCCGAGAAACATACGCAGGGCAGCAGAGGAAGCCAAGAACGCCCTGATGAACGAGAAGGAGGACATAGGGGTAAGGGTGAGCTCGGCAATCTACATTCTGGAGGAAATCAGCAACGACAGGAATCTGCCTCTGCACGCAAGAACAATAATATGGAACGTATCCAGTGAGCTGGAGACAATTAAAACATGAAAGACGTGCTTCTCGCGATAGCCGAGGAGCTCGTGCTTTTTTCAGCAGAAGAAGCGCAGAAGGTGCTGGCTCAGGTATCCAGGTCAGACTCTGCGCTTCAGGCGTGTGTGGAGCGCTTAGTGGGCGAAGGAGCCCTTCTCCCCGTAGAGGCGGGGGAGAGCGTGCTCGGCACACCTGCCCTGCTCAGGTGGTCAGACGCCAGAGTTTCCCTCCCTGAAGTCAGGGATGCCGTGGCTGCTCTGGGTCTCACCAGGAGGAGCTACTCTGACGTGCACTGGGACGAGCTCACCGCCCGTCTCCTCGGTGCGCTTGAAGAGGACGCAAGAGCGCTGGAGAGGGACGTGGTTGAGCTTCTCCAGCCGCCCAAGAAGCTGGAGATGAGGTACTTTGACCTTGCCATAGAGTTTCACAGGCACTACAGCCAGATTCTCAGGCTGAGCTTCACCGAAGAGCTCTCCTCAATAATACCCGTGCACCGCTGGGAAGAGTTCTTCAGCATCCTGAGCAGACTGCGGGAGCTTCTCAGCAGGCTGGACTACAGGTAGGGTGCGAGATAGCCGAAGTTCAGTCTGAGCAGGTCCCGCCAGTCAGAGAGGTGCACCCAGCTCTCCGCCAGCACCCCCCTCACCTCAAACCCTGCCTCAATCATGCTCTGCACAGCGCCTGGAATCTCGTACTCACCCCTCGGCGACAGCTCCACCTCCCTCAGGAACCCCACGGCAGCGCTGCTGAACAGGTACATGGGCGCCGCGGCGATGTCGCTGAGAATCTCTGATTCAGAGGGCTTCTCCACTAAGCAGGTCACCCTGTCCCCCTCCAGCCTCACGCTGCTCGCCTCTCCCATCTCCTCCCTGCGCATCCGCTTCAGGCTCAGGGTCGCGGCTGGCTTCCTGCTCCGGTGCATTTCAAGCAAGTCTCTCAGGTGCTCCCCGGGAAACAGGTAGTCGCAGGCGAGCACTAAGAAGCTCTCCTCACCCTCAATCAGCGGCAGTGCCTGCTGGAGGGCGTGTGCCGAGCCCATGGGCTCCGGCTGGTGCACCCGCTCTACGCTGTGCCCGTGCTCCCTTACAAACCTCTCAAGCATCCTGCCATGCCTGCCGGTTACCAGCACCACCCTCTCAAAGCCCGCCGCCTCAAGCAGCTCAAGCTGCTGCAGCACCACCGCTTTTCCCTTCACCGGGAGCATCGCCTTTGGCACCGCATGCGTGAGGGGCTCAAGCCTCCTGCCCCTGCCGCCAGCCAGAATCACCGCAAGCACATGCCCCTGCAGAAGCCTCACATCACAAATCTTAAGTAGCTCCACGCACTCTGAATAAAAAGATGGACAGGCGTGTGTACCTGGCATGCATCGCTTCCGGAGCTGCTGGTGCCCTGCTCATGTACTTGGTGCTCCTCCCTCCCTGGGAGGTCTCATCCAGAACTCTGGTTGCGGGTGAGGGCACCCTCATCCTGCATGGTGCCAGAAACGTTGAGGTAGTGGTGCTGAACGGCAGCATAGACGTTGAGGAGGTTGTGCAGGGGGTTTACCGGGACGCCGTGGAGAGCGTGGTGAAGATTGAGGTTGAGAGAAACGTGACCGGGGAGGGGCATCCCGCTGTTGAGGGCACAGGCTCCGGCATCATCTACACAGAGGACGGCTACATCCTCACCGCCGACCACGTGGTGGCAAATGCAAGCAGCATAAGGGTGGTGCTCTATGACGGCAGGAGCTATGAGGCCGAGCTTGTGGGCAGGGACCCGATGACCGACATAGCCGTGCTGCGCATACCTGCGAAGCACCTGAAGCCCGCGCTGCTCGGCAACTCCTCAGAGGTTGAGCCGGGGAGCATCGCCATAGCCATAGGCAACCCCTACGGTCTCGCCAACAGCGTCAGCTACGGCATAGTCAGCGGGGTAAACAGGAGCATAGAGCTCGGCACAGGCTACAGGATGCGCGGCATAATCCAGACAGACACCGCCATAAACCCAGGCAATTCCGGCGGACCGCTGCTGAACTCCAAGGGGGAGGTTGTGGGGATAAACACCGCCATATTCTCCACGGGCACAGGTTTTCAGGGAATAGGCTTTGCCATACCCATAAACACAGCCCGTTACGTTGCGGACAGCATAATCAAGTACGGAAAGGTGCCGCGTCCGTGGCTCGGGATAACAGGCATAGACTTAACGCCCGCGCTGGCGAGGGCTCTCAACCTGAGCATCTCTGAGGGTGCGCTGGTCATGAGCGTGGCTGAGGATTCGCCTGCTGAGAGTGCAGGGATAAGAGCCAGCAGGGGCAGCCTGGGCAGCGCCAACTTCACCCCGGGAGACGTGCTCATAGAGGTTGGTGGCAGGAAGGTTGCGAACATGGACGATGTTGTGCAGGCGGTGATAAGCCACAGCATAGGCGAAACCATAGAGGTGAAGCTGTACCGTGAGGGCAGGATAATCAGCCTGCGTGTAACCCTGGGGGAGCGTCCGCCCAACCTCTAAGGCTTGAGCTCCTCCCTGGCAAGCATGTAGAGGTACTGCTGGGCGTACCCCTGATACGGCTCCCAGCGCTCTGCAAAGCTCGCTATCCTGCGGGGTGCAACACCAAAGTAGTGCCGCATCGCCCTTGCTATCCACACGTCCACGGGAAAAGCCTCTAAGAAGCCGTAGCCGAAGAGAAGCACGCACTCAGCCACCTTCTCCCCGACGCCCGGGAGATTCATGAGCTCCCTCTTAGCCTCCTGAAAATCCAGCTTCTCTATGCCGTAAAGGGCGCCCTCCGCCACCATCGCAGCCGAGCGCCTTATGAACTTCTCCCTGAAGCCGAGCCTCGCATGCTTCAGCTCCGCCTCCACAAGCACCTCTGGAGCGGGCATCCTTCCACCTGCCATGCCCATAATCGCCTGCACGCACCTCTTTATCCTGGGGATGTTGCTGTTTACCGAGCACAGGAATGCCACCAGCGTCTCCCAGGGGTCGCTGAGCGTGAGCCTCAGCCCCCTGAAGCTGCGCACCGCTCTTGAGAGCACCTCGTCCCTGCAGAGCACCCCGTATATCTCCTCAAGCTCATCCCCGAGCCTTAGCATCCTGCGCACGTACTCATGCGAGCACCCGCTGTACCTCAGCTTCCCTCCCTCCTGCCAGAGCTCTGCCCTGGTCTCAAGCATCCTGAAGTATCTGCTTCCCCGCCTCTGCCAGAGGAACTCCGGGGGCTGACCGCTCTCCATGGTCAGCCTGAGGTTCAGGAGCATGGGAAAGGTTATTTATCCCGGCAGCTTATATTGCTTCGGGTGTGAGGATGGAAGTGCGGGAAATTGAGCTCAGGGGGCACATAATAGACTCTCTCATACTGCCCAGGGTGTTTGACACTATAATGGACATGGGGGGAGATTTTGAGGTGCTCAGCTTCAGGATAGGCAAGCGCCGCACCGACCCGAGCTATGCGAGGATTCTGGTTAAGGCTGAGAGCAGGGAGAAGCTGGACGAGATTCTCGGCGAGCTCCACCGCATGGGTGCAACGGTGCCCGAGGTTGAGGAGGCAAGGCTTGAGCCGGCGCCTGCCGACAGGGTGCTGCCGGAGGGGTTCTACTCCACCACCAACCACCCCACCTACGTGCTGCTGGATGGCGAATGGGTGGAGGTGGAGGACATTGAGATGGACACCGCCATAGTGGTTGAGCCGCACAGAAGGCGAGCCCGCTGCAAGCCCATAAGCGAGATACGGAAGGGCGAGCTGGTGGTGGTGGGGCAGAGCGGCATAAGGGTTGTGCCCCCTGAGAGACCCAGGGAGGCGAGCATCTTTGAGTTCATGCGCAGCAGCGTTAGCAGCGAGAAGCCGGTTGCTGCGATCATCTCAAAGGTTGCGGAGGCGATACTGGAGGTGAAGGCACAGGGCGGAAAGGTGCTGGCGGTTGCGGGACCTGCGGTGGTGCACACCAGCGCCGCCTCTGCCCTTGCCTGGATGATCCGGCAGGGCTACGTGGACGTGCTCTACGCGGGAAACGCGCTTGCCGTGCACGACATAGAGGCGCAGCTCTTCCACACCTCCCTGGGGATGGATGTTGAGACAGGAAAACCCTCGGAAGGCGGGCACAGAAACCACCTGTATGCGATAAACGAGGTGATGCGGGCTGGCGGCATCGCCGGGCTTGTGAGGAGCGGCAGGCTGAAGGGTGGAATAATGTACGAGGTGGTTCGCAGGGGCATCCCCTACGTGCTCGCCGGCTCAATACGCGACGACGGTCCCCTGCCGGAGGTGATAACCGACGTGCTTGAGGCGCAGCGGGAGATGCGCAGGCACCTCAGGGGGGTGAAGCTGGTGCTGATGCTGTGCACCATGCTGCACAGCATAGCCGTGGGAAACCTTCTGCCCAGCTGCGTGCGCACCATCTGCGTGGACATAAATCCAGCCACGGTAACCAAGCTCACGGACAGGGGAACGGCGCAGGCTATGGGGATAGTTAGCGATGTGGGGGTGTTTCTGCCGATGCTCGTGGAAGAGCTGCGCAGGAGAAGTGCAGGCTCTTCAAACTGATTATCGTTACCCTGTGCCTGAATATGTATGGGTGCAGCACACCGCCTTCTTGTTCTGCTCCTGCTGGCTGCTGCAGCCGGAGCGGGGGCGGTGCTGCTCTACCACTCTCCTCCTGCCACGGCAGACAGGCTGGAGGAGGGGGTGGTGGAGAGGATAGTGGACGGTGACACCATGGTGGTGAGCGGCGTCAGGGTGAGACTGGTGGGCATAGACACGCCGGAGCGAGGAGAGCCGGGCTACCAGGAGGCTAAGAGGTTTCTGGAGGAGCTCTGCCCGCCCGGCAGTGAGGTTCGCATAGACGTGGACGACGAGGAGCCCTACGACAGGTATGGCAGAACCTTGGCGGTGGTGTACTGCAGCGGTGTGAATGCAAACGCAGAGCTGCTCAGGCGTGGTTACGCCGAGGTGCTCTACATCCCGCCCTCAGAGTTCAGACCCTGGGAGTGGAGGCAGTAGGTTGCGCAGATACCATGCTCTCGGTCTGGGTGTGGTCAGCCTGGGACTGATTTTCAACTTCGCCTACTGGGAGGTTGAGCGCCTGCTGCAGCACGGGGGCATGAGCTACAGGGAGCACTTCATGCAGAGCCCTGTTGCAAGCGTGCTGGCGATTGCCTTTCTGCCGGTTATGGTGCTGATAGGCTACCAGATTATAAGGGAGGGCAGGCTCAGAGAGGAGCTTGAGCACGAGGTGGAGGTGAGGAAAAAGGCGGAGAAGGCAATGAGGCAGTATCTGGAGGAGCTCAGGGCGGTGCACGAGATTGACAGGAGCATCATTGAGAGCTCTGACCTGGGCTCTCTGCTGGAGTTCATAGTCAAGAAGGCGAGGGAGCTCACGGGTGCGGATGTGTGCTTCTTCGGGCTTGTGGAAGGAGAGGTTATTAAGCTGCAGGCTTTCTCGGGCTCAATGACCGGCATAACCACCGAGGAGTTCAGGAGCATTGAGCTCAGACGCGGCGAGGGAGCGGGCTGGAGGGCGCTTGAGAGCGCAAGACCCGTGTACACCGCAGACTACCTCAACGACCCCGAAATCAGGGTGAAGGAGAGTGTCAGGGATGCGGTGAGGCGGGAGGGGCTGGTGTCCATGCTTGCGGTGCCCTTCTTCTCGCGGGAGGGCAAACCAACAGGCGTGCTCTACGTTGCCATGCGCAGGAGGTACGAGTTCAGCGAGGAAGAGAAGGAGGTGCTGCTCACCCTCGCCTCTCAGGCTTCAATGGCTGTGGAGCACGCAAGGCTGCTGGAGGAGATCAGAAGAGCCTACGAGGAGCTGAAGAAGGTGGACAAGCTCAAGGACAGCATAATAGCCAACGTCGGACACGAGCTCCGCACGCCCATAACCATAGCTAAGGGCGCCATAGAGCTGCTTGAGGAGGAGGAAGACCCCGAGGAGCGCAGGGAGCTCATTGATATGGCTTATTCGGCACTGGTGAGGCAGGACTTCATAGTGAGCAACCTGCTGGAGGCTGCAAAGTTCAGGGAGGGAATACCGAAGCCCCACAGGGAGAAGGTGGCGCTCAGGCCGGTGGTTGATAACCTGGTGGAGTGGTTCATGCCCGTGGCGAGACAGAGCCGGCTGAAGTTTGTGGTGGATGTTGAGGATGGCATCAGCGTCTGCGCAGACCCGGAGCACGTGGAGCACGTGCTCAGGAACCTCATAAGCAATGCGATAAAGTTTAATAAGACCGAGGGCAAAGTAATTATAAGTGCACGGGAGCAGGACGGAAGGGTAGAGGTGTGTGTAGAGGATACGGGAATCGGGATCCCTGAAGAGGTGCTTGAGAGGGTGTTTGACAGGTTCTATCAGGTTGACCCTTCACCCACCAGGAAGTACGGGGGAATCGGTCTGGGGCTGACGATAGCACGTGAGATGGTGCTGGTTAACGGAGGCGAGATAAGGGTGGAGTCCAAGCCAGAGAGGGGCTCAAGGTTCTGCTTCACACTCCCCGCAGCGGAGGGATGCGATGGTAAGGATACTGGTGGTGGATGACGAGCCGGAGCTCAGGTTTCTGGCGAGGGTGATGCTGGAGAGGGCTGGATACGAGGTGGTTGAGGCAAAGGACGGCGCGGAGGCTCTGAGCAAGCTTGAGCAGCACGAGATCAGCTTGGTTCTGCTGGACGTGATGATGCCCGGAGATGACGGCTGGGTGGTGTGCAGGAGGATAAAGGAGAGGCACTCCGTGCCTGTGGTCATGTTCACGGTGCGCACCAGCGAGCGGGACAAAAAGAAGAGCCAGGAGTGCGGCGCGGATGCGCATGTGAACAAGCCCTTTGACCGCGAGGAGCTCCTCAGGGTTGTCAGGAAGATGCTTGAGTCTCAGGGCTGAAGCCTGAACCTGTCCCTGGGGAAGAGGGCTGCCTCGCGGATGTTGCTCAGTCCCAGCAGCAGCATCAGGAAGCGCTCTATGCCCATGCCGAAGCCACCATGCGGAGGCATGCCGTACCTGAAGGCTTCAAGGTAGTTCTGGAAGTTCTCAACCCTGAGCCCGCACGCCTTTATCCGCTCCACGAGCAGCTCATGGGTGTGGATTCTCTGCGAGCCAGAGACCACCTCTCTGCCCCTGAACTCCAAGTCAAAGCTCCTGCTCAGCTTATCGCCGCCGGGCATGGTGTAGAAGGGCTTCGCCTCTAAGGGGAAGTCCTTTATGAAGTAGAGCTCGTACCCCTGCTCCCCCATTATCTCTCCCAGCCTCTTCTCAGCCTCTGTGCTCATGTCCTCGCCGAAGCTCAGGCTGAAGCCGTGCTCCTCCAGCATCTCCAGGGCTTCCTCATAGCTTATCCTCGGAATCTTCCCTGCCTCCGGGAGCTCAGCCCCGAGAAGCTCAAGCTCCTTCTGGCATTCCTCTTCTATGCCGCGAAGCATGGCATGAACCAGCCCCTCTGTGACGTCCATCACGTCCTCATGATCTGAGATGAAGCTCAGCTCGCAGTCTATGGCGGTGAGCTCGTTGAGGTGCCAGATGGTGTCGTGCTCCTCTGCCCTGAAGTAGGTGGCAATCTCAAAAACCCTGTCAAAACCTGTTGCCATGAGCATCTGCTTGTAGAGCTGCGGGCTCTGGGCGAGAAAAGCCTCGCGCTCAAAGTAGCTCACGGGAAACAGCTCGGTTCCACCCTCGCTGGCGGTGGAGATGATTCTGGGTGTGTGAACCTCAATGAAGCCCTCGCCGAGCAGGTGGCTCCTGGCAGCATGCAGGAGAGCGCTGCGCACCCTGAAGATTGCAGCCACCTGGGGCTTGCGCAGGTCAAGCACGCGGTGGTCAAGGCGGGTGTCTAAGTTGGCGGGCACCCTGCCAGTTGGATCAAGAGGCAGGGGTGAGGCTGAGCTGCTGAGCACCTCTATGCTCTCCGGCACAACCTCCACGCCGCCCGGAGCCTTCTCCACAGCCTGGAGGACGCCTCTGACCACCACAACGCTCTCCCTGCTGAGCTTCTTTGCGGTCTCAAAGACCTCCTGGCTCACCTGCTTCTTCGGCAGGGTTACCTGCACCACTCCGCCACGGTCCCTGAGCAGCAGGAAGAGCAGCCCGCCGAGCTTGCGCTTCTCCTGCACCCAGCCTGCTATGCTCACCCTGCTGCCGTGCATCTCGGGCTTCAGTCTGTCGGAGTAAATGCGCTCAATCATGGTATCTCCTCTCCAGCCTTGCCTCAATGCTTCTTGCATGCATCTCCAGACCTTCAGCTCTCGCGAGGGTTATGGCTGCCCTCGCTATCCTCTCCAGCCCCTCCGGGTCAAGCTTCTGGTAGGTGATTCGCTTCAGGAAGTCGTGCACGCTCAGCCCGGAGTAGGCTCTCGCGTAGCCGGAGGTTGGCAGAACGTGGTTGGTGCCGCTGGCGTAGTCTCCGCAGGCTACGGGGGAGTACCTGCCCAGAAACACCGAGCCGGCGTTTCTTATCATGCGCAGCACCTGCTCGTCCTGCTGTGTGATTATCTGCAGGTGCTCGGGGGCAAAGCGGTTGGCAAAGCTCACAGCCTCCTCTATGCTGCGGGCAACAAGCACGGCACCTCCCGCTTCAAGCGCCTCCTTTGCTGAGCCCGGGGCATGTTTGCATGCCTCCTGAAGCGCCCTCAGGGTGCTCTCTGCCACCTCCCTGCTGGTGCTCACGAGCACGCACACCGCGAGGGGGTCGTGCTCTGCCTGAGCCAGCATGTCCAGCGCAACCAGCTCAGGCTCTGCGGAGGCGTCTGCAATTATCAGAACCTCGCTGGGCCCTGCGGGCATGTCTGTGGCTACCTCCCCGCTCACCAGCTGCTTTGCCAGGGTTACGTAGATGTTGCCGGGTCCGACTATCTTCTCCACCCTACGGATGCTCTCTGTGCCGTAGGCAAGCGCCGCCACAGCCTGTGCGCCGCCTATGCTGTAAACCTCGTGCACGCCTGCAAGCCTGCAGGCTGCCAGGGTGAGGGGCGCTGGATAGCCGTGCCTGCCCGGAGGCGTGCACACGGCTATTCTGGGAACACCCGCAAGCGCCGCCGGCACGGCACACATCAGCACGGTGGAGGGGTAGCTTGCCCTGCCTCCGGGCACGTAGCAGCCCACGCTATCCAGGGGGCGGTGGAGCATGCCCAGGGTTGCGCCGGCGCTGCTGCAGCTCCAGTCCTCAGGCACCTGCTTCCTGTGAAAGTCCTCTATGGCAGCTCTTGCAACTTCAAGCGCCTCCAGCACCTCAGGCTGAAGGGTGCCCGGCGCCTCTTCCAGCACCTCCTCAGGCACGCGAATCTCCTCAAGCTCCACGCCGTCAAGCTCTGAGGTGAGCTCTAAGAGCGCCTCATCACCCCGCCTGCGCACCCTCTCCAGTATCTGCCTCACCGCTGCCTCAGCCTCTGCGTGGCTGCGCCTCCTGTTCAGCAGCCTCTCCTTCTGTTCCCTGCTGAGCTCCGCCAGCTCTGCAAAAAGCATCAGTATGCAGGTGTTTGAGGGGCTATTTAAACATGTCGGCTGACTATCTGCGCAGCACTATGAACATCTCCATGGCAAAGAGGAGGAAGGCGACGGCAAGGAGCGGGGCTAAGAGTGCCAGCGGCTCAAAGATGCTGCTGAAGGCGAAGCCGGCAAAGCCCAGGTTCATGAGGATGAGCAGCGCCTTTGCTAAGGGCTTGCTGTACAAATCCTGTATCAGGGGCGCACCCGGCTGCCCCACCTTTGAGCTGTGCTTCTCAAGCCAGGTGAGCATGGGTATAATGTGGTAGAGCGCACCCACTATGGTGAGCCCCACCCAGCCGGCAAGCACCAGGTGGACGTGGGTGAAGCTCCCGGGGAAGCCAAAAAGAGCGGTGGTGAAGCCAGCCGTGACTCCGGCGACGCCGAAGGCAAGGGCGTATGCCATGAACCTGGCGCTTATGTCCATCTCCACCTGCTGCCCGGGGGGCTTGCTGAAGTAGGTTCTTGCCAGGTTGTAGGCAAAGAGGTAGAAGCCCGCGAGGAAGAGTGCAGAGGAGGCTATGAAGAGCATCCCACTTCCGGAGCTCAGGAACATGCCGGTGGCTGAGAGCACCGCCAGCACGAAGTGCACCTCTGCCAGCCTGCGGGAGTGGAGCTGTCTCAGGGAGAGCATGGGGAACAGCTCGTAAAGTCCGCCGAAGTTCGTGAAAGCTACAAAGCCTAAGGTGAGCAGGTGCGCATGCAGCATGGGGCTGAAGCCCACCACGCCTGCAATGCCCGCGATGGCATAGGCTGAGCCTGCCAGCAGGTAGATTACTGCCACCAGAAAGAACCAGATGGCGATGCTCCTCCTGTAGAATTCGGGGACGCTCAGGGCTGTGGCGAATATTTCAATGGCAAACATGATGAACGAGACGAGAAGAACTGCACCTGCAATGAGAAGTGCTGATGTATTGCTCAGAAATGCGTAGAACAGCAGGATAAAGCCTGCGTTTACGAGAACAAACTGAAGCTCTGCCAGCCTGCGAGAATGAAGCCTGGCGCCGATTATGGTGGGCAGGAGCTGGTACATGGCGCCCATGATCACCAGGGTGAAGAATGCGCCTGCGAGAAGGTGGGTGTGAACCGCCCTGAGACTTACAGCTCCAAGGGCGTCTGCTGCACCTGCGAAAACCCCCGCAAGCATGTAGAGCAGAGCCGCACAGAAGAACCTCACGGGCAGAAGGTGGAGCATGCTACCTCTTCCTGATTCTCACCCTCCAGACACCCTCCCGCTGCTCAGCTTCGCAGGTGTAGCCGCGGCTCTCCAGCATGCTCATGACCGGCACGGGCTTTACTTCCACAATCAGCTCAAGCTCGCCCAGCTCCTCCAGCTTCCTGAGAATCAGAGGCGGTCTCTCAGAGTGCGGCAGGCTCCTGACGTCCAGCGTCTCTATGAAATCACCCCCTTGAAAGCAGAAAGAAATACCGTCAGCATGAATATATAACGGGCCCGGCGGGATTTGAACCCGCGGTCTGCAGCTTAGGAGGCTGCCGCCCTGTCCTGGCTAGGCTACGAGCCCGATATGGGTGCAGAAGATGCCGTATTTAAATATTCCTGATTGCGCAGGTGTCTGTTCAACATGCTCATTTACCTTGCATGAGAACATCAGCAATATGTAAGCTTTTTCATTTACGCAAATCGCCATTTTTATATAGCTGCGGTGGCGGTATAGGCACATGGAGCTCACACCGGTTTCAAACATCCTGAGCCTGGGCAAGTGTCCCGGGTGCGGTGTGGTGGTGCCCGGGCTGGAGTTTGAAGAGCACTTTACAGGGTGCGCTGGCAGCGGTGAACCCAGGAGGATAATCAGAACCAAGCTTGAATGCAGATGCGGCAGGAGCTTCACCTCCAGGGAAAGAATCAGAAAGCACATCAAGCACTGCCATTCAATTCTTGAAAGAGCTCCGGGGAGCTGTCAGGAGTGCGGCACCACACCTGAGGTGCTTGTCAGGGGCAGAAGAAGTCTCTGCCCTGAATGCATGCTCAGGCTTGCGGAGCATGAGGTTCTCGGGGTGCCTGTGCTGAGCATGGCAGGTGAGAGGTACGTTGAAGCAGCCCTGCAGGCGGGGGAGAGGATGCTCAAACGCCACAGGGCGGAGAGTCTTGAAGAGCTCGGCATAGAGGGCATGCTCATCCTCACCTCACCTTCAGCCGGCTGGAGCTGCTCGGGAGGTGTGCTGGTCTTCACCACCTGCCAGAGCGAAGGCGCCCTGAGGCACTTCAGGCTCCAGCTTCCGGGTGAGCTCCTCAGGGTCCACCTGAGGCGGGAGTGCTGGGGCTGGAGTATCTCACCGGGAGAGCCCCGCTCACCCTTTGAGTCAAGAGCCGCCGAGCTGGCTGAGAGGCTGATGCTCACCATACACGCCACATCCACGGGAGCCTCTGAGGTGCTTGAAGGCGAGCTTCTGGCTGCTGAGGAGCTTCTGAGCAGCCTCCCGCCGCCCTCACGGGAGCACTTCATCACCCTGAGCTGCGAGGAGAGGTTCGCCGGGGTTTCGGAGCTCAGCTTCCGTGTGGCGCAGATGGAGCACCTTCTGGTATCAGGGGCAGTCCCCAGCCTGAGAGGGCGATGCCTGAGCGCCATGCGGGACATGCACAAGTACGTGGACGCAGGAGGCGGAGCCGCCTTAGTAACCCTGTTCAGGACCGCCTTCACAGCGAGAAAAATGGAGATGAAAGAGCGTGTCTCAAGCCTCATCCGTGGCTTTGATGTGTGGGCAAAGCATGAAGAACTGGGGCTGTTTTAGATGCCGCCACCTCCACACGGTGGCTGGCTTTCTGACCATGCCCCTCGTCAAAGCTCACCTCCACCCACCTCAGGGCAGAGAGGTCAAACTCCTCCCTCATAGCCTGCAGTATCCTCTCCGAGAAGTACAGGCACATGTCCTCAGTGTTGAGGGAAGGTATGGGCAGCAGCACCACATCCTCCTCCGGCAGCACGTACTCCTTGCCGTTCACCCGCACCCTCACCGCCCCCTGCAGGTGCTCAACCCTCATCACGCTCTCAGGATACCTCGCCAGCAGAACCTTCCCGTCCAGCTCGCTGCAGATTCGCATTACCAGGTACTTGAGTCTGTAGATGTGCAGCACCCTCCGCCTGGGTGAGATGGAGCCCTCAACCGCCACACTCACCCTGTGGAAGTGCGGATGAAGGCGGCTGCACTTTCCATTCCCAGGCACGAGATGGCACGCCTCAAACCTCAATCCTGCCCGCTCACCGTCCAGCACCAGTCTCATGCTCACACACCTGCACAGGCATCACGGCAAGAATATAAAAAACTTCTGATGGTGTTGAACATGAACATTGACACTGCACGCATGCACGGGAATAAAGTAAACACATGACTTAACGCATGGCTACTCAACCACCACCCTGCCCGTGCGCAGCACCGTAACCGTGAACTCCTCCACCACCTCCCTTCCCCGCAGCTTCTTCCACATCTTCTCCCTTATCATGTCAGTCAGCTGTATGGCGTTGTACTCCACAACAATTCCGGCTCTGTCGGCTTTATCAAACACAATCTTGGGTATCTCAAACAGATCAGTGCCTTTCTCAACCTTAACAACGATGGGTGCAATCATCTCAAAAATCCTTATGGTGTTGATGGCTTTCTCAAGATTCTGCCTGGCTCTCTTCTCGGTTATACTGACATTTGAGCGTGATATGTTCATAATCTTTGCGATTTCACTCTGTATGTATCCCTCTGCTCTGAGCTGGAGTATCTGTATCTGGGAGGGGGTCAGGAAAGACTTTTTTGCAAGCTCCTCAAGGGTATATCCGTCAAGTGAATCAATAGTCGCTTTTATTGCCACCGTTCTCCTTTTTCTACTCTGCTTAACCATATCTAATCCTCTTACCCTGCTCTGTATAGCCTGCACCCTTTGCATTTTCAAAGATAACTGAAAGGTCTTCAGGTTAACCTGTGCGGCTGTTACCCCGGGCTTTTCGTTAACATTCTAATTGACATCTTCCCGGTATATAAGCATTTCTTTGACAATAATGTTTACCTTTGATACAGCCGGGGGATAGATGGCGGTGGAATGTACCTTCCTCATTACGGGGGGGCATTTCACCTCCAACCTTCCCTACCCTCTCCCGTGTCCACCACCTCTTCGGTTTTTCAAATTTCCTGCCCCGAAAATCAACCTTTTTATTTGAGGGGGTGGCAGAGATATAAGAGGGGTGAGCAGGTGGCTACCATAATGGTGGTTGACGACGAGGAGGACATCCTGTCGCTTATGAGGGAAATCCTGACCAGGGAGGGGCACACTGTGATAACCGCCAGTGGTGGCAGGGAGGCACTGGAGAAGCTCAAGCATGTCAAGCCTGACCTTATACTGCTTGACATAATGATGCCGGAGATGAGCGGGTATCAGGTGTGCAAGATGATAAAGCAGAACGAGGACACCAAGGGCATAACCGTTGCCATGCTCACGGTCAAGTCAGAGGAGGAGGACAAGATAAGGGCGCTTGATGCGAGCTCTGCTGACTGGTACTTCACAAAGCCCATAGATGTGGCGAAGTTTGTCAGAAGCGTCAGGTGGCTTCTGGAGAATCCTCCCAGGAGGGGTTAGCCCTTGCCGAGAATCGCCATAGCCTCCGGAAAGGGAGGGGTGGGGAAGAGCATGGTCAGCTCCAACCTTGCGGTTGCGCTGGCAGACTACGGCTACAGCGTTGCCTTGGTGGATGCAGACATAGAGGGTGCCACCCAGAGCCTGCTCTTCGGCGTGGAGGTGGTGGAGGGCACAACCCTGCACGACTACCTGGCTGGCAAAGCCACCGAGGGTGATGTGGTGCAGCAGGTAGCCAACGGCGTGAGCGCCGTGTTCGGGAGCATGCAGCTTGATGCGCTCATGGAGCCCTTAGAGCTTGAAAGGCTGGAAAAGCTCACCGCCTGGCTTGCTGAAAGGCACGAGTACGTGCTCATAGACTCACCTCCGGGGTTTGAGCGCGACATTCTGGCTGCCTTTGCAGCCAGCGATGCCGTGCTGATAGTGCTCACACCAGATGTGCTTTCGGTGACCGGCGCCCTCAAGACCAAGAAGGTTGCCAGGGACGAGGGGAGGGCGGTGCTCGGGCTGGTGGTCAACCGCTCAGGGCAGGACCACGACATACCCAAGGACGAGCTTGAGGCGCTGATAGGCGAGCGAGTGCTGGTGAGCATACCGGACGTGCCCGAGGTCAGGGACTCGGTCATGGCGGGCTCGCCCATGGTTCTGAGCCTGCCGAAGCATGCGGTCTCCAGGGCTATAAAGAAGCTGGCAAAGAAGGTCATTTCTCAATGTAAATCGCTGGCTTTAGTGGCATAGCCCTGGCGCTCCTCCTCTGGGGGTCATATATCCCCTCCTCCTCCGCACCGTACACCTTCACCTCCGCATCAAAAGCCCTGCTGAAGAACTCCGCCGCCTCGGAGAGCACCTTCCGCTCCTCCACCCTGACAGCCTCCCGTGGCTCAGACCTGAGCATCTCCTGCAGCACCCCTGCAACCTCCTTACCCCGCTTCCTCAGCTCCGGCTCCTGCATCAGCCTCTGCATGAGCTCGCTGAAGTCCCGTCTCTCCTGCGCTCTCAGCACCTCCAGCACCCGCCACTTCCACCCGGGGGCGGTGTATATGAATATCTTAGACGGCTTGATGCCGGTGACGCTTATTATGCTCTGCACATCCTCGTAGGTCTGCATCACCAGCTCCTCAGCAGCCTCAGCCTCTCTGCTTAGCTCCTCCTCCCTGAGTTCTGGCCAGGAGGCGGTGCTGACGAAGCCCTCCTCGCCCAGCATCCTCCAGCACTCCTCGCACAGCGCCGGAGCGAAGGGGGCGAGAAGCCTCACCCACACCTTCAATGCAAGCATGCACGTCTCCCTGTGGGGCACATCCCTGCGCAGGTACCAGCGCATGTCGTTGTGGAAGTCAAAGAGCGCCGCCTGAAGCGCCGAGCGCGTGCGCATCTCCTCCAGGCTCTCCGTTGCCTCGCGCACGTGCCTCTGCACCCTGCTCCTGAGCCAGCGGTCAATGTTCCTCTCCTCCTCCCGCCACTCCTCCCTCTGCACCAGCTCCTCAACCAGCCTGAAAAAGCTGCTCAGGCTCGTGCTCATATCCTTGGCGCGCTTTGCGCTCCAGTCCGGGTCACGCATTCCCTCGCTCGCGTACATCAGGGCGCACCTGGTGACGCTGGCGCCGTACTCCTCCAGCGCCCGGCGCACCGTGACAAAGTTGCCGGACTTCTTTGCCATCTTCTGTCCTTCAATGCTTATCATGCCATTAACGGCGATGGCTCTCGGCCAGAGCTCTGGCTCAAACAGCGCCACATGGTGGAAGAGGAAGAAGGTCAGGTGGTTCGGAATCAGCTCCTTCGCAGAATTTCTCAGGTCAACCGGCATCCAGTACAGGAACTCCGACCTCATCTCCCTCAGGGTATCTGCAGAGGTGCCGCACCTCTCAGCCAGCTCCTCGGGCTTGCCCCTGCCGTAGAATATGTAGTCAAACACCTCGCGGCTGAGCTTTTCGCCGTCCACCCTGCCCTGGTTCACGTACTTGGCTACGGTGTAGAAAGCCATGTACACCGTGGAGTCGCTGAGGGTCTCAACCTTCCACTCCGGGTCCCAGGGCAGAGGTGTGCCAAGCCCTCCCTTGCGGGCGCATGCCTTGTCCTCAAGCCACTCAATGGTGTTCACGAAGCTCGCCCTTGCCTCCTCCGGCAGGATTCGCATTCCTGCCAGCGCCTCTCTGACCTTAGCCTTCCAGCTCTCGTCGCTGTACTTCAGGAACCACTGGTCCTTCAGTATTTTCACCATGCACCTGGTGCCGCACCTGCACACCACCTCCTCTAAGAG
>Ga0256839_1002416_pt1 | contig 20813 bp, 15 predicted proteins | sample 354166metaG_FD_185968 | JGI IMG/M metagenome (GOLD analysis project Ga0256839, IMG submission 185968) | Hydrothermal vent microbial communities from Mid Atlantic Ridge, Atlantic Ocean - 354-166 | ecosystem: Environmental > Aquatic > Marine > Hydrothermal vents | place: Atlantic Ocean: Mid... | reverse complement strand
CCAGAGTCCGTCCTGAAAGTGAGCATTTTGTCACGTACCTGACCGTATTCTGCTAGTTCCTTCATCACCGCATCACGGTCTGCTGAGTTCGCATAAAACTCTGCCATGTTACGCCCCACCATGGAGCGGGACTTGCTTTCGATTTCACGCTCCGCGTATGGATTGGCCATCAAAACCACACCATCCAGCGATGCCACCACGACCGTTAAAGGAATAGTGTTCAGGATTATTTTTAATTGTGCCTCACTTTCCCGCAACTGCTTTTCTGCCGCTTTCAGAGCGGTAATATCACGCAGGGTACCAACCCGCCGAAGCGCTTTTCCCGAGGCATCCCGACTGACTGCGCGGCCCTCGGTGCGAATGATTGAATATTCGCCATCCCGGCGGCGCACCCGGTAATCCAGTATCAAAGCTAACTCCCAGCATTGAGGGTCAGCTTCATATTCAAGCAGCGCATGCTCACGCTCTTCACGGTCATCAGGGTGAATCATCTCGACCCACTCCTGATCCGTGCCGGGTATTTCGCCGTCGTCATAACCCAAATCATGGAATAAACGCGGACTGAAATAACGCACACCGGTTTCCACATTCCATTCCCAGACGCTTTCCTGCACCGCAGCAATTGCCTGCTCATAACGTTCATCACTATTGCGCAAGGCGGCTTCTATTTCATGGCGATGCCTGATCTCACGCTGTAAGCGCCGATTCCACCAGAGAATAATCCCCAGAATCGGCAAAGCAAGCACGATAGTAATCAACACCGCCCGCCACAACGTCCGGGAATCGACAGCCTGAGTGTACTCAAAACGCACGGCAAACCAGCGATTCTTGATTTCCTGTCGCTGCTGCGGCGTAATCTGCGCGATTGCCTTATTCAGTATCGTCACCAGTTGCGGCCAGTCTTTACGCACTGCAATACTTTGCGCAAAATTGTAGGGGGTGGGTGCAGCCACTTTAATGCCCGTCATACCCAGCTTGTCCATCACCCAGGCCGTCGCGCTCAGATTACCCACATAAGCGCTCACCTCCCCGCGACTCAAGGCATACAGCGCTTCTGAGGTATTGGCATAAGTACGCAGCACAAGCTCCGGATGTTTACGCCGCAGCAAATCCTCCGTTGCATAAGATTGTTCCACAGCCACCAGCTTACCTTGCAAATCCGCAAGGCTGGTGACAAGGTGAGTATCCTCACGAACAAAAATCACATAAGGATAAACAAAATAAGGCTCCGTAAAATTCAGGAATTCCCGGCGCTCTTCCGTTTTTCCAGCCGCAGGTAAAACATCAATTTCACGTTTGCGGGCTTTATCCATTACCTCCTGCCAACTCAACCCGGAAACAGGTGACATGGATGTATCCAGCAAGCTGTTTAACAGCGTAATAACATCAGCGCCAATACCACGGTAACGTCCCTGTTCGTCGATAAACTCAAAAGGCGGCCAGGAAGGGTCTACCCCCAGACGGATAACCGGATGATCTGCCAGCCACTGCTTTTCACTCGCTGATAACTGTAAAGTGGATGCTCCGCCATTCGCCCAGCCCAGCCCCAGCCATTTACTGGTAATCGCACGCCGTTCATCGGCGGTGACTTGACTCATGTAATAATCAACCGTCTCCAGTAATTCAGTGCGTCCCGCCGTCACCCCCGCCTGATAGGCGCGGGTATAGAGTGGCGGTTCAAGATAACGATAACGATTGGGCAGACCTTCACTCGTTAAATAATGCGACAAATAAAGGGGCTGGGTCACAAAAACAGAAACATCACCACGTTCTACGGCCTTGAACAAATTGCGGTAACCCTTGAAAAGCACCCGTTCAACACCGGGGAAATGTTCGCGCAAATAGTCCATATGAAAACTACCCTGCGTAACACCAACCCGAAAACGCGGTAAATCACCAAGACTCAACAAATCATCCACCTGCTCATTGAAATACAGGTGATAAGGACTGCTTAGAATGGGTTTGGAAAAATCCAGAAACGCTGCACGTCGTTGATTGGGAAAAAGCCCGGCAATAATATCGGCCACACCCTCATTGACCATCGACTGGGTTTCCTCGCTATAAGCACCCACGAAACGAATCGGAATACCCGATTTCCTGGCCCACAACCGCCAGACATCGATAAGTATGCCATCCGGCTCACCATCTGCATTTTTAAACTGGATGGGCGCACTGTCCAATCGATAAGCAATGACCAGTTCTTTATCAATACCCGCCCGAACCAATGAGGCTGGAACATTTTGCGCCATTGCAACGCTGTAGCATCCCAGCCCCACCAATAACAAAATACAAACACGAAAAAACAAATTCCATTTCACAGCCTGCCTCATCCTCCCAACGTATTAATAATGACACAGTTCGATCAGGTTCAAATCCGGGTCACGAAAATAAAATGACATCATCGGCCCCATCGCACCTGTACGGGTCACCGGTCCTTCCAGAATCTCTATCCCACAGTCTCGCACATGTTGCATCGCACCCGATAGTGGTGATTGCGTAACAAAACATAAATCTGCCGACCCCGGCGAAGGCGTATTGGCCCTGGGTTCGGGCTCGTTACCCGCCTGATGCAGGTTGATTTTCTGGTTGCCAAATGTCAAAGCGACGCGATTATTGGCGAAGGTTTGTTTTTCCATGCCAAGGACGCGCTGGTAGAAATTTAAGGTCACTTCGATATCAGCCACCGTAAGCACCCAATGATCAAGATGACTGATATTCATTCGTCATCCACCTTGCAGTGAGCAGGGAGGCGGTAATGCACAATTATTGTCGTTATTACCAGTATATTTTCCATTGTCCCGTTTTGTTCTTTTTAATATCAATCCCGAATTGACTCCATGCTCCAGGCTGAACCGACAGCCCCTGAAGATTGACCAGCTGAATAATTTCAATTTCCGCTTGACCTGTTTTTTTCCTGCCAATAATTCTGACATTTGAAACTTTTACCTTGAATGATTGATAATTTCCGATCAACTGATTAATGAAATTTTTACGGCTCGGCTGAAACTCACTCATTTTTTCCAGCGCACTTTGATCCTGCAATTCAAACGCCTGTTTAAAACCACCAATCATCTCTTCGATAATCTGCACATCAGATTTTGATGCTAATTTATTTTTATCCCATTTTGCACGCATACTTCTGGAAAATTTTGATCCTGAAAAAGATGTTTCAATGGCATTAACCAGTGATTCTGCCTCTGAAATATTTTTCTTCTTCAGGTAATCATCCAGCTCTGCTTCAAGTTTACCTTTGAGAATGTCCAGGCCACGCTTTGCCTTTACATTCTGCGGGCTCTGCTTCAGAACTTGCTGATATAAATAAAGTGCATTATTTTTTGGCGGGGACAGCAGTTTGTTTTCATCCAGGAATTTTTTAGCTTGAGAAATAAGGCGGGCCAGCTCTTGTTGTTGTTTTTTTCTTTTTGCATTCACAAGCATACTATTCAACCGATCAACTTCCGGATGAGAGGCATCAACAAGCTTAATATTACGAATACTTTTATGTGCTGCGGTGAGTTTGCCGGCCGCAATCTCTTTTTCTGCCTGATTGATATAGTGAGACACCATTATTTCAATACGCTGTAGCACCTCCTTGTTGTCCGGGTCAAACTCAAGCATCTTACGCAAAGTTGATAATGCATTGTTCCCAATAGGTGACAACAGATTATTTTTCTTCAGGTACTCATCAGCCTGAGCCAGAAGCTGACGCTGCCTGGAATGGTTATCTTCTGCTTCTTTCAGCGCCGCCTGAAGCTCTTTCCATTTTGTTGAATCGGGCATTATTGCAAGTAACTGCTGAAGATTCTTCCCTGCCTTGTCAAAATTTTTCTCGACAAGATCATTACGAATACTGTCGTCATAAAGCCGGGTAATTTCCGAAACACCTTTGCTGGCCTGTTCATTAGTTGGTTCAAGCATCAACAATCGGAGATAAAGCTGCAACGCATTATTGCCCTCAGGCGTTATGTGATTATCGGCCTGGTGTGCCTGAATTGCCTGATTCAACAATAAATCAGCCGGTGTGCTCATAACCTTTCCGGGTGGGGCCACCTGCGTACTTTCCTGTCCCTGCATCAATATGATCGCCCCCGCCACGATAACAACAACGGTAATCAGCAGTATTGGCGTCCATTGAATCGACGGGGAAACAGGCTGCTCCTGAGGCTCAGCAGATGGTTTTTCTGCGCTTGTCGTTTCCTGTGCAAAGGATTCAGTGTTGGGTTTTCTAATGACTGTGGCATCCGGGTTTTCCACCGGTAACATTTTTTTCGACATGGATGCCGGCAATGCCGGCACGTCCTTTTTACCACTGAGCATATCCGCCCAAACCAGAACGTCCTGCGGTCGCTCGTTGGCATGAAACAGCAAGGCATGATCAATAGCGAGCAAAAATGAAGCCGAATATTGTCCTGCCAACATAACAGACAGCGGTTTATATGAATCTATGCCCGTTGACAACATACTCGATCCACGGGTCAGTGATTCAACGGGCAATTCATGCAGCAAGCCAAAAAACAGACTGGCACCAAGGGCATAGATGTCAGTCCACGGCCCTTGTTTTTCTTCGCTTTCATTATACTGCTCAAAGGGTGCATAACCGTATGTCACCAGACTGGTGAGCGCCTTCGTGGGCGCACCGGACACTTGCCGGGCAGAACCAAAATCAATCAGAACAGGTGAACCGTCTTCACGAATATAGATATTGGACGGCTTGATATCACGATGAATAAAACCGGCATCATGAACCAGCTTCAGACCTTCCATTATCGGCAGGAAAATATTCAATAATTCCTGTTCGGTAAAATGCTTTTTTTCCTTGAACAGCCGGGACAGTTCTTTGCCCCGTTCATACTCCATAATCATGTACGCAGTATTGTTGCTTTCAAAAACACTCAAAACACGTACGATATTGCCATGTTTAAATTTGGCCAGTGTACGGGCTTCACGGACAAAACGATTCAGCCCCCATTCGTACATTTCTTTGCTTTGACTGGAGGTTGGGTGAACCGTAAAACCTGATTCCCGAGTTGAAAACTCATTGGGGAAATATTCTTTGATAGCAACAAGCTGATCGAGGTTTTTGTCCCTGGCAAGATAGGTAACACCAAAGGCACCACGACCGAGAACGGATTGTACTTCGTACCAGTGGAGTGAAAAACCTTTGGGTAAAACGTCCCGATAGACTTCTTCCTCATTATCGATCATGGCTGGCACATCGTCATATTTTATATGTATGTTCCATGATATCGCTTTTCTGTTGGCTGTTCATTTTTATCCTCTGCTCCACAGCACTAAAACCCGTTTCAATCTATTTCACCACCACATTAACCAACCGCCCAGGCACCACAATCACCTTCACCACATTTTTCCCGTCTGTAAATTTTTTCACATTTTTATCCGCCAATGCTATTTTCTCAATCACATCCTGAGATGCGTCGGCGGCCACTTCAATTTTGCCTCGCACTTTGCCATTCACCTGCACCACCAGCTCAACGGTATCCTGTACCAGCGCATCCACATCCGCCTGCGGCCAGCTGGCGACAAGAATCTCACCTTTATGGCCCAGATCCTGCCATAAGGCATGAGTAATATGCGGTACGACAGGAGATAACAAACGCAACAGTATATCCACACCCTCGGCATAAACCGGATCGTACGCATCTTTGATTTGCGAAAGCGTATTAACCATTTTCATTGCCGCCGCAACCACGGTGTTGAATTGATATTTTTCCACGTCACGATCTGCCTGTTGCAATAAGCTATGCAATTCACCCCGGCATTTTTTCTGTGTGACAGACAAGGTGCTGACATTGATTACTGCTCCATCGGCATGCCATTGCCTGAGCGCGGCTTGCCTGCCTTCGTCATGCACCAGTCTCCACACACGCTTAAGAAAACGATAGGCACCTTCCACAGCATCATCATTCCATTCCAGTGATTGCTCTGGCGGAGCAGCAAACATAGTGAACAGTCGCACAGTGTCGGCACCATATTTTTTAATCAACGCCTGCGGATCTACGGTGTTACCTTTGGACTTCGACATTTTGACGCCATCTTTGAGCACCATGCCCTGAGTAAGCAGTTTTTCAAAAGGCTCATCGATATTTAACAGGCCGGCGTCCCGCATCAACTTTGTGAAGAAACGTGCGTACAACAAATGCAAAATCGCATGCTCGATGCCGCCAACGTATTGATCCACGGGTAGCCAGTAGTTGGCGCGTTCGTCGAGCATGGCTTCTGTGTTGTCTTTGCAGGCATAGCGCGCAAAGTACCACGAGGACTCCATGAAGGTGTCGAAGGTGTCTGTCTCGCGTTCAGCTTTGTTGCCACATTTGGGGCAAACCGTTTCATAAAATTCCGGCATTTTTTTGATGGGGGAACCCACGCCTTCGAAGCTCACCTCTTCCGGCAGCCTAACGGGAAGCTGGTCTTCCGGCACAGGGACGGCACCGCAGCTTTCACAATTGATGATGGGGATGGGGGTGCCCCAGTAACGCTGACGGGACACGCCCCAGTCGCGCAGGCGGTAGTTGGTGCGCTTGTTGCCTTTGCCTTCTTTTTCCAGCTGGGCGGCGATGGCATCGAAAGCTTCAGCTGATGTAAGACCCGTAAAGTCAGCGGAATCCACCAACACACCTTTTTGTGTAAAAGCCTGCTTGTCCAGATCAATATCACTCTCGTCTGCGGGTTTGATAACCTGTTCTATTGGTAAGTCATATTTCTGTGCAAACTCAAAATCACGCTGGTCATGCGCAGGCACGGCCATCACCGCGCCTTCGCCGTAACCCATGAGCACGAAGTTGGCACTGTAAACCGGTACCTGTTTCCCGCTAATGGGGTGGATGGCTTTCAGACCGGTGTCCACGCCTTTTTTTTCCATGGTCTCCATTGCCGCTTCGGAGGTTTCCATGGTTTTGCATTCCTGGATAAAGGCAGCCAGGGCTTCGTTGGTTTCAGCAGCCTTGATGGCCAGGGGATGTTCGGGAGCCACCGCCACATAACTGACGCCCATGAGAGTATCGGGGCGGGTGGTGTAAACACGCAACGTTTCTCCGCTGTCAGCCACAGTGAATTCCACTTCCACGCCTTCGGACTTGCCAATCCAGTTACGCTGCATGGTGCGCACCCGCTCAGGCCAGCCGTCGAGCTTGTCGAGATCGTCCAGCAGCTCGTCGGCATAGTCGGTAATGCGCATGAAATATTGCGGGATTTCCTTGCGCTCCACGGCGGTGTCGCAGCGCCAGCAGCAGCCGTCGATGACCTGTTCGTTAGCGAGCACAGTAAGGTCGTGAGGGCACCAGTTCACCGGCGCCGTTTTTTTGTAGATCAGGCCTTTTTCAAACAATTGCGTGAACAACCATTGTTCCCAGCGGTAGTATTCAGGATGACAGGTGGCCAGTTCGCGATTCCAGTCATAGCCAAAACCCAGGCGCTTGAATTCATCGCGCATGTAGTCGATGTTGTCATACGTCCACTGGGCCGGCGGTACATTGTTTTTCATGGCGGCATTTTCGGCGGGCAAACCGAAGGCATCCCAGCCCATGGGTTGCAGCACATTTTTGCCTTTCATACGCTGATAGCGGGCAATCACGTCACCAATGGTGTAATTACGCACATGGCCCATATGCAGGCGGCCACTGGGGTAGGGAAACATGGACAGACAGTAGAATTTTTCCTTATGAGGGTCTTCGGTGACGCGGAAGCTGCCCTCCGCCTCCCAGTATTGCTGGGCTTCGGCTTCAATTTGTCCGGGTTGGTACGGTTGCGGGGAGGTTTCGCCTGACATAAGTGCAATAAATCCTGTGAACGATGTGTTTTATAAGGAGCTTGAAAAAAAGACGCACAGGATACCGCACTCTTCTACCCGGGCACCAGAATAGGTGTGCCGGGTTTTCATCATCCGGCACATTGCAGCATTTGTACATCACATTGTTTCCAAAGTATTTTTGAGAAAATAAACTGAAGTTTCGGTATAAAGGTGCAGATATGTTGTGTAGCATCCGGTAATCATCATTTCTGACCCTAACCCATCATCAGGAGCCCGTCCGAGAATGAACGTCGTCACGCGGAAAAGCTATTTTGAGGTAGGCTTTTCGTTCATTTGAGATGAACAGTGATTCTCCCTTAGCGAAAATGAATGGAAAATGTGACCAAAACCGGTTTTCCACGGCAGGCTTTTCATTCTCAGACAGGCTCCTGGCTCAGGCTGAAAAATGAACAAAAGCACTAAACATAATTTGTCTCAAAGCAACATCAGTGAAAAATATTTCCGGGGCATGATTGAGTCCACCACCGGTATTCCCTGGATTGTGGATTTTGTCACCTTCCAGTTTACCTATGTCGGCCCACAGGCAGAAAAGATACTCGGTTACCCCGTGGAACAGTGGTACGAAACAGACTTCTGGAGTACACACATCCATCCCGATGACCGTCAGGCCGCTCTCGACTATTGCATGGAGACCTCACAAAAAGGCAAAGATTATAATTTCGAATACCGCATGACCCATCGTGATGGCCACAGTGTGTGGATTCTGGATTACGTCAATATCGTGATCGAAGATGGCATACCTGTGCAATTACAAGGTTTCATGTTTGATATCAGTAGAGATAAACAGGCAGAACAAACCCTGCAAGAACATACGGCGTTGCTCGATGCCATGTATCGTGCTTCACCCGACATGATTTTTATTCATGATTGCACCGGACGTATTCTCGACGTTAACCATAACGCCGCACAGCGCTACAATTACACGATGGAGGACATGCGTAAACTCAGCATCGCCGATGTCTCTGCCGACCCTGATAGCCTGCCACGGGTAAGCGAATGTATGCGACAAGTCCTGAGCGGCGAAGAACTCGACTTCGAATGGCTGGCCAAGGATAGCCACAACAAATCATTTCCCATAGAGGTGCGCTTACGCAAACTGGAGGGGCACAATGCGCCCGGCACCCCGGCAATTATCGCCACCATACGCGATATTACGGACCGCAAACGTACAGAAGAGTCCATCAAAAACATTGCAGCCGGTGTTTCCGCAGACAGCGGGGATACGTTTTACCAACAGATGGTGACCCATCTGGCCAAGCTTTTTGATGCCGATTATGCCTTTATTGGTTTGCGCGATGACGATAACCCCGAAACCATTAATACCCTGTCGGTTTTTGCCCATGGCAATATTACGGATAACATGTCTTACCCCTTGCTTGGCACACCCTGCGCCAATGTTCTTGACAAAGGTAGCTGCTGTCACCCCCGCGATGTACAACAGCTATACCCGGATGATCAGTTGCTGGTTGATATGGGTGTAGACAGTTTTATTGGCGTCCCACTGTTTAGCAGCGACAATCAGGCCATCGGCCTGATTGAAATACTCGACAGCAAGCCAATGAAACTGCAACAACAACTGGCCGAGATTCTGGAAATTTTTGCTGCGAGAGCCTCGGCAGAACTTGAACGTGACAAAATTCATCGGCGACTCGAAAACACACGGCAAAAACTGGCCTTGCATGTACAGCAAACCCCGCTTGGCGTCATCGAATGGGACACTCATTTTTGTGTCACAGACTGGAACCCCGCTGCAGAAAAAATCTTTGGTTACAGTAAGCAGGAAGTTCTGGGGAAAACCGCCACTGAACTGATTATTCCCGATGAATCTCTGCCCTGTGCGAATGCCATCTGGCAGGCGCTTGTAGAAAATCATGGCGGCACCCGCAGCACCAACCGCAACATCACCAAAAACAAAAAAAATATTACCTGCGAATGGTACAACACACCCCTGGTCGCAGATAACGGGGAAGTTATCGGTGTCGCATCACTGGTGAACGATGTGACCAAACGCATCAATACCGAACTGGAGCTTAAAGCACATCGCGAGCATCTGGAGGAGCTGGTCGAACAACGCACTACGGAATTGACTAACATCAACCAGGAGCTGGAATCATTCAGTTATTCCGTATCACACGACTTACGCGCACCACTGCGTCACATCGATGGTTTCAGTCGGGTATTGCAGGAAGATCATAGCGAACAACTCAACAAGGAAGGCCAGCAGCAACTGCAACGCATTCGCAGCAGTGCGCAGCGTATGGGGCAACTCATTGATGATCTGCTGGAGCTATCCCGGGTATCCCGTGGCAACGTCGAACGGGAGCCACTCAACTTGTCCAGCATGGCCCAGGATATTTTTAATAAATTGCAACACTACGATACCGACCGTAAAGTCAGCATCAACATTCAACGTGAAATATCGGCCTCGGCTGACCACCGGCTAATACATGTGCTATTGGAAAACCTCATTGGCAATGCGTGGAAATACACGGCTAAAACCAACCCTGCAAACATAAGCTTTAATGCGAAAAAAAATGAAAAAGGTGAAACTGTATTTTGCCTGCGCGACAACGGGGCAGGCTTTGACATGAAATACGCAGAACGATTATTTACCCCGTTTAAACGGCTGCATTCTGATCGGGAATTTGAGGGTACAGGCATTGGCCTGGCCACTGTGCAACGTATTATTAACCGACATGCAGGGCGCGTATGGGCCACGGCGGAAACAGGAAAAGGTGCGGCCTTTTATTTTACCCTGCACAATTGATTAATCGGATTTTGGGGAAACATCTTACTCCAGGTTGAAACTTCAGCGATTGACACATACCCTGTCACCTTGCTCCGGCAGCGACCCATTTAACATTGATTCATAAGGAGTCCCCCATGAAACCTGACACCGCTCATCACAACTCACGCACCCTCTATGGCGTACTGACCCTTGGTGTACTATCACTGTTCAGCAGTATATCGGCATATGCCGCTAACGATATTATCGTTAGCCGGCCACACAGCATGTCTTCCAACATGTCATCAAACATGTACATTGGTGCAAGCCTCGGAAATGCCATGTATAACGAAGCCAATGACTCCAGCGCAGCCCTTGGCATATTCGGCGGCTTCCACATCAACGAAGCACTGGCGGTTGACTTTGGCTGGGCAAACCTGGGGGAGGCTTCAGAAGGAAGCTATAAAGCAAAAGTCAATGTGCTACAAGTTGCCCTGCTGGGGAAACTGCATGCCAGCACTGCCTTCTCACTGTTTGGCAAAGTCGGACTTGCCCGGTGGGCATACGGTTTAAGCACCCCTTCTTTATCCGGCAGCGATGACGACATTAATGTGTATTTTGGCATCGGTGCTGATTATCATATCAGCGGTCGATCTGCCGTGCGCTTTGGTGCGGATTTTTACAACATGAAACCCTCCATACCTATACCCAACGTGACTCCCGCTGAAGAAAATATTTCGCTGTTTTCAATTGGCTATATTTTCCAGCTGTAAAAGAGAAAAAGGAAAGACGAGACAATAAAAAAGCGGACCAATGGTCCGCTTTTTACGCGCTTGTTTATGATAACGCAACGTCAGTCTAAAAACTGAACATGGATTTCTCTTTGGACTTACGAATTTCTTTTTCGTCAGACCATTCAACAATACCGCTTTGCAAATGCATCAGTTTTAACGTGAATTTGTAATAGACATCCTTGCGGCTGCTGTTGCGCTTCACGATGCTGGAAAGATTGCCATACAGCATGTATTCGGCACCAATTTGCTGCCCCATTTTCATGGCGGCATTTTGGTTGACCATACCGCTTTCATTTTGGTAATCAAGCTGCTGTTTCACCGCTGCGACCTTGGTCATATCCACAAAACGGAATTTACCTGAGCGCAACAGTTTTGTGGAAATAGTATCGGTAATGGATTCTGTATCAATGTGTTCGGTAGTCTTGTTTTTGATGGTATCAACAAACATGACCGGTCGGCGCTTTGCCGTGATTTCCACAACAGGTGGAAAGGTCAGCACCGAGTCCACCATTTTTGCCGCGATCTGCTGCAAATCGGTTGAACCAAAACCGGTTGTGGTCGTTTCAACTTCGGCAGCATCACCGTACTTGATACCCTTTGAACAACCGACCAATGACACTGATAACAAACCAGCAACAAGAAGCACACCCGCTGATTTCAGCTTTTTACCTGCTGCTGTTTGAACTGACTGTTCTGATAATCTCATTTTTACAACTCCCTTACATTGACTTTATAGGTTTTTACAGAAGGATTGGGGGCTACAGCATGCATAGTGGTACTGGATTTTCCGTGCAGCACGACAGGAATCCAGGACCTCCCCCCTTGCTCCACTTCAAAATCATCACCGTCATACCATGCGAAACGGTACTGGATATTTTTATCCGAGCTGGTAAGGTTGCTGAGTACCACGTTCACCTCCAGCAGATCTCCCTTGAAGCGGGATTTCATGTCAGTAATGGTGATTGCATTCGCCAAGGGTTCATTGTGGATCACCAGATGCTTGGCATATTCTGGATCACCTTCCGTTTTTCCTGTGGCCTCAATCCCTGATGTCGCACACCCCGCAAGCAACACCATGCCCGAAAGCAAAGCTGACAATTTTACGATATTCATTGTTTCATTCTCCTACGCTGTTTCAAATGTTACAGCACGATTATTGCAACACTGGCACTACAGCACAATGGACGCAGTATGAAAGGTGTTCCCCGTAGCCACAACCCGAATCAGGGTTTTTCTGCCAGGGACAACTTTTATATCCATAACTCCCATTGCGGTGCCGTTTTGAAGCTGTAATTGGTATTGTCCTTCCGGCAGACTGCTACGCAGGATTTGCGCATCGTGAGGAAGTGTCAGCCAGCTCCGCCGGTCAGCCTGTTCGGTGATCATGTTAAGCACATTTATCGCTAATCCTCCCAAATCACCAAGCACTTTCCCGCCCTGCTCAGCCGCTTTACCCTTGGCAACAATTCGTAAAACCTGCCGAACCATCATCCCCGGCAGACGTTCCACCAGCGCCTTTGCTGCCAGTGCCTGCACATTCACGATGGGACTGGTTTCACCTATCGTTTTACCCGCCAAAGCACCTTCGGCAATCGAGACATTCAGCAGTGGCGGAGCCTGCCATTGCTCCACATATGTTGGAAATGCGATGGAGCGCACACCATTATCGACAATCAAGTCAATGTCCACACTCGTTTTTACCGGGGCAAAACCATGCTCAAACAACAGTACAATTTCACCTTCATCAGCCTTTGGCGGAGAATCATCACTCTCAAATTCTTTTTTGAATCGCTCATAGTCCTCCCTCATTCCCAGGCTTTTTGCCAGTCGCAATACATCCCGCTGCACATAAACATTGTCGGGGAAAATTTCCAGCGCCTTTTTGTAGTCAATGTAGGCATCGTTGGGCTTTCCTGTCGCCTCAAACAGAACACCGGATACATAAAAGGTATAGGCATTCTGGAAGGAATTTTTTACCTGCCCGGCAGCCGCCTGCAAGGATGCAAATGAATCCATGAAGCCAGCATTCTTGTCCATTTGCTCGCGGGCATCTTCCTCCGCATCCGCAACTTCATCTTCAAAACGCTCCAACTCATATTGCTGCTCCTGGTTGGCCCGTCTCACCTCCACCATCGCGGCCTCCAGATTGTGTGCCATCAGATAGTTCATTGCCTGAAACTGATGCACAAATACCCGCTCGTAACCCTCGCCCGCATAAGGGATCGCATTGTCGTTGGTCAACAGAGAAGCACCCTGCGCTGCGGTATCCGACACGGACACCCTTGCCTTCTCCTCATTCTCCTCAAAGACCTCAATAACCTGCTTGAAGTCTTCAATACTGGCTTCGGTATCCCCCGCCAGCTGTGCCACCCGCCCCCTCTCCATAAGGTACAAAGCTTTGTCCGCATCATCCTCACGCCCGTCAAGTGCCGCCTGCGCCATCGTGTATTGCCTGGCCTCCAGCTGTACTTTGATGGGCTGTATCTGTTTTGGATATGAAGTAAAAACCGAGCCTGCTGCACAACCTCCCAGCAGCAGCACAGCAGCTACCAACAGCGTCAGCCGTGGTAGTTTTCTGATGAATAAACGAGACATGACTCCTCCCCGGAATCTTTTTGAAAGTTTCAGGCAAATACCCCTGCCGGCACCTGCCTGGACTTTTTTGTTGTTTGAATCAGTTATTGTTTTTAAATTCCAAACCCATGCCGACACGGATAAAGACCATGCAAATCAATTACCAGCTGAACGGTTTATCGCTTGAGCCTGGAGTCAATTCCATGGGTGCTGACTCTTCAAGCTCAGCCTGCCTTGACCGCACCAGCGCACCTTTCTTAATATTCTTTTCTCCACTGAGAATTTTGGCCTTGGAAAATTTCTGCTGAATAGAGGTTACCTCCACAACGCCCACCTCTTCCTCCGCACTACCCAGCGACTCACCGGTATCCGGATCGATCAATCCTTCTCCCTGTGCCAGCACAGACAAGTGATCGCCCACTTCAAAATCAACCCCGGAGCCACGATTGATGTATACCGTATTACCCGTCACTTTGGCTATTTTCAACGGAAACACACCAGCGACCACACCATTGACGATTTCTTTTACCGTTTTTTCCTTTAACGCCTCCAAAAACTCATCAGCAGTAAGCTCCCCTTTCGGGTTTCGGTCTTCATGTTCGACGGTAAATTTTTCAGCGGCAACAATTTTGCCTCCGCGACTGTCCACAATGCGCACATTGACAATCATTTTACCCGCGTAAAGAGCCCGGACGGTATCGGTATACGGAATTTTTTTCCGTTTCACCCCGGCCTTCAGCATTTCAATTTTACCCATCACAAAATAATCGGCACCAATAAGTTCTCCCATTTTTACCGCACTCTCAGGCGAAATGTACCCGGACTCACTGAACTCCTGTTCAGTCAGGATATCCTTCATTCGGTTTCTTTCCACTACGTTGAATTTATTGGTTTTAACCAAATAAGTCATGAGGTCGGATGACAACAAACGGGTGGTATCCTCTATCGTTTGTACCACTACAAAACCGGGAGCGATGGTGACACTTGCTTTGTCGGCATTAAAATCCAGCACCGCAATGGTCGGTCGGGCAGCCATCGCCACCACCGGAATTGCCAGCAACCCAAAGAGAAAAAGGGAATGAAACAACCGGGAAAATGCTTGCGAAAAATTCATAAAAAATTCCTGTTCAACTCACTGAAAGACATGGGACTTTTGTTTTAAGTCCGGATAAAAAACTGAAGCTCAACAATACCCGGATTAGCCGTGCTAAAAACTATAAAACAGGTACCGCAAAATACAACGCAGAGACAGCGGACAAACAAGCAGGAAACTCGATTACGAATGCAAAGATGTGTGCTTCTGCTTGTATTCACCCGCGCCCGAGCAATTTAACATCCATTTCGAGAAACGATCAAGGCTCAGTACGGAGCGCATTGATACTCGCGAGCAACAGCAACCTTGTCAAGGTGTATTATTACCACTTTAGCCTGAGCAGCCTGCGGCCCACGCGCAAAATGTACAATATCAACTATACAGTTTTAACCCCTTCCACCATACTTATTACCACAGTTTGTAATTATGAGGAGGTGAAAGATCATGAAGCCCCATTCCCACCAACCGGATCAGAAAACCACACAAACAGATTCCAGCCACGAGAACAATAGACACGCCAATGCCTACGAGCGCATGCGGGAACGCACCCTCCGGTTTTTTGACGAAAACACTCGGGATTTAGTACCCAATTTAATTGATGCGCTTGAATCCGCGAAAGAACAGGCCATTCACCTGGGAGAGCTGACCAAAGACGAAGCTGAGCTGATCCGCACGTATTTGCAGCGTGACCTTCACGATGCTGGGGAATACATCAAACAACAACGTGGCGAACTGGCAGACTGGCTGCGTTTTGATGTTGAACAAATTGAAAAAAAGATCTGGGATTCGCTATCCCTGCTGGTGGACAAAACCACTATCGAACTGGAGCAGCTAAAAGCCCGGGCAAACCGTTTGGGTGAGTGGCATACGGGAGAAATCACCGGCCCTGGCACTCTGGAATGCGTCGCTTGTGGCAAACATCTGCATTTTCACAAAACCGGACACATACCGCCTTGTCCCAAATGCCATGCCACCGTGTATAAGCGTCCCAGTAACTAAGGAATGGACATTAAATATCTTCAATTCTGATTTTCAGGTTGAACAATTTCCACAATATCAGAAATGCTTTCCAAGGCCGACATGCACGACTTTTCTCCAAGACGGTCTATCAGTAAACGATCAATAGATATGAGGGCTTCAAACCCTTTTTGAACAGCAAAGGGGCCGGACGTTTTAAAAAATACCCGTTTTGATCGCTTATCTTCCGGGTCAGCCTTCAGAAACACTATTTTCATGAGCACCATTTCTTGCACCAGCTTGCTCACTGACTGTTTGGAAACCCCCTTGCGTTTAGCAATTTCTGAGATACCCGTACCCTCAAAGTCGATGTAAGGAAAAAGGTCCAGGTGAGATTGTTTCAGCTGAGGTAAACGAAAAGCTTCTCTAACAGCAACAAGGCCTCTTTCATTGATGAGTCGCCCTGCTTTTATAAGCTGATGCGAAAGTGACGCATTTTTTTGTTTTTTGAAGTCTTGTTTTTCAATGTCAGATTTTTTCATGCCTTTAGTAAATCATGATTGACTATATTGGTCAACCATGATTTACTAAACAGTCAGTCGTGGTTGACCAACTGCCTGCGACAAATAACCAAAAACATTATGGGCATAAAGCTATGAAAAAAGTCGCTGAGAACATTTTCACCTGGGAATACGCCACAAAAATCATGCCCGGAGTCCATTTTCCTGTAAATTCATCTTTTATTGAGCTGGAAAACAATAACCTGATGGTTATTTCTCCTGGCCCTTTTGAGCAAAAGCCGATTCAGGAAATCATTGCCAGATATCACATGATTTACTGCGTCGCCCCCAATGCGCTTCATCATGAGCATCTAAAGCGCTTCAATGATTTTTTTCCTGAAATAGATATTTATGGGCCTGCTGCTTTAATCAGGAAACAGCCCTGGTTATCTGAAAAAATATTAGGCCTGGATTTACTTAATGAGAAACTAAAAGGTCAAATTTTATTTTTTCCCATACAAGGAAATTTATTTTTAGATGAAACAGTCTTTTATTGCCGTCAATCAAAGTCACTCATAGTTACCGATCTTATTTTTAATATGCGGGACCCAATGCCATTAGGGAGAAAATGGATTTTGAGTCTTGTGGGGGCAAAAAATAAGATAGCGCAAAGCAAACTGGTAAAAAATTCAACTAAAGATAAAAAAGCTTATATGCATTCTGTCAAACCTTTGGGGGAACTGGATTGCCAGCGAATAATTGTCGGCCATGGTCATATTATTGAAGGCGTTGCCGAGATAAAAAAAGCGTTGAAGGCCATTGGGATTGTCTAGAGCCTGTTGATGCTTGGCTGTAGGATACTGAATAATAAAGAAAACTCACAGAGCTACGATTCTGGCATCAGCAATAAAATTATGAGTATTTAACGCAAAGATCGCAAAGGCGCAGAGGGCGCAAAGAAAAATATGAAAGCTGCCTGATGATGTCTGAAAATCATCTATCGCCGGGCGATATTATTTTGTCATTCTTTCAGTCCATTACTCATATCGTGGATGTCATCATGGCTGCGCTTCATAGGCAATGAGTACACTTTGCACCCTTTGCGCCTTTGCGATCTTTGCGTTCATAACACGTCATTTTCCAGTGCCACGATAACGTACGAGCCACTGTTGTCACAGTTTGGTAGGTTGGGGCATGGAAATATAGGTGTTTTTTTGCCTTGAGCGTCAATTGCCCGGGGAGCATTTGAATACCAGTTGCAATTAAAGTGGTATTACAGGTAATGAAGTCAGAATGGTATTTTTTGGCATTGAGAGTTGAAGTTAATTTTTGTAAGGTGATCTGAGTACGGTGTTTTCAAGGAAGTTATCATTTTTATTTAGTCAGAATGTTTTCATCGTGCTTTGAGAAAACCCAACTTCTGGGAGGCCTGTGGTCATTTTCAACTTTTAAAAGGAACTTAGAAATGAAAAAAATATTAATCTTTATGATGCTTTCCTTCTTCGGCAGCAGTGTATATGCCGGAACTTTTTCGTATCGCAATGCTAAAGTTTATAACCTTTGGCAGAATACCCCAGCAGTACATATAATCTATACTCATCCAATACAACCAAAGCAACCTGTTTTCGCATGGAGAACTCATACAAATTTTAATGGTAAGCCAGGAATTCATACACAGAAGGGCGTGCTAATCGGTTACACTAATAACCAGGGAGTCTTGAGCATCGTTGTGCCAAAACTACCGCAAGACTCTAAGCATTGCGGCTGGATCAGAAATGAAAGAGTTGCTGTTGGATCACTAAACAGCCCAAAATCAAACAGTTTGAATTTCACGATAATAAAAAGCACGGAGGGAATCCCCAGGCCATTCCCTCCGCATGACCCTTTGTGCGTTGACCCTTCCGGTTCATTTATTTTCGATAACCGCTAAAGAACGGGGCAGGTTTTGCCATTCATACAGCATGAAAGGTAAAGCTTGCCCCTCCCTTATCATCACTTTAATAAACACCAATATCCAGATATGAGCGAGCAATTTTACGGATGGCATTAACATAGGCAGCCATCCGATAACTGGTTATTTTTTTACTGGCTTCCCGTGTTGCACGCATTTCCTGAAATGCCTGACGCATGGAGTCATCCAGTCCTGAACGGACTAAATCCAGTTCGCTGGCTCCGCCGTTTATTCTTTTCCGGAAACGCTCAGGCACCCGCTTGCCGGTTACTTCTTCCAGTGCGTCAATCTGGTTTTGACTCTGAATTTCGTCATAACGCCGTTGCATACGCCCAAAACGAATATGCGACAAGTTGCGAATCCATTCAAAATAGGAAACGATAACACCACCCGCATTGGCATAGGCATCTGGAATAACAATGACGCCACGCTCATTCAGCTTTTCATCTGCGGCAAAGGTGATCGGACCATTGGCAGCTTCAATAATCAATTTCGCGCTTATCCTGTCTACATTGGCAAGATTAATCTGTCCTTCCAGTGCGGCGGGAATCAAAATATCGCAATCCATTTCCAGCGCTCGTGAGGTGCTGCCTTCTTCATAACGCCCACCGGAAAAACCACTTAAGGTTTTATTTTCCACCTTGTATCGATAGGCTTCTTCGATGGCCAGGCCATCGTCATTAACCAGCACGCCTTTGCTGTCAGCAATGGCAATAATCTTGCAGCCGTCTTCTTCAAACAAAAATTTTGAGGCGTGATAACCCACATTACCAAAACCCTGTACCACCACCCGTTTACCGCCAAGACTTCCTTCCAGACCGGTTTCTTTCACTGCATCACCATGACGGAAAAATTCCTGCAAGGCATATTGTATACCCCGGCCAGTGGCTTCCGTTCGTCCCTGAATACCACCATGTTCCACCGGTTTACCGGTAACGCAGGCGGTGTAATTGATGTCATCCGGGTTGAGGTGTTTGTAGGTATCTGCCATCCAGGCCATTTCACGCTGGCCGGTGCCCATGTCCGGTGCTGGCACATTGGTGGCCGGGTTTAGAAAGTCCTTGCGCACCAGTTCAAGTGTAAAACGCCGGGTAATCAGTTCCATTTCATCCCGGTCATATTTTCGTGGGTCAATCAGCAGGCCACCTTTGGAGCCACCAAAAGGTACATCCACAATGGAACACTTGTACGTCATCAATGCCGCAAGCGCTTCCATTTCGTCCTGGTTGACGCAAGGGGCATAACGAATGCCGCCTTTGGCGGGTAAACGATGGGTGCTATGTACCGCACGCCAGCCGGAAATAACTTCGATCTTGCCACGAATTTTAACGGGAAATTTAACCTGTAATACGGCATTGCAGGATTTAATGGCTGCTGCCACATCGGCTGACAGGTCTATGGCTTCAAGCGCATGATCCACCATTCGATCCACGCTCTCACGAAAAGAAATTTCCTGATTTTGACCATTTGACATAGCTATCTCCTGATGTTTTTTGGCCAGGATCACTGACGCGAAATGCGTGAACAGTTAATTTTCGTTATAAACAAACATCGACAGTGTTTGGTGTTTATTTAACCTGGGTTTAACTTTGCCGGATACGTAATACGCAGAGAAACAATGCTACTAGCAGCGCAAACAACACTGGCCAGTTACTCATTCGCACATAGGGGGTTGCGCCTTGCTGCGGCTGAATTTCTCCATCCAATACGGCAACTTCAAACTGTGGTGAGGTTGCCAGTAATTTTCCATGATGGTCAATCACCGCAGATACACCGTTATTGGTCGCCCGCAACATGGGGCGTGCCGTTTCGATAGAACGCATGCGGGCCATTTGCAGGTGCTGATGTGGCGCAAAAGAATCACCGAACCAGGCATCATTGCTTACGTTCACCAATAATGATGCGGCAGGTAATGCGCGAATCACTTCTTCCCCAAAGGCATCCTCATAACAAATGGACATACCGATTTTGTTATCACCCACTTCCAACAAGGATTGATTCACTGCTCCACGACTGAAATTTGCCATAGGCACTTGCAAAATATCCAGCAAGCCTCCCAGTATAGACTTAAGCGGGATGTATTCACCGAAAGGTACCAGATGGGATTTCCGGTAAATTTGCGTGGAAACTTCACCGCTGGCATCAACACTCACACGCACTACACCGTTGTAATACTCGCTGTCATCCTGCTCAGACATGACAGGCAGACCTGTTAACAATGTTGCCCCACCATTTTTGTGTTCTTTGCTGACCAGGTTTTCCAGAAAGGATTGTGCTTGATGAAGGTAGGCGGGTAACGCCGTTTCCGGCCAGACAATAATGTCACGATCCCAGCGATCACTGCTTAACCGTGTGTACAGTTCGATGGTCGGGCCGCGTTGATCAGGCAGC
>Ga0256839_1002415_pt1 | contig 20817 bp, 14 predicted proteins | sample 354166metaG_FD_185968 | JGI IMG/M metagenome (GOLD analysis project Ga0256839, IMG submission 185968) | Hydrothermal vent microbial communities from Mid Atlantic Ridge, Atlantic Ocean - 354-166 | ecosystem: Environmental > Aquatic > Marine > Hydrothermal vents | place: Atlantic Ocean: Mid... | reverse complement strand
GCACATCGGGATATCCTCCCCGAGATGCTTGCCGCGCTTCGTGAGGGCGATGTCGAGCGCTTCGGCGGCCTTGACCGCGTCGTCGAAGAAGAGCTCGTAGAAATCCCCCATGCGGTAGAAGAGCAGCGCGTCGGGCACCTGGGCCTTGATGTCGAGATATTGCGCCATCATCGGCGTGACCTTGCCGGCCCGCCTGTTTCCGTGCCTGCCGGCCGTCGCCGCTTCCTTCTCACCCGCCGTCATGGCCGCCTTGCCTTCGTTCCTGTTTCCGAGATCTAGAAGGTAAGGCGGCGCAATGAAACCCCCCGACGCCCCCTGGCCGGTTCCGGCACGGGTGAAGAGCGGCGGAGACGCGGGTGTGCATTGCCGAGCCGCGCGATGCGCGATAGTCTCGTCGTGAGAGACGCCGCAGGACAGTTCAACATCAAACCATCAGGCCCGAACCATGGCAGACAACTCCCGCATCACCGACGAGGAAGCCCTTTCCTATCACATGGAGCCGACACCCGGGAAGCTCGAGGTGGTGGCGACCAAGCCGATGACCACCCAGCGCGATCTGTCGCTGGCCTACAGCCCCGGGGTGGCGGTGCCGGTCGAGATGATCGCGGGCGAGCCCGACGCCGCCTTCGACTACACCACAAAGGGCAACATGGTGGCGGTGATTTCCAACGGCACCGCCATTCTCGGCATGGGCAATCTCGGCCCGCTGGCCGCCAAGCCGGTGATGGAGGGCAAGGCGGTTCTGTTCAAGCGCTTTGCCGACGTGAACGCCATCGACATCGAGATTGACACCGAGGACCCGGAAGAGTTCATCCGCGCGGTGCGGCTTCTCGGTCCGGCCTTCGGCGGCATCAACCTCGAGGACATCAAGGCCCCCGAATGCTTCATCATCGAGCAGCGCCTCAAGGAGGAGATGGACATTCCCGTCTTCCATGACGACCAGCACGGCACGGCGGTGATCTGTGCCGCAGGGCTGATCAACGCGCTGCACATCGCCGGCAAGAAGCTCGAGGAATGCCGCATCGTGCTCAACGGAGCGGGAGCGGCCGGCATCGCCTGCATCGAGCTCGTCAAGGCCATGGGGGCTCGGCCCGGGAACGTCATCGTCTGCGATACGCGGGGGGTGATCTACAAGGGCCGGACCGAGGGCATGAACCAGTGGAAATCGGCCCATGCGGTCGAGACCGATCTGCGCACCCTCGAAGAGGCGATGCGGGGGGCCGACGTGTTTCTCGGCGTCTCGGCCAGGGGCGCGGTGACGCCGGAGATGGTCGCTTCCATGGCCGACAATCCGATCATCTTCGCGATGGCCAATCCCGATCCGGAGATCACGCCCGAGGAGGCCAGGGCCGTGCGCCCCGACGTGATCATGGCGACGGGCCGGTCGGACTATCCCAACCAGGTCAACAATGTGCTGGGTTTTCCTTATCTGTTCCGCGGTGCGCTCGACATCCGCGCCCGGGCCATCAACGACGAAATGAAGATCGCCTGCGCCGAGGCACTGGCCGCCCTGGCACGCGAGGACGTTCCCGACGAAGTGGCAATGGCTTACGGGAGAGAGCTCAAGTTCGGGCCGGAATACATCATTCCCACGCCGTTCGATCCGCGGCTGATCTACACCATCCCGCCCGCGGTGGCCGAGGCGGGCATGCGCACCGGGGTGGCGCGCAAGCCGATCATCGACATGGAAGGCTATGTCGCCTCGCTCAAGGCCCGGCTCGACCCGACGGCCTCGATTCTCGAAAGCCTCTATGCCCGTGCGCGGCGGGCGCAGAAGCGGATGATCTTTGCCGAGGGAGACGACATCCGCGCGCTCAGGGCGGCGATCTCCTATCAGCGATCCGGGCTCGGGCATGCGGTCGTTGTCGGTCGCGACGACGATGTGCGCCAGAAGCTCGAGGTTGCCGGCATCGGCGATGCATTCACCGAGATAGAGATCATCAACGCGGCCAAGACGGCGCATCTCAAGGACTACACCGAATTCCTCTACCGGCGCCTCCAGCGCAAGGGCTTCGACTATCACGACTGCTACCGCCTCGCCGCCCATGACCGCCATGTCTTCGCCGCGCTGATGCTGGCCCACGGGCATGGCGACGCGATGGTGACCGGAGCGACGCGGAAATCGGCCCAGGTGCTGCAGCAGATCGGGCACGTGTTCGAGGTGGGCCCGCGTTCGGGGGCCGTCGGCATCACCGCGGTGCTTCACAACGGGCGCATGGTGCTCGTGGCCGACACGCTGGTGCATGAATGGCCCGAGGAGGAAGATCTGGCCGACATCGCCGAACGCTCGGCGGAGGTCGCCCGCATGCTGGGGCTCGAGCCGCGGGTGGCCTTCGTCAGCTTCTCCAATTTCGGTTATCCGGTTTCCGAGCGGGCCGAGAAGATGCACATGGCCCCCGAGGTGCTCGACCGGCGCGGTGCCGATTTCGAATATGACGGCGAGATGACCGTCGATGTCGCCCTCAACCCCGAAGTGATGAAGAACTATCCCTTCTGCCGCCTTTCCGGGCCGGCGAACATTCTCGTGGTGCCGGCGCGTCATTCGGCGTCGATCTCGACCAAGATGATGCAGGAGATGGCCGGGGCGACGATCTTCGGCCCGATCCTCGCAGGGGTCGATCATTCGGTGCAGCTGTGTTCCACCACCTCGACGGCCCGCGACATTCTCAACATGGCGGTGATGGCCGCCTGCGACATCGGCACGAGGCGCTGAGGAGGCTCTGCCATGACCCTCGTCAATGTCGGCTCGATCAACATCGACCGGGTCTATGCCGTCGCGCACATCCCTGCGCCGGGAGAGACGATCCCGGCCCGGGGGCTCGAGGAAGGGCTCGGGGGGAAGGGAGCGAACCAGTCGATCGCCGCGGCCCGGGCCGGCGGGCAGGTGCGCCATGTTGGCGCCGTCGGCCCCGACGGGGGCTGGGCGGCCGGGCGCCTGGCCGAGGAAGGGGTCGATGTCGGTCATGTCGTCACGCTGGAAAGGCCGACGGGGCACGCCGTCATCGCCCTCGACGAGCGGGGCGAGAACGCCATCATCATTCATGCGGGAGCCAACGGGGCGGTGCCGGCCGCCGCCGTTCGCGAAGGGTTGCAGGGTCTCGGGAGCGGCGACCGGCTGATCCTGCAGAACGAGATCAACGCCAACGAGATCGCCGCCCGCGAGGCGCGGCGGCGAGGAATGGAGATCGTCTATTCGGCCGCACCCTTCGTCGCCGAGGATGCCGCCCGCATGCTGCCGCTCGTCGATGTCGTGGTGATGAACGAGATCGAGGCGGCGCAGCTGAGCGCCCATCTCGGAACCCCTCTCGAAGCGCTGCCGGTCAGGGCCGTGCTGATGACGAAAGGGGCGAAGGGCGCGGTCTGGATCGAGGCGGCGCGGCGGATCGAGGTGCCGGCCTGGCCCGCGCCGCGGGTGGTGGACACCACCGGCGCCGGCGACTGCTTTACCGGCTGGCTTGCGGGTGCGCTCGATCGGGGTTGCACCCTCGAGGCGGCGCTGACGGAGGCCGCCGCCGCCGCCGCGCTCAAGGTTTCCCGCAAGGGCGCCGCGGCCGGCATCCCGACCCGCGAAGAGGTCACGGCCTTCATGCGAACTGCGAAACGCAGTTGATAGGGGAGTCGAAGAAAGATCCGCATCGGATTGTCCATGCAGATTTTTCTGAACGCAAAGGGGCTGCCTGCAGCAGCCCCTTTCCATGCTTCTGTCTCGCGGGAGAGCAGGATCGGGTCACTGGGTGACCTTTTCCCAGAAGCGCTTCACCTTGTCGATGAAGCTCGAGCTTTGCGGCCAGTTCTCCTTGCCCGTGGCCTTGTCGAACGTTTCGAGCAGCTGCTTCTGCCTGCGGTCGAGATGAACCGGCGTCTCGACGAAAAGCTCGATATACATGTCGCCGCGCGGGCCGCCATTGAGGCGCGGCATGCCCTTGCCGCGCACCCGCAACTGCTTTCCGGTCTGGCTGCCCGGCGGAATCTTCACCCGGACCCTGCCGCCGTCGATGGTCGGGATCTCGACCGTGCCGCCCATCGCCGCGGTGGTCATGCGCAGCGGTGCCTTGACATGGAGGTTTTCGCCGTCCCGTTCGAAGATCGGATGGTCGGCCACCTCGATGAATATGTAGAGATCCCCCGGCGGGCCGCCCTTGAGCCCGGCCTCGCCCTCCCCGGCCAGGCGGATGCGCGTGCCGGTCTCGACCCCGGGCGGAATGTTGACCGTCAGCGTCTTGCGGGTTTCCCGGACGCCGGTGCCGCCGCAGACCGGGCACGGATCCTTGATCATCTGGCCGGTACCGCCGCAGGTGGGGCAGGTGCGTTCGACGGTGAAGAAGCCCTGCTGCGCCCGCACACGGCCCATGCCCGAACAGGTGGGGCAGGTGACGGGCTCGGAGCCGTCGGCCGCGCCGGTGCCGCCGCAGGCATCGCAGCTTGCCATCGTCGGGATGGTGATGGTCTTGCGAACGCCGTGAAACGCCTCCTCGAGCGTGATCGTCATGTTGAAGCGCAGATCCGATCCCCGGGTCTGTCGCCCCCCGGCCCGGCCGCGGATCTCGCCGAACAGATCTTCGAAGATGTCCGAAAAGGCGCTGGCGAAATCGCCGCTGCCGGAGCGGAAACCGCCGAAGCCGCCGGCACCGGCGCCGGCGGCGCCGGGACCGCCCGCCTCGAAGGCGGCATGGCCGAAGCGATCATAGGCAGCCCGCTTCTCCGGATCCTTCAGCACGTCATAGGCTTCGTTCACCTCCTTGAACCTGGCCTCGGCTTCCGGATCGTCCTTGTTGCGGTCGGGGTGCAGCTCCTTGGCCTTCTTGCGATAGGCCTTCTTGATCTCTTCTTCGGACGCGCCGCGCGACACCCCGAGGATTTCGTAATAATCGCGTTTTGCCATCTTTCGCCTCTGCACATGATGCGGCCGGCCCGTCGCTCGGGCGGGCCGGCCGCAAGTTCAGGCATTACCGCCCGCGATCAGCCGCGCTTGTCGTCATCGACATCTTCGAAGTCGGCATCGACCACCTCGTCATCCGACCCTTCGGAAGCGGCCTCGGTTTTCTCGCCGCCCTCCTGCCGGGCCTTGTAGATGGCCTCGCCGAGCTTCATCGACGCCTCGGTGACGTTCTGGATGCCGGCCTTGATCTTTTCGGCATCCTCGCTCTCGAGGGTTTCCTCGAGGGCCTTGACCGCCAGCTCGATGGCCTCGACCGTGGCCGGATCGACCTTGTCGGAGTGTTCCTCGAGCGCTTTCTTCGTCGAGTGGATCAGCGCCTCGGCCTGGTTCCTGGCCTCGATCAGCTCGCGGCGCTTGCGGTCGGCCTCGGCATTGGCCTCGGCCTCCTTGATCATGCGCTCGATTTCCTCCTCGGTCAGGCCGCTTTGCGCCTGAATGGTGATCTTCTGCTCCTTGCCGGTGGCCTTGTCCTTCGCCGAGACGTGGACGATGCCGTTGGCGTCGATGTCGAAGGTCACCTCGATCTGCGGCACGCCGCGCGGCGCCGGCGGGATGTCCTCGAGATTGAACTGCCCGAGAAGCTTGTTGTCCGCGGCCATCTCCCGCTCACCCTGGAAGACGCGGATCGTGACGGCGGTCTGGTTGTCCTCGGCCGTCGAGAAGATCTGCGACTTCCTGGTCGGAATGGTGGTGTTGCGGTCGATGATGCGGGTGAACACGCCACCGAGCGTCTCGATGCCGAGCGAGAGCGGCGTGACGTCGAGCAGCACCACGTCCTTCACGTCGCCCTGCAGCACGCCGCCCTGGATGGCGGCGCCGAGCGCCACCACCTCGTCGGGGTTGACGCCCTTGTGCGGCTCCTTGCCGAAGAATTCGGTCACGGTCTGCTGCACCTTGGGCATGCGGGTCTGGCCGCCGACGAGGATGATCTCGTCCACCTTGTCCTTGGTGATGCCGGCGTCCTTGAGCGCGTCCTTCACCGGACCCAGCGTCTTCTTGACCAGATCCTCGACAAGGCTTTCGAGCTTGGCCCGCGTCAGCTTGGTGACGAGATGCAACGGCTGCCCGGTATCCTTGTCCATGGTGATGAAGGGCAGATTGATCTCGGTCTGCTGCGCGGAGGACAGCTCGATCTTGGCCTTCTCGGCCGCTTCCTTCAGCCGCTGGAGCGCCATCTTGTCGAGGGTGAGATCGACACCGTGCTCCTTCCTGAACTCGTCGGCGAGCCACTTGACGATGCGCATGTCGAAATCCTCGCCGCCGAGGAAGGTGTCGCCATTGGTGGACTTCACCTCGAACAACCCGTCGTCGATCTCGAGGATGGTGATGTCGAAGGTGCCGCCGCCGAGGTCATAGACGGCCACGGTTTCCTGATCCTTCTTGTCGAGACCGTAGGCAAGGGCCGCGGCGGTCGGCTCGTTGATGATCCGCTCCACCTCGAGCCCGGCGATCTTGCCGGCGTCCTTGGTCGCCTGGCGCTGGGCGTCGTTGAAATAGGCCGGCACGGTGATGACGGCCTTCTTCACTTCCTCGCCGAGATAGGCTTCGGCGGTCTCCTTCATCTTCTGGAGGATGTAGGCCGAGATCTGCGCCGGCGAATACTTCTTGCCCCGCACCTCGACCCAGGCATCGCCGTTGCCGCCATCGACAATCTTGTAGGGCAGGTGCTTCATCGCTTCCTGCACAACCGGATCGTCAATCTTGCGGCCGATCAGGCGTTTGACGGCGAAGATGGTGTTTTCCGCGTTGGTCACGGCCTGCCGCTTGGCGGGCTGACCGACGAGAACCTCACCCGATTCCGTGAAGGCGACGACCGACGGCGTCGTGCGCTGGCCCTCGGCATTCTCGATCACCTTGGGCTGGGACCCTTCCATCACGGCCACGACGGAGTTGGTCGTCCCGAGGTCGATACCGATGATCTTGCTCATTTGCTTTCATCCCTTTCTTGCGGCGATGTTGCGAGAGGCCCTTTGCTGGCGCCTCGTCAACCTGGGCCGGCGGTGCCTGCCGGACAACCACTCACCGGCCCGTGATTTCGGATGTGATATAGGTTTGGCCCGATGGCGCTGCAAGTTGGCACGCACGCAAAAAATGCACATATCCTGCCCGAAAGGGCGTGCCTGGCAGTCGTAAAGGGCACAAGATGACCGGGAGAGGGCCGATCGACATTGGCGGGGTGAAGATCTGGAAGGCGGCGCTCGATCGCGCCACCCAGGAAAGGTTGATGGAATGCGTCGAGCGGATCGCCGAAGTCGCTCCCTTCTTCCACCCGGAAACCCGCGGGGGGCGGAAGATGTCGGTGCGGATGACCTCGGCCGGCATCTGCGGCTGGGTGTCCGACCGGCGCGGTTATCGCTACGAGCGGCGCCACCCGGCCGGGATGCCCTGGCCCGCCATGCCGACCCCCTTTCTCGATCTGTGGGACCGTTTCGCCGCCTGCGACCGCGCCCCGGAGAGCTGCCTCGTCAATCACTATGTGGCCGGGGTACGCATGGGGCTCCATCAGGACCGCGACGAAGCCGACCTCACCGCGCCCGTTCTCTCGATCTCCCTCGGGGACGATGCGCTCTTTCGCATCGGCACCTTGCGCCGCGGCGGGCCGACACGTTCGCTCTGGCTCTCCTCGGGTGACGTGGTGCTGCTCGCGGGGGAGGGGCGGCTGGTCCATCACGGTATCGATCGCATCCGCCCCGGCACTTCGCGGATCGTGCCGTGGGGAGGCCGCATCAACCTGACGATGCGGGTCGTGACCGGAGGAGACGCCAGCCGAAGCGAAGCTGAAGCACAGGATTAGATACTTGCGACAAGATACAGATATCTTTGTTAAAGTAGGAAATCACCATCGGTGAAATCGAGAATTCCGTCGAAGGCGATCTCGAAATCGGCCAGCCCGTCGCCGTTCATGTCGGCCTGAAGCAGGGTGGTGTTGGTGGCGGCATCCTGCAGATAGTGCAGCTCTCCCGCCGTCCCCGAGAAGGGGGCCGTGCCGATCAGGGTGAAGGCCTGGTTGCCCGGTGTGGCGAGATCGGCATCGAGCCGCGAGATCTCCACCCGGTCCACGCCGGGCACGAAATCGACGATGCGATCGTGATGGCCGTCGCCGGGGCGCGAATCCGCCGCGCGAAAATAGATGAACCGGTCGCGCTGGCCGGCGGGGCCGCCGCCCCTGAGCACGTCGGCCCCGGCATTGCCGTAGAGCGCATCGACCCCGCGCCCCCCGTCGAGGGTATCGTTGCCGGCGCGGCCGTAGAGACGGTCGGAGTAGCGCCCGCCGTAGAATTCGTTGTCCGACGCATCGCCGCGCAGCTGGTCGGCATAGGGACCGGCAGTGATGGCCTCGATTCCGGCGTAGCTGTCACCGACCGCGTCCCCCAGATCGAAGCGGTCGTTCTGCAGATCGACCATCACCCGCCATGTGGCCGATGCGAAGGTGAGCATGTCGTGACCGGCGCCGCCGTCGATCATGTCGGCGCCGGCGCCGCCGTCGATGATGTCGTCCCCCGGCCCGGCGAAGATCACGTCGTCCCCAGCTCCGCCCGACAGGGTGTCGTTGCCATGGCCGCCGCGGATCCAGTCGGCCCCGGCCGTGCCGCTCAGGGTGATCGGGGCGAGATCCTCGGCCGGGAGGGCAAGGCGGTTGAGGCCGAGAAGATCGTTGTCGAAATCGCTGCATGACAGGCTGGCGCCGCTTGCGGAGTGAATGCGGATGGTTTCGGCGCCGCGGGTGATCTCGATTCCGTCAGGGGTGGGTGTGAATGTGAGCTGGAAGAGCGAGCGCATGAAGGTCCAGCGCGAAAGGTCGATCTGATCCTCGGCCGGGTCGTAGTCGAGAATGGTGTCGATGGCACCGTCTTCGGTGAGGATGAAGGTGTCGGTGCCCGGGCCGCCGCTCATCGTGTCCGCTCCGGTTCCGTCGAGCAGGAGGTCGGCGCCGGCGCCGCCCGAAAGCACATCGTTCCCGCCGCCGCCGGCGAGAATGTCGTCGTCGGGCGTTCCGGTCAGATGGTCGGCGCCCGGTCCGCCGGTGAGCGTGGCGCCGAACGGTTGCGGCGCGAGGGAGAGGCGGGCGATGCCGGCGCTGCCCGTGCCGATGGCGGCAAGCTCGACCGTGCCCTGATGTACTACGGCCTCGAGATCCTGAAGCGCGCCCCAGGGCCGGGTGATGGACTGGCTGAGCTGAAGCGTTTCGTCCGGCAGAAGCTGGAATATCGAAAGCCCGCCTTCGGCGCCGCCTGCCGCCACGAAATGACGATCTCCCACCGAGAAGCTCGTCACGGCCGAGACATTGCCGATCAGCGTGGCGGCATTGTCGCTGAAATGGTCGCGGGCGGTGAGGCTGCCGTCGGTATCGGCCGCCAGGAGCAGGATGGAATGGGTGGTGGGGCTGATGGTGACGAAATGCCGGCCGTCGCCGAGGGCGGCCATCGCGCCGGGGGCGTCGATGCCGATGCCGTCGCTCGCGCCGAGGCTCTCGGCCATCACCGGCGTGCCGTCCGGCCTGATCTGGACGAGGGCGATGCGGTCCGCGAAAGGCAGCGTCGCCGCCGCCAGCGGCACCATCCCACCCGGGATCGGCAGCAGATCGCCGATCGCCGCCCCCTGCACGTCCGGCGCAATGCCGGCCGCGCCAAGGGGGTGCAGGGAGCCCGCGGAGAGGTTCCAGCTTTGGAGGGTGCCGCTGCCCATCGAGGCGCCGACGACGATGCCGCCATCGAGCGTCGCCAGGGCGCTCGGCCGATCGGGAAAGCCGCCGGGGGCCGCAAGCGGGGCAGGAGAAAGCGCTCCGACGGCATCGAGGGAAAAGGCCTGCGAAAGGGGAGCGGCCTGTCCGCCGGGCACGAAGAGCGGCGGGCTGATCTGGAGCCGATGCAGCCCATATGGGGCCAGCACCGGGTCCGGTGTGGCGAAGAGGCTCGTGTCCGTCAGCGTGGCGCTGCCGGCCGGGTCGATCCGCCAGCTGGCAAGGCCGAGATCGGAATAGCCGAGGAGCCAGATCTGCCCGCCGAAGCCGACAAGAGCCGCATCGTGGATTGCAGAATCGAAATCCGCGTTTCCTGTCAGTGTGTTGCCATGCGTTGTTGATACAAACATGCGAACCCTCCCTCCGCTGAAGAAGAAAGGCGTGATCGGGCCGGCGCTTGAAGGAATGATGGCTACAGGACGGGAAAAAGGGAGAATTTCGTGAAACTTCCTGCTGACAGGTCGGCAAGCCGGCGTCAGAATCGGGCGTCGAAGCCGATGAGGAAGGCGGTGTCCCGGGCGCCGGCGACATTGCCACGGTTGAAGGCATGGCTGGCCGCGAGGGTGAGAGAGAACGGCCGTGCAAGCGGCCGGTCGTAGCGCAGGGACAGTCGCATCTCCCGTGTTTCGGGAACGAGCGAGACCTTTTCGCGAAGAAGGTCGATCTGCCCGTTGGCGCCGAGGACGGGCAGGGCGATCGAGGCGCTGCCGGTCACCACGGCAGCAGGCATCTCGAGCCCCAGGGCGAGCCGGTCGCCGTGGCGAGCGATGTCGTCGCGAACGAGACGCAGGGCCGCTCCGGCGAGGAGGGCAGGGCCGCCGGGGCCGGCGAAATGTGTTGTCCCCCCGCCGATCAGCCCCTCGGCGGTCAGCGCCCAGCCGCGGGAGAGGGGTTTCCGCAAGGCGAGAGTGAAAAGACCGAGACGGCCCGCCTCTCCCGTTGCCCATCCCGGCAGCAGGCCGGTTGCATCTTCTCCGAAGGCGAGGCCCGCGACCAGACGGCTTCCGCCGAAGGGGCGCTCGAAGGAGAAGGCGATGCTCGGAAGGGCGCCGTGCGATTGCACCCCCTGCGGTGCCGGCGCGATGGAGAAGGTCAGGTCGGGCATCCGCAGGCCGAGGCGCGTGCGCGCGGGGAACACCCGGCCGAGCAGGGCGGAGGGGCGGGGAGCGTTGCGCCATTCGTCGAGTAGTTCGGCGCCGAGAGGCGGCACCGCAGGCGGGACAATGCGGCGGTCGGCGTCGATCGCGAAGACGGCGCCGAAGATGTCGCGATAGGGAAGAACCTTGCCGGCAAGGGCGCGGGTGAGGGCGTTGCCGGTGCCGCGGCCGGCGCGGGCGAGGGGTATGTCGAACGGCAGCACGGTGCCGCCGGGCAGGGACAGGGTGGTCGGGCCGATGGGCAGCAGCGCGGCCTTCACGTCGAGAAAGCCGTGTCCGAACTTGCGGCTGTAGCTGTGGCGGAAACCGGGCACGAGCTCGACGGTTCCGTCTGCGGTGAACCCGGCGAAGCTGTTGTCGGCCGCTGCCAGAAGACGGATCCGCAATTCGTTCGAGGTCAGATCGGGGAAGGCCTCGGCGAGAAGGGCGAGGGCGCCGGCCACCATCGGCGCTGCGAAGGAGGTTCCGGCTGTGAGGGCGTAACTGGTGTCACTCGCGGCGTTGGCCGCATGCCATGCTCCCTCGGCAGTGAGGCACCAGGGAGCGGCATCGAGGCAACCGGCCGAAACGAGGCGACCCGCGGTGATGGTGCCGTTGACGACGGTGGCTTCGCCATTGGCGACGGCCAGCCAGCCCGTTTCGAGCGAAGGGGCGAATTTCGGCAGGGCCTCGAGAAGCCCGCTCGTCGTGACGGTCGGGTCGTTGGCGACGGCGAACACCACGACCCCGTCGGCGGTATAGGCGCGCAGCGAATCGAGCCAGGCGCTGCCGGCCGGGTCGTTCACGAGGAGGGCGTAGTTCGCCGCCGTCGCCTTTTCGGGAACGCCCCAGGAATTGCTGAAGGCCACCGCGCCGAGCGCCCGGGCCCGGTCGGTGATGTCGGTCAGATCGGCCCAGCTGGCGAAACTGCCGAGAACGAGATCGGCCCGCGGTGCCACGCCGATCATGGTGGGTGAATTGCCTGCCGCGACCGAAGCCACGGCCGTGCCGTGATCGTCCACCGGCAGAGGCGTGGAGGGCAGGAAAAGGCTCTTGCCGCGAAAGACCTCGTGGCTCGTGCGAAAACCGGCATCGGCAATGGCGATACGCTGCCCCCGGCCCCACAGATCGACGGCGTGGGCATAATGGATGCCGCTCGATCGCAGGGGGAAGGTGTCGTGAACGGGCTCCCCGGGATCGGCGATGCCGTTGCCGTTCCGATCGACATACCAGGTGAGATGCTGGATCGCGTAGCGTGCCGATGTGATGAGGCTCAGCGCCGCTCCCTCATGAGAGGCGAAGCTCCGGACGAAACCGCGGGAAAGCAGCGTGGAGCCACCGGTGGAGAGCGTTCCCGTATCGCTCTGACAGCCGGCGAGGATCAGGGGCAGGGCGGCCAGCGCCATCTTGCGGAAAGTTCCGTCAAAATTCGGGCGATGCCGGGGGAACGGCGGTCGGGAGCGGCCATGCAGGCGTTGACGCCGCATCTTCGGGAAGGGTGCGTTTGCGAAAAGGGCCGTCATGCGCCGCCTTTCCCCGGGAGTTCCGGTGGGCATCGACGGGAAAGACGGGGACGGGACGGTGTCAAGGGGCACCCTCTGGCTTCGGATCGTTTCACGGGTTCCACAAACAACCCGTGGCAGATCGCGGCTTCGGGCGCAAGCGGCATTTCACCCGCGCGTCTCCGCCCCGCCCGGCGAGCGCCCGGGCCGGCGCCGTGCGGGGCGGGGCCCGAGGAGGACCGGTGCGAAGCGGAGCACGAACAGGGCGAAGGCCGCGATCCATGCCGTGGCGGAAAGTTCGAGCAGAGCGATGTTGCCGGGCGAGAAGGCGGCGGCGATGCGGGCAAGGGCGGCGATCAGGACAAGGACGTAGATCGCAGCGATCGACGGCCCGGCATGGAGCGGTCGCCCGGTATGGCCGAGAGAGGCGCGGGTCATCACCGCCAGCGTCATCATGCCCATGGCACCGACGAGCCAGCCATGCAGCCCCGCCACGGCCGGCACCTGCCCGGTCAGGGCGGCAAGGCCGGTGAGAACGAAGCCGACGGGCACGAAGAAATAGGCGACATGGAGCACGAGAACGAGCGGCTCGGCGAAGGTGCGGGCGCCTTTCCAGCGGGCGAGACGAACGAGATGGGCGAGGCCGGCCGCGAGGAGGAGAGCGCCGCTCGCCCCGTTTTGCGGCAGCAGTACCCAGCCGAGAAGGCCCGCCGCGCTCAACCCCATCGTCACGCGATCGAAGCGGCCGAAGGGCGTCGGCAGGTGGGGATCACGGCGTTGGACCAGCCAGTTGCGGGTGAAGCTGGGGGTCACCCGCCCGCCGATCAGGGAGACGAGCAGCACGACGGCCGCAATGGCGGTGCGCAGGGCGGCCCCGTCGAGAGCCGCGCCGTCCGTGGCCACCTCCAGGTCGAAGACGATATGGGCCAGGGCCAGCAGGCTGACGAGCGCCGCCACGGGAATGTTGCGCCTGTTGTTGCCGGCGATGATCTCGCGCCACAGAAGGAATGACAGGAGCGGCAGGAAGGCCGGTTCGATCCACAGCCCGCAGGCGGGCAGGAACCAGTGTAGCAGGGCGCCGACCAGCCACAGGACGGCCAGGGCAGCCAGCGGCCAGCCCACCACCGGCATCCGCCCGGTCCAGTTGGGCACGGCGGTCAGAAGAAAGCCGGCAAGCACGGCCCCCATGTAGCCGAAGAGGAAGGCGTGCACATGCCAGCCGACGCCGTCCCAGGGGCGGGGCGGGTCGATCCGGCCCGTGAGCATCGCCACCCAGAGCGCCATGGCCGCAACGCTCGCCAGCCCCGCGAGAAGGAACATCGGCCGGAACCCGTAGGAGAAGAGCGCCGGCCCGTTCCAGCGACGCATTCTTTCGCCTGTGCTTTCGCCCGTGCCCGCCATGCCGCCCTCCTTTTCCGGTCTCCCTTGCTGGTTGCCCCTTCCACGCCCGGTTTGCAACCGCCCTCGCCTTGCAATCCTGCCCGGCTGTGGCTAGCAGAAGGGCGACCCGCGGCCCGGGCGCGGCGGCAGCGAAGGACGGCAGACGATGAGCGATCTCGAAGCGTTGCGCGAGAAGTATCTCGCCCAGATCAGGGCGGCCGAGGACGAGGCCGCGATCGAGAAGGTACGGATCGCGGCTCTTGGCAAGAAGGGCGAGATAAGCCGGAGGATGCGCACTCTCGGCAAGATGAGCCCCGAGGAGCGGCGCACCGTCGGCGCGGCGCTCAACGCCCTGCGCGACGAGATCGACGCCGCCATCCGCGCCCGTCGCGAGGCGCTGGCCGATGCGGCGCTCGCGAAGCGGCTGGAGGAGGAGTGGTTCGACGTCACCCTGCCGGCGCGGCCGCGACCGCAGGGCACGGTGCATCCGGTCAGCCAGGTGACGGAGGAGATCGTCGCCATCTTCGCCGAGCTCGGTTTTTCGGTGGCCGAAGGACCGCAGATCGAGAGCGACTGGTACAATTTCGACGCCCTCAACATCCCGCCCCATCACCCGGCGCGGCAGGAGTTCGACACTTTCTACATGCACCGCGCCGAAGGGGACGACCGGCCGCCCCATGTGCTGCGCACCCACACCTCGCCGGTGCAGATCCGGGCGATGGAAGCCCATGGCGCGCCGATCCGCATCATCGCTCCGGGCCGGGTCTATCGTTCCGACTACGATCAGACTCATACGCCGATGTTCCATCAGGTCGAGGGGCTGGCGATCGACCGCGACGTCTCGATGGCCAATCTCAAGTGGACGCTCGAGGAATTCTGCCGCGCCTTCTTCGAGGTCGATCATGTCGAGCTGCGGTTTCGCGCCTCGCACTTTCCGTTCACGGAACCTTCGGCCGAAGTGGACATCCGCTGCTCCTGGCAGGGCAGACAGCTCAAGGTCGGGGAGGGTGAGGACTGGATGGAGATCCTCGGCTCGGGAATGGTCCATCCGGCGGTGCTGAAGGCCGGCGGCATCGACCCGGAGGAGTGGCAGGGCTTTGCGTTCGGCCTCGGCATAGACCGGCTGGCGATGCTCAAATACGGCATTCCCGACCTGCGTTCCTTCTTCGAGAGCGATCTGCGCTGGCTGAGGCATTACGGCTTCGCCGCGCTCGACATTCCCACCCTGCATGGAGGGCTCGGGCGATGAAGTTCACCCTTTCCTGGCTGAAGGAACATCTCGACACCGAGGCCTCCGTGGCCGATATCGCCGAGGCGCTGACCGATCTCGGGCTCGAGGTCGAGGGTATCGAGAACCCGGCCGAGACGCTCGGCCCCTTCCGCATCTGCCGGGTGATCTCGGCCGAGAAGCACCCCGACGCCGACCGGCTCAAGGTCTGCATGGTCGAAACCTGGCCCGAGGGGCCGGAGAGCGGCCCGGAAGTGGTGCAGGTGGTCTGCGGCGCCCCCAATGCCCGCGAAGGGCTGGTAGGCGTCTTCGCGCCGCCAGGCACGCACATTCCCGGCACGGGCGTCGATCTCAAGCCGGGCGTCATCCGCGGCGTCGAGAGCAACGGGATGCTCTGTTCGGAGCGCGAGCTGATGATCTCGGACGACCATGACGGGATCATCGAGCTGCCCGAGGATGCGCCGCTCGGCGCGCGTTTCATCGACTGGGCCGGGCTCGACGACCCGGTGATCGAGATCGCCATCACCCCCAACCGGCCCGATGCACTCGGCGTGCGCGGCATCGCCCGCGATCTGGCCGCCCGCGGTCTCGGCACGCTCAGGCCGGCCGAGGTAAAGCCCGTGGCGGGCGTTTTCCCTTCGCCGGTTTCGGTGACGATCGACCCGGCGATCAGGGGAACGGGATGTCCGGTCTTCATGGGGCGGGTGATCCGCGGCGTGAAGAACCGCCCGTCGCCCGACTGGCTTCGGCGGCGGCTCGAGGCCATCGGCCTGAGGCCGATTTCCGCCCTCGTCGACATAACCAACCTTCTGACCTACGATCGGGCCCGGCCGCTTCATGTCTTCGACGTGGACAAGCTTGCAGGTGCGCGTCTCGCGGTTCGCGAGGCCAGGGAGGGCGAGACGGTGCTGGCCCTCGACGGCAGGGAATATGTCCTCGAGCCCGGCATGATGGTGATCGCCGACGAGAACGGCGCCGACAGCATTGCCGGCATCATGGGCGGAGAGCGCACCGGCGTGAGCGAAGAGACGACCAGCGTCTTCGTCGAAAGCGCGCTGTGGGATCCGATCGCCATTGCCCGCACCGGCCGCAGGCTCAAGATCCATTCCGATGCCCGTTACCGTTTCGAGCGCGGTGTGGACCCGGAATTCACCGATGACGGGCTCGAGCTCGCCACCTCGCTCATCCTCTCGATCTGCGGTGGCGAAGCTTCGGATGTCGTGGTCGATGGGGCCATTCCCGACACCACGCGGCGCTACAGGTTCGACCCGGCGCGGGTGCAGTCGCTCGTCGGCATGGAGATCCCGGAGGCCGAACAGCGGCGGATCCTCGAAGCACTCGGCTTCCGCTTCGAGGGCGAGGAGGGCGAATGGGCCGTTCCCCCGTCATGGCGGCCCGACATCAGGGGCGAGGCCGATCTCGTCGAGGAGGTCGTGCGCGTGGCCTCGCTGACGAAGCTCGAGGGCCGGCCGCTCCCGAAGCCCGCCGGGGTGCCGAAGCCGGTGCTCACGCCGATGCAGAAACGCGAGCAGCGGGCGCGGCGGCAGATGGCGGCGCTCGGCTACAACGAGGCCGTCACCTATTCCTTCATCGATCTCGAGGCGGCCCGGCTCTTCGGCGGCGGGGACGACGCGACCCGGATCGAGAACCCGATTTCCTCGGAGATGACCCACATGCGGCCCGATCTCCTGCCGGGGCTGCTCAGGGCCGCCTCCCGCAACCAGGCCCGCGGCCTTGCCGACATGGGGCTTTTCGAGGTCGGCCCGGTCTTCTTCGGCGGGGAGCCCGGCGAGGAAAAGCCGATGGCGGCCGGCATTCTCGTCGGCAGGGCCGGCCCGCGTGATCCGCATGGCTCCAACCGGCCGGTGGACATCTACGACGCCAGGGGCGACGTCGAGGCCGTGCTGACGGCGATCGGGGCGCCGGCACGGGTGCAGATCCTGCGCGACGTGCCGCCCTGGTGGCATCCGGGCCGTGCCGGGCGGATCTCGCTCGGCCCCCGGAAGACCATAGCCGTCTTCGGCGAGATTCACCCGAAGGTGCTGGCCGCGCTCGACGTGAAGGGGCCGGTGGTGGCCTTCACCGTCGATCTTGCCGCCATTCCGCTGCCGCGACGCAAGACCACCACGCGGCCGGCGCTGGTGCTCCATGAGCTGCAGCCCGTCGAGCGTGATTTCGCCTTCGTCGTCGATGAGCGCGTCGAGGCGGCGGCGATTGCCAATGCCGCGCGCGCGGCCGACAGGAAACTGATTTCGGACGTGCGGATCTTCGACGAGTTCACCGGGCCGAAGGCCGAGGCCCAGATGGGTGAGGGCAGGAAGTCGGTGGCGATCACCGTCGTCCTGCAACCCGTCGGCAAGTCGCTCACCGACGAGGAAATCGAAGACGTGGCCCGCAAGGTGATCGAGAAGGTCGAAAAGGCGACCGGTGCCAGCCTGCGGCGTTGACGGGGAACGGGAGAGAAACATGCATCTCGATGTCTATCTCGCCGGGGAAATCCATACCGGCTGGCGCGAGGAGATCATCGCCGCCTGCAGGGGGCTCGACATCGCCTTCTTCGCGCCCGTGACCGACCATGACGCTTCCGACGATGTCGGCGCGGCGATACTCGGCCCCGAGGAGCGGAAGTTCTGGCACGATCACAAGAGCGCCCTCATCAACGCCATTCGCATCGGCAAGGGGTTGCGGGAGGCCGATGTGGTGATCGTGCGTTTCGGCGAGAAGTATCGCCAGTGGAACGCCGCCTTCGATGCCGGTCAGGCGGTGGCGCTCGGCAAGGCGCTGATCGTGATTCACCCGCCCGAATTCTCCCATGCCCTGAAGGAGATCGATGCGGCGGCCAATGCCGTATGCGAAACCCCGGCTCAGGCGGCGGAAATCCTGCGGTATGTGCTTACGGGTGCGCTGCCGCGAAACTGACCGGGGCTGCCGCCGGCCGGATTTTCTTTGTCCCGCATGGATTTCCCGCTATTCTGGTGCCCTGTGACGGGAACCGGGGAGAAGGGAATGCTCGGGGAGTTTCGCGATTTCATCGCCCGCGGCAATGTCATGGACATGGCCGTGGGGATCATCATTGGTGCGGCCTTCACGTCGATCGTCAAGTCGCTGGTGAACGACATCATTTCACCGGTGATCGGCCTCGTTACCGGTGGGATCGACTTTTCCAACATTTTCATTGCGCTGGACGGGAAATCTTATCCGACGCTTCAAGCGGCGAAGGAAGCGGGTGCGGCCGTCGTCGCCCTTGGGAACTTCATCAATCAGGTGATCACCTTCCTGATCGTCGCCTTCGTCGTCTTCTTGATGGTGAAGGCGGTGAACCGCATTCGCGAGGCGACGGAGAAAAAGGAAGAGCCGGCCCCCGAAGCGCCGAAGGGGCCGACCGAGCTCGAGGTGCTGCTCGAGATTCGCGATGCGCTGAAGGCGAAGGGCTGAAGCGGGCGGCGGCCGGAGATGGCGGCCCGTGCCGGCCGCCCCGCCCCGCCCCGCCCCGCTTCAGGCCGCGATCTGTTCGGAGAGGACCTGTTCGACCGGCACGAAGGGCAGCTCCAGCGCCTCGGCCACGGCCCGGTTGGTGACCATGCCCGCATGGATGTTGAGGCCGTTGGCGAGATGGGGGTCGCGGCGAAGCGCCTCGCGCCAGCCGAGATCCGCCAGGGCGAGCATGTAGGGCATGGTGGCGTGGCTGAGGGCGATCGTCGATGTGCGCGGCACCGCACCGGGCATGTTGGCGACGCAGTAGTGGATGATGCCGTCCACTTCGTAGATCGGGTCGGCATGGGTCGTCGGCCGGGCCGTCTCGACCGAACCGCCCTGGTCGATCGCCACATCGACGATCACGGCGCCCTTGCGCATGCATGCCAGATCGGTGCGGCGGATGAGCCTGGGAGCGGCCGCACCCGGAATCAGCACCGCACCGATGACGAGATCGGCCGCGGAGACGAGTTCGAGAAGATCGCCCCGTGCGGCATAGCGGGTGCGGATCCCCCCGCCGAAGGCCTCGTCGATCTCGCGCAACCGCGGCAACGACTTGTCGAGCACGGTGACCTCGGCGCCCATGCCGGCGGCGATGCGCGCCGCGTTGGTGCCGACGACGCCGCCACCGATCACCACCACCCTGCCCGGGGCGGTGCCGGGCACGCCGCCGAGCAGCACGCCGCGCCCGCCATTGGACTTCTGCAGCGCCCAGGCACCCATCTGCGGCGCGAGCCGGCCCGCCACTTCCGACATCGGCGCCAGCAGCGGCAGGGCGCCGTGCGCGTCGGTCACGGTTTCGTAGGCGATCGCCGTCACCCCGCTTTCGATGAGGTCGCGCGCCTGTTCCGGGTCGGGCGCGAGGTGAAGATAGGTGAAGAGCACCTGCCCGCGCCGCAGCATTCCGCGCTCTTCCGGCTGGGGCTCCTTGACCTTCACGATCATCTCCGCCTCGGCGAAGATCGCGGCCGCATCGGGCAGGATCCGGGCACCCGCGGCCTCGTACTCGCTGTCGGGGAAGCCGGCGGCTTCGCCGGCGCCACGCTCGATCAGCACCTCATGGCCATGATGCACCGCCTCGGCCGCGGCCACGGGGGTGATGCCGACGCGATATTCCTGTGGCTTGATCTCCTTCGGGCAACCAATGCGCATGGGTGAGCCTCCTTCATCGTCTCCCTCGATGCGGCATTCTGTCCCGATTTGCCTTGAAGCGGTTTGCAAACTTCGCCTACCTTCCACGGAAGATCGGGAGAAAATTGCAATGGCAGAGTATTTTTCGACGGAATCTTCTAGAAAACCGCCGCTCGACAGGATCGATCGCCGTATCCTTGACATCCTTCAGCGGGAAGGGCGAATCACCAATGCCGAGCTTGCCGAGAAGGTGCACCTGTCGCCCTCGGCCTGTCACCGGCGGGTGCAGCGGCTCGAGCGCAGCGGGGTGATCCGCGGCTATGTCGCCCTGCTCGACCGGCGGCGGCTCGACTGCCCGGCGACCGTTTTCGTCGAGATCACCCTTTCGGGCCAGGCCGACGAGCTTCTGGACGCCTTCGAGCGTGAAGTGGCGAAGGTGCCGAACGTGCTCGAATGCCATCTGATGGCCGGCACGGCGGATTATCTCTTGAAGGTGGTGGCCCGCGATACCGACGATTTCGCGCGTATTCACCGCCGCTACCTCGCCTGCCTGCCGGGGGTTGCGCAGATGCATTCTTCCTTCGCGCTCCGCACCGTCTTCAAGACCACGGCGCTGCCGCTTTGAGGGGTTGCATCGGCCGGAGCGGGGGTGTTTCCTCGCCGAGGGAGGAACGCAAGGTGAGCCGACTGGAAGACACCGGGGAATACATCATCCCCCCCAACCATGCCGATCCGCGGCTGACGCGGGCGGTGGAGGGGTTCGATCATCTCGGAAACCCCGTCGAGATCCGGGTGGTCGAGGAGCGGCCGCTGACGATCTTTCTCAACAGCCGCGAGATCGTCACCGCCATGACCATCGGCGACTGGCCCGAATATCTCGCTCTCGGCTTCCTGCGCAATCAGGGCATGCTCAGGGATGACGACGAGGTGCTCGGGGTCGATTACGACGAGGAGATCGACACCGTCGTCGTTCGCACGGCCCGGGAAACCGATTACGAGGAAAAGCTGAAGAAGAAGGTGCGCACCTCGGGATGCGCGGTCGGCACCGTCTTCGGCGACATCATGGAGCAGGTGGAAGGGCTGGCCCTGCCGCCGGCCGAGCTGCGCACCAGCTGGCTCTACACGCTCGCTTCGACGATCACGCGCACCCCCTCCCTCTATCTCGAGGCGGGAGCGATCCACGGCACGGTTCTCTGCGAGAGGGACCGGCCGCTGGTCTACATGGAGGATGTCGGCCGGCACAACGCGGTGGACAAGGTCGCGGGGTGGATGTTTGCCGAAGGGGT